>ERZ1034361.1439-NODE-1439-length-12722-cov-2.564887_pt1 | contig 12722 bp, 13 predicted proteins | sample MGYA00520617_ERZ1034361 | MGnify/ENA primary metagenome ERZ1034361 (study PRJEB33736, sample SAMEA104284507) | Azolla filiculoides | biome: Urban; feature: Water surface; material: Ditch water | place: Netherlands | collected 2015-10-28 | depth 0-0.1 m ... | reverse complement strand
CGGGCGTGCCGGGCGTGAGGCCTGCGCCCTGCGCGCCGATGACCCACAGCGGCTCCTCGATCAGCGGGCGGATGTGGATGTCGGGCACGCGGTCGGCGCCGTAGAGCAGCGCAGCGTCGATCTCCCCCGATTCCAGCCAGCGCAGCAAGGTGCCGGCGTAGCCCATGGCCAGGCGGATGCGGATGCCAGGGTAGTGCGTCGCAACAGCAGCCACCAGCGGGCCGGCCAGCGCGTCGATCGTGCTGGGCAGAAGCCCGAGCGTCACCAGCCCGCCAATGCCGGTCTGCGCCCCCGCGATGGCGGCGCGCGCACGGTCCAGCTCCAGCATGGAACGGCGCGCATAGCTCACGAGCATGCGCCCCTCGTCGGTCAGCACCATGCCATGGCGCTGGCGCTCGAACAGCGGCGTGCCCAGGTCTTCTTCCAGCAACTTGACCTGGCGCGAAACGGCGGGCTGCACCAGGTGCAGGATTTCCGCGGCGCGGGTGATGTTGCCGGTGTCCACCACCGTCAGAAAGGTTCGAAGCTGCCGGAAATCCATGGCGGGTGTCCCATGTTGAATGCTGATGCAGGAATCACGAAATTCTATTTTCAATGAATATGTATTGCAAATTATGATTTCTTCATCGCATCACATCAAGGACACCCCCCACATGACTGCATCGGCCAAGCCAGTCCCCGACTGGCAAAAAGACATCTTCCGGGTTTTGAAGGAAGGCGGCATCCACCAGATCGCCTACGTGCCCGACGCGGGCCACGCGCACGTGATCCGCAGTGCGATTGCAGACCCGGCCATCCAGGACGTGGTGCTGACCACCGAGGAAGAGGGTGTGGCCCTGTCCTGCGGCGCCTGGCTAGGCGGCCAGCGCTGCGCCGTGCTGATGCAAAGCAGCGGCGTGGGCAACTGCGTGAACATGTTCTCGCTGCTGCAGGCAGCGGACTTCCCGTTCTTCACGCTCGTCACCATGCGTGGCGAATACGCCGAGTTCAACCCCTGGCAGGGCCCGATGGGCAAGAAGACGCAGGCGGCGCTGGAGCTGATGGGCATCCATGTGCTGCGGGCGTCCGAACCCGCCGAGGTGGCGGAAATCGTGAGCGCGGGGCTGGACGCCGCATTCGAGGCCGGCGAGAAAGTCGCCGTGCTGCTGAGCCAGAGCCTGATCGGCCGCAAGAAATGGGAGCGCCACTGATGACCCCCCCCCAACGCATCGACCGCCGCGCCTTCGTCGCCCGGCTGCTGGCCGCCGTGCCCGACGCCCTGGTTGTGACCGGGCTGGGCTCGGCGTCCTATGACGTGTTCGCCGCAGGCGACCGCGACGGCAACTACTACCTCTGGGGCGCCATGGGCGGCGCCGCATCGCTGGGCCTGGGCCTGGCGCTGGCACAGCCTGACCGGCCGGTGGTGGTGATCACGGGCGACGGCGAGCAGCTCATGGGCATCGGCAGCTTGGCCACGGTGGGCGTCAAGCAGCCGCGCAACCTGACCCTGGTGGTGCTCGACAACGGCCACTTCGGCGAGACCGGCATGCAGCAGAGCCATTCCAGCCTGGGCACCGATCTGGTGGCCGTGGCCCGGGGCTTCGGCATTCCCGACGCCTTGTCGATGGACCACATCGACGGGTGCGACGACGTGGTGCAGCGCATCCGCGCTGGCGCGGGCACCGCTTTTGTGCAGGTGTTCATTGAGGCCAGCGAGCCGCCGCGCGCCCTGCCTCCGCGCGACGGCCCTTTCATCAAGAACCGCTTCCGCGCCGCCCTGGGCCTGCAGCCGTTCTGACGCCGCCCCGCCCCACCGGAGAGCCCCTCATGAAACGCTATGCACTCAGGATCAACGGGCAGCCGGTGGCCCCGCAGGGCGGCGACTGGTTTCCGAGCCAGAACCCCTACACCGGCTCGGCCTGGGCCGAGATCCCCCGGGGTGACGCGCGCGACGTGGACGCCGCCGTGCGCCCCCCGCACCCCCCGCCGCCCACCCGCCCACCGACGCCCCGCACCACGCTGCCGCTGGACAAGAAAGGCTACTTCGCCTACACCCGCCACGAGCCCGTGGGCGTGGTGGCTGCCATCACGCCCTGGAACTCGCCCCTGCTGCTGCTCACCTGGAAGATCGCGCCCGCACTGGCGGCCGGCTGCACGGTGGTGGTCAAGCCGTCCGAGTTCACTTCAGCCTCCACGCTGGAGCTGGCCGAGCTGTTTGACGAGGCCGGCTTTCCGCCGGGCGTGTTCAACGTGGTAACCGGCTTCGGCGCAGAGGTGGGCACGCCGCTGGTGGAGCATCCGCTGGTGGCCAAGGTCAGCTTCACCGGCTCGGACGCCACCGGCAGGCTGATCAACCAGCAGGCGGCCGCACTGCTGAAACACACGTCGATGGAGCTGGGCGGCAAGTCGCCCAACATCGTGTTCGAGGACGCCGACCTGGACCAGGCCGTGTTTGGCGCCATCTCGGGCATCTTCGCGGCCAGTGGGCAGACCTGCATCGCGGGCTCGCGGCTGCTGGTGCAGAAAAGCATCCACGACACCTTTGTGGAGCGGCTGGTGGCTGTGGCCCGCACCGCGAAGATGGGTGACCCAATGGACCCCGACACCCAGGTCGGCCCCGTGACCACACCACCGCAGTACGAGAAAGTGCTGGCCTACATCGACATCGCCCGGGCCGAGGGGGCCACGGCGGTGCTGGGCGGCGCCAGAGGCACGGCGCCCGGCTGCGGACAGGGCTGGTTCGTGGAGCCGACCATCTTCACCGACGTGGACAACACCATGCGCATCGCGCAGGAAGAGGTGTTCGGGCCGGTGCTGTGCGTCATTCCGTTCACCGACGAGGCCGACGCGCTGCGCATTGCCAACGACGTGCGCTTCGGGCTGGCATCGGCCGTGTGGACGCAGGACATTGGCCGCGCAATCCGCATGTCCGAGCGCCTGCAGTCGGGCACGGTATGGGTCAACACCTACCGCGCGGTGAGCTTCATGGCGCCGTTTGGCGGGTACAAGGATTCGGGTCTGGGCCGCGAGAACGGCATCGACGCGGTGCGCGAGTACCTGCAGACCAAGTGCGTGTGGATCAACAGCGGCGCCGTGGCAGCCAACCCGTTTGTGCTGCGCTGACTGGCCAATGCGCGACAGGGTCCGCACACCATGACCGCGCCCCCGCGCTGGAGCCCGGGCCGCCGCCACCTGGACGGCCCGGCCGGCGCCATGGAGGTGCTGGTGGACGTGCCGTCGGGCCTGGCGCCGAGGGGCGTGGCCATCGTCGCGCACCCCCAGCCGCTGCTGGGCGGCAGCGCCCAGCACAAGGTGCCGCACCTGCTGGCCCGGGCCGCAACGGGCGCCGGCTGGCTGGTGCTGCGCCCCAACTTCCGCGGCGTGGGACAGTCCGCCGGCCAGCATGACGCGGGCGACGGCGAAACCACCGATCTGCTCTGGCTGGCCGCGCAATTGCGCACGGATTTTCCCCAGCAGCCGCTGGCGCTGATCGGGTTTTCCTTTGGTGCGTTTGTCCAAGCCCGTGTGGCCGCTGCGCTGCAGCAGGCCGGGCAACCGGCTGACCGGGTATGCCTGGCCGGGATGCCCTGGGGTGCGGTCGAAGGCGGGCGCTTCTATGACACGCCGCAGGGCCTGGCCCACGCGCTGGTGGTGCACGGCGAATGCGACTCGCGGGTGCCGCTGGCCGCCGTCCTGGACTGGGCACGCCCTGACGGCCAGGTGGTGTCGGTGGTGCCCGGCGCCGACCATTTTTTTACCGGCCGCCTGCCCGTGCTGCGCGACCTGGTGCTGGATTTCCTCGCCAGGCCTGGCGCGGCCGTGTAGCGGCCTCCTCAACCACACCCCCCCAACCCCTGAACCCCAAGACATGGCCGCCGCCCTCACTGCGGCACAACTGCTGGGAACCGTCCACGCACAAGCCGTGGACACCCTGCAAAAGATCAAGGCCTCGGGCGTCATCCACCTCGGCGGGCGGGACGCCTCGTTCCCGTTCTCGTACAAGGTATCTGCCGACGCCAACCCGATCGGCTTTTCGGCGGACCTCTGCGCCCGGGTGGTCGACGCCGTGAAGGCTCGGCTGGGGTTGCCCAACCTCAAGGTGCAGTACACGATCGTTACGCCGACAAACCGCATCGCGTTGGTACAGAACGGCACTGTCGATCTGGAGTGCAGCACCACCACCAACACAACGGCACGTGCCCAACAGGTGGACTTCGCACCCACGCATTTCGTCGGCAGCGTCGCCACGGCGGTGAAAAAGAACGGGGGCATCCAGACGATGGCGCAACTCGACGGAAAAATGCTGGCCACCGTGACGGGCAGCACCGCCATCCAGCTGCTGCGCGCCTACCGCAGGAGCGAGCATGTGCAGTTCAACGAGCTTTCGGGCAAAGACGTCTCGGAAACCTTTCTGATGCTGAGTTCGGACAAGGCCGTGGCCATGATCCTGGAAGACGTCCAGCTCGCCGGCCTGATTGCCCGCGCACCCGTCCCCGGTGACTACAGAATCCTCGACGAACGGCTGCGCGACGAGCCTTACGCCTTCATGCTCCGCAAGGACGACCCGACCTTCAAGGCGCTGGTGGACGACACGCTCACAAAGATCATGAAAAGCGGTGAGATCAATGAGATTTACGCCAAATGGTTCCAGAAGCCGGTGCCACCTGCAAACGTGAACCTGAACTACCCCATGCCCGCTGCCGTGCGCGAGGCCTACCGCGCTCCGAACAACAAGAGCCTCTGACCCGGGCCGAGGCCGCCCGGGCCTGGCGGCGGACTCACAGGCTTCGGTTGTGGCGCAGGTGGCCTGCGAGAGTACGACGATGCCCGCGTCCGCGCCTTGATCTAAGGCATGCACGCGGCGTTGCAGGAAGACGTGCGCCCACAGCACATGTCAGCGGGTGCTCCGCTTCAGGTCATGCGGACATCCGGTGACTCACTGGCAGGCCGGCGTACTGCAGCTCCGCGCGCATGATTTGCCCATCCGAAGAGTTAGTGACGTACAAAGTTTTTCCCTGAGGGCCACCAAAGGCCATGTTCGTGATAGATGCGCCTTCCGGCCCGCGAAGCACCAGTACAGGCTCGGCCCGTCGGTTCAACACCCATACATATCCAAGGCCCGGGTTGGCGACGAGCACCCGGCCCTCGGTGTCCACCGCGAGGCCATCGGGTCCGCTGGGGCCGTAGGATGTGAAGAATTGCCCCACCTTTGACACACTGCCGTCGGCCTGAAGTGGCACGCGCCAGACGCTGTTGCCGCGCGTAACACCAACGTAGGCAAACTTTTCGTCTGGTGACAATGCGATGCCGTTGGGGCTGGGGATGTTTCCGATCAGCAGGTCCAGCTTGCCGTTCGGCGCCAGTCGGTACAGGCGGCCCGTGGGGTCGTGAAGGCCCGACTGACCCTGGTCTGTAAAGTACAGAGTTCCAGTCGAGTCAAATACTAGGTCGTTCACGCCCTTGAAGCTTTCGCTGTTACGGCGCGCCAGGAAGGGCTCCATCGCACCGCTGCGCACGTCCAGCTTGAGCAGGCCCTTCTTGTAGTCGGTGATAAGCAACGTCGTGGCATCGAGGAATTTCATGCCATTGGGCTCACCATCGTATTCGGCGATCGTGGTCCACTGTCCTTGCGGGTCGATACGGAACACACGTCCCCAGGGTACGTCGGTCACGTAGAGATTGCCCTCGCCGTCAAAGACCGGGCCCTCCAGGAATGAGTCGGTGATGGCACCGTGGCGATTTGCGTCGGACCAAGCGCTCCGCTCCCTGCGCCGCAGGGCCTTGGGCATCGTGGTAAAGACGTCAAGCCTGCGGATGGCGGGTTTGTCGATAAGGAACATGGCGTTTTCTGTGCAAGGGATTGCGAACCGTAATGCGGATCAGTCGGCCTTAATGTTGCCGGTCTTGACCACCTTTTCCCACTTCTCGTTCTCGGTCTTAATGAAAGACGTGAACTCAGCCGCCGACGAGCCCACGGGCTGTAGACCCATGTCCTTCAGGCGCAGTTGCATCTCTGGCTCGTGGATGCTGTCCACGATCGCCTTGTTGAGCTGGTCCACGATCGCCTTGGGCGTTTTGGCGGGCAGCAGGACGCCATTCCATTCGACGGCCTGGTAGCCGGGCGCATACGCTTCGGCTACTGTGGGAACGTCAGGCATCAGCTGCGAGCGCTGCGCCGATGTAACGGCCAGCGCTCGCAGCTTTCCGGCCTTGATCAGCGGCGAGGTCGCCGGGATCGTGGCAAACATGAAATCGACCTGGCCGCCGGCCACATCGACAATAGCCGGGCCACCGCTCTTGTAAGGCACATGGACCATGTCCAGCTGCAGCCGCTGGCGAAACATCTCCGCGGCCATGCGCTGCACGGTGCCACTGCCGCCCGAGGCGAAACTGAGCTTGCCGGGCTGCTCTTTCGCCTTGGCGATCAGCTCGCCGGCTGTCTGGAACGGCGAGTCGGACTTCACCACCAGCGCGTTGGCTGCGAACATGACGAGCGACAGCGGCTGCAGCGCGTCCGGCGTGTAGGGCATGCGCGGGTAGATATAGGGGTTGATGGCGTAAGGCGTCGCAACGTAGACCAGCATATAGCCATCGGCCGGCGCCTTGGCAACTTGGGCCTCACCGAGGGTGCCAGTGGCTCCGGCGCGATTTTCCACAACCACGCTGGTGCCGAGCTTCGGTCCCATGCGTGCAGCCAGCAGTCGCGCCACTGCGTCGGCGGCGCCTCCTGGTGCGTAGGGCACGACCAAGGTGATGGGCCGCTCTGGATAGGCGGCGTGCGCCGGAGCGCCCAGTATGCTCGCCACGACGGCGAAGATTGCGCCCAGGCGGCGCAAGGGTTTGAGAGGAGTCTGCTTCATGATTTTTCCTTTTGATGTGTAGCTACGCGGGCGCGCGCAATCAGTCGAGCTTGATGCCCGCGTCCTGCACGACCTTCTTCCATTTCTGCTGGTCTGAGCGGACCAGACTAGCAAGCGCGGCCGGCGTGCCGGTGACGAACTCGACCCCCTGCGCTTCGAACTTCTGGTTGAGTTCGGGACTCGTGACAACCTTTGCTACGGCCTTGTTCAGCCGCTCGATGACTGCGGCTGGCGTGCCCGCTTTGGCGAACAGGCCGTACCAGGTCGTGTAGCTGAAGCGCGGCAGGCCTTGCTCGGAAATCAACGGCAAGCGGGCCGTGACCTCCCCCTTGCTCGGTGCCGTCATGCCCAACGCGCGGATCAGTTGCTTGTCGATCAACGGCTTCATGGATGGCATGCTGCTGAACAAGCCCTGGACCTGCCCCGAGGCCAGGTCCACCAGCACCTGCGCAGTGCCCTTGTAGGGCCCGTGAACGATGTCAATCTGTGCCTCGCTCCTGAAGAATTCCATGGCCAGCTGGGCGATGCCGCCGGTGCCTGCGAAATTCACCTTGCCGGGGTTGGCTCTGGCATAGGTGATCAGCTCGGGCACGGTCTTTACGGGCAGTTGTGACGACACCACCAACACGTGCGGACTCTGCGTAAGCTGTGTGATGGGCGCCAGTTCCTTCAGCACGTCCCGGCCTTCCATGGCTTTCTCGGGTACGGTCACGCTGCCCGACGCAGGAAGGTACAGCGTATAGCCGTCCGCGGGCGCGGCCGTCACCTGGTTCAGCGCCGGGATGCCATGGCCACCGCCGACGTTGACAACAACCACGGGCTGGCTCAGTTCAGCCTGCAGGCCGCGGCCCAGCTCACGGGCGACAACGTCCACAGGCCCGCCTGCCACGAAGGGCACGATCAGGCGTATCGGCTTGGTGGGGTAGTCAATGGCCTGCGCGGCGGCGCCCAAGGACAGCAACGCTGCGAAGCCGGCGACCAGAACTTTCCTTGATTTCATTTTTTTCTCCTTGTGTTTTCAAGTGTTGAGCGGCTAGAGCAGCGTCTTGACGGCGGCTGGAAAGATACTCTGGTAGGCCTCTCCATACAGCGCGCTGCTCTGGCCGCGCCGGCCGGCCTGTGCGCCACGCTGCAATGCCAGGCGCTCGTAGTAGTCCCAAAGGTTTTTCTGCGTAGGCATGGCATGTAACGCCTTGTGCTTGGCCTCCCACACGCTGGAGATATCCAGCAGCAGATTGGGCTTGAAGCCACATAGCTCCGACTGGTGCGGCTCGAACGACAGCACCTGGAACGGCGCGATGAAGTCGCGCCCATGTCCTGGTGCCAGTGCGTTCATGCGCGCACGCAGCACCGTGTTGAAGCAAAGCGCGTGATCCAGATTGGACGGATCGTGCTCGGGATGCGTGATGACCACGACCGGGCGCAACTTGCGCATCGCCGCAGCCAGTCGGCTGACGGTTTGCGCAACGTCGGGCAGCGGATAGTCACCAAGGTCGAAAAAGTCAATCGATGCAACGCCCAGCAAGTCGCCAGCGGCGACGGCCTCGCGATGGCGGATAGCCTTGACCTCGTCGCGATGGACGTTCGCGTCCACCCACGCCGCGTTGGACTCGCCGTTTTCGCCATAGCTCATGCAGAGGACATGGACCTCGTGGCCCTGTTGCGCATGCAAGGCCATGGCACCACCGCAGCGCCAGACAAAGTCGCCCACATGCGCCGTGATGACCAACAGTGTTTTCTTGTCCATCGTGTGTCCTGTTTGCTGATGTGCGCAGACTATAAAACGTACAATACCGTTGTACTCTGTACAACATTCACAACAAAGTAGCGAGGTAGACCGCATGAGCAATGACGGTGTGGTCGCTGTCGAGCGCGCACTGAGCGTGCTCGACAGCTTCAGACCAGGCAAGGAACATCTGACCCTCGCCGAACTGGCAAATGAGTTGCCGCTGCACAAAACAACCATCTTCCGGTTGTTGAACTCGCTGGTGCGCAAAGGCTTCGTCACACGTGGGCCAGATGGGCGCTACAGTTTGGGGGCCAAGGTGCTTTACCTAGGCCGGGTTTACCAGCGCGGCTTCAGCCTTGCTGACATGGTGACGGGGGTGCTCATGCGCCTGATGCAGCAGTCTGGGGAAACCGCGTCGTACTACGTGCCGCACGGCGAAGCAGACAGGCTGTGCCTGTTCCGCGCACAGCCAGCTGAGGGGCTGCACGCGCAAGTGATCGCCGGGACCGTGTTGCCGCCTGACAATTCGTCGTGCGGTCGCGTCTTCAGCATCTGGCACCTGGGCCAGGTTCCACCTGCGCAACAATTGCCGTACTTTTCCAGCGGGCAACGTGACCCCTTCAGTTCGTCGTGGTCCGTGCCACTGTTCGGCGTCGAAGACCGCTTTGCCGCAGCCCTTGTCGTTGGCGGCCTCACCGAGAGGATCAAGGCGGCCAACGGCACTGCAGTCCGCGTAGCCATGATGCAAGCGGCTTGGGAGTTGTCGCGCCGCCTCGGCGCTTCGGATGGCTGGCTTGCTCATGTTTACGGATCTGTGCAAGGCAACGAAGGTTGAACCGCCTCAGGCGGCGTCGACCACCTCAGAATCGAGCACGTCCAGCACCTGGCGCGCAGCTCCCGTTCCCATCTTGACGTAAGCGTCGGCCGAAACCCCGCCGATATGCGGGCTCAGGATGATGGCCGGGTTGCCTTGGAACGGATGACCTGCTGTCATCGGTTCGACTGCAAAACTGTCCAGCCCCGCCGCGCGGACATGGCCGCAGTTCACACTGGCCAACAGTGCAGCCTCATCGATCAGGCCGCCACGCGCCGTATTGACAATGACCACACCCGACTTGCATCGCGCGAGCACGGCCGCGTCCAGCAGGTTGCTGTTGTCGTCGGTCAGTGGGCAATGCAGCGAAACCGCATCGGACTCGCGCCAGATCGTGTCCAGTTCCACACGCTCCACGCCCACGGGCCATTGCGCGGCGTACGGGTCAAAGCCCAGCACTCGCATGCCCATGGCCTGCGCCATGCGGGCAAAGCGCGTGCCGATCGCGCCCAAGCCCACCAGGCCGATGGTGCGGCCTTCGAGCTCCAGGCTCTTGTGCGTGGCCTTGTCCCAGTGGCCGGCGTGCATGCGCTGGTTCAACAGCGGCACCGACTTGGCGCAGGCCAGCAGCAGCGCAAGCGCATGCTCGGCCACTGCCGCTGCATTGGCGCCGACGGCCGCGCGCACCTCAATGCCACGCGCCTTGGCCGCGACCTTGTCGATGGTGTCAGTGCCGCTGCCGTGCTTGGCGATCACGCGCAGCGACGGGGCGGCGTCCATGGCTGCGGCGCCGATGCGGCTGTAGCGCATGATCACGGCGACGGGATTGCACATACGGCACAAGGCAGTGATGTCGTCTTCGGTCGGCGTTTTGCCGGTATAGACAATCTCGAAGCGTTCGAGTAGCGCCTGCGCCTGCGGCGCGAGATCGGCCCCGGTCACCACCAGGCGGGGACGGGAGTGCGCGTTGTTCACAGCGTCTCGTCCTCATTCAGCGCGCCGGCCGTGCGCAACGCGCCGACCAACCACTTGGCCTTGGTGTCGCCAGCATGGATCGCTGCGATACGCGCGGCCTCGTCCTCGACCTTCTTGTGTGCCAGCGGCAGCAGCGACGCGAGCTTGTCGCGCTCCACCACCAGCACACCATCAGCGTCGCCGATGATGAGGTCGCCCGGGTTCACCGTGACGCCGCCCACGCTGACCGGGTGGTTGATGCGCCCTGCCACGTTTTTGGTTGGACCGTTGGGGTTGGCGCCGGCCGCAAACACGGGGTAGTCCATTTCGTCGATCTCGAGCACGTCGCGCACGGCACCGTCGATCACAACGCCCGCGATGCCGAGCTGTTTGCAGGCGTTCATCATGATCGCGCCCATGAGTGCAGCCGACAGGTCGCCCTTGCCGTTCACCACAATCACGTCGCCAGGCTTGGCCAGCATGATCGCGGCGTGGATCATGAGGTTGTCACCGGGACGAACCTCGACCGTGAAGGCCGGGCCCGCTACCTTCATGCGCGGGCGCAGTGCCTGGATGCGGCCGTGCAGTGCACCACGGCGTCCTGCCACGTCGGCCAGAATCGCGGCCTGAAATTGCGCCGCCTGGGCGACCAGTTCGGCCGGCACGCGTTCGATGTTCTTGATGATGTCGTTGCTCATGTTCTTTCCTTTGAGGTACTGCTTCAATCGACTTTGGCGCCGGAGTCCTTGACAACCTTGCCCCACTTGACAATGTCCTCGCGGATCAGTTTGGTGAACGCCTCGGGCGTGCCGCCGATGATGTCCAAGCCCTGCTCGTTGAGTTTCTTTTTCAGGTCGCCGGCCTTCAACGCCTTGTTGACTTCGGCGTTCAGCGACGCGACTACGTCCTTGGGCAGGTTGGCCGGACCCAGGTAGCCGAACCAGGTCACGGACTCGAAGCCCTTGTAGCCCGACTCGGACACGGTAGGCACCTGCGCGAGGTCGTCCACGCGTTGCGCCGAGGTCACCGCGATCGCCCGGATCTTGCCGGCGCGAATCTGGCCGATCAGCGTGGGGATGGATGACAGGTATAGCTGCACGCTGCCGCCGATCACGTCGGTTAGGCCCTGTGCGGCGCCCTTGTAGGGCACATGCGTGAGCTTGACGCCGGCTTCTCTTTGGAGCAGCTCGCCAGTCAGATGCGCCACGGTGCCGTTGCCCGAGGTCGCGAAATTGATCGCGCCGGGCTTCGCCTTGGCTGCGGCGACCACATCGGCCAGCGTCTTGTAAGGCGAATCGGCAGCCACGACGATCGCCAGCGGCGCGCTGCCAATCGTCACAATGGGTGTGAGGTCCTTGACCGGGTCGTAGGGCAGTTTGGGATACAGCGTGGGGTTGATGGCCAGATTGCTGGTCTGGCCAATCACGATGGTGTAGCCATCACCAGGTGCCTTGGCTACGGTGTCGATGCCGATATTGCCGCCCGAGCCGGGCTTGTTGTCCATCACAAACACCCATTTGGTGTTTGCGGTCGCGCGATTCGCCACCTCGCGCGCAACGATGTCCGTTCCGCCGCCAGCCGGGAAAGGCACCACCAAGCTAATCGATTTGTTGGGCCACTCCTGCGCCCAAACGCCAGAGGGCGCAAGTGCTGCCCCCAATGTTGTCCAAAGTAAACGTTGGTTGAACTGTCTTTTTGAGATGGCGGACATAGGTGTTTTGATTCATTAATGCTGACCCAGTTTAAAGTTGACACATCAGTGAATCATCAGTTATTTTGCCTGTAACATCAGAAAATTCTGAACTATGAAGGTGCTTGAATGATTCATCCACGCTTAGACCAGTTGCGCGTCAAACAACTTCGATTTATTAGCCTTTTGGCGGCCAGTGGTTCTTTGTCGGCAACCGCTGAGCAGTTGTCCATGACGCAGTCTGCGGCCAGCATGATGCTGAAAGAAATCGAATCTTTGTTTGATGTCAAACTGTTTCGCAGGCAGGGCCGAGGCATGGCCATGACCTATGAAGGCAGGGCGCTCATGCCCAGATGTCAAACAGTTTTGGGTGAAGTGGGGGCAATGGGATCTGCGTTGCAAGGCACGGTTCAACCTGCTGTGCGGATTGGTGCATTTCCCCACACTGCAGCCACTGTGCTGCCTGAAATTATCAAAAAATTAATCGCTGGGCCCACTGTCTGGCGGCCCAAGATTGTGGACGGCAGAGCCGATCATTTATTGCAAATGTTGCTTCAGGGCGATATCGACATCTTGCTTGGCCGATTGCCCAGTCATGTTGCAGACGCACCTTATTTTGAAGACTTATCTCAACGGGTGCTTTATGAGGCGCCCTTGTCTGTTGTCTCTTCAAGCAAACATGCCTTAGCCAGCAAG
>ERZ1034361.1437-NODE-1437-length-12730-cov-3.585790_pt1 | contig 12730 bp, 6 predicted proteins | sample MGYA00520617_ERZ1034361 | MGnify/ENA primary metagenome ERZ1034361 (study PRJEB33736, sample SAMEA104284507) | Azolla filiculoides | biome: Urban; feature: Water surface; material: Ditch water | place: Netherlands | collected 2015-10-28 | depth 0-0.1 m ... | reverse complement strand
TTTTTGCATGGCGATAAAAACGATTTAGGGGCTTTTCGATTTAAAGAAAATGAAACCAATCCCTTGCCATTTCTTCCCGTCGATGCAAAAGGGCGTGATGATGTTTGGATGGTTAATGGAGAAATAGCCTCGCCGCTGACGTTTTGGCATTGGGCGTCTGATGAGGCGATTGCCAGCGGTCAATACCAAAAAGACATGGCGCAAGTAGCGGCAAGTGAGATTGTGGCAATGCTCAATTCAAATTCGACGGGATTTAAAACAGAAAATGGCGAATTTCGACGAATCAAACCGGCTGATATTGCCATTTTAGTCAGAACAGGTATTGAAGCGGATGCGATGCGTCGTGCTTTACGGCAACGCAAAATACGCAGTATTTATTTATCAGAGCGCGATAGTGTTTATCAATCTCCGCAAGCGCGTGATGTTTTAATTTGGCTAGAAGCATTTGCCTCGCCCCGTGATGAGCGCAAAGTGCGTGCAGCGCTCAGTACCGCCACATTTGGCTTTACCTACGAGCAACTGCACGCATTCGTGCTAGATGAAGTCGCATGGGAAAGCCATGTTGAGCGATTTATTGACTATCACAATCGCTGGCACAAAGAAGGCATACTCGCCACCATTCACGCCCTGCTACACTATTATGAACTCCATAATGTGCAAGAGAGTACACATGACAGTGAGCGTCAATTAACCAATATTTTGCATTTAGCCGAAAATTTGCAACAAGATAGCCCCAAACTGGAAGGTCAGCAGGCGTTAATTCGCCATTTAGCAGAACTCATTTTTAAAGCACACAATCAAGGCGCAGATGAAACCATTGTGCGTCTTGAAAGCGATGCGGATTTAATCAAAATTGTGACGATTCACAAATCCAAAGGTCTTGAGTATCCATTGGTGTTTCTTCCTTTTGCGTGTAGCTTTCGAGAAGAAAAAGAAGATGAGAGCAGTTTAATTCAAACCAGCGATGAAGATCGTTTACGTGAAGATTTACGTTTGTTTTATGTGGCTGTCACGCGGGCGAAGTATGCGTGTTGGTTGAGTATTGCGCCTGTTAGAAAAGGAAGAGGGGAGGCTTGCCAGTTAGAACTCACTGCGATTGGGCATTTACTAAGTTGGCAAGCAGGAACACCCGCGGGTGCACTGCGTCAACACCTTGCAGAAATGAAAGCGGATTGCGAAAACATAGGGATTGTCGATTTACCCCTTCCCACATTCGATGATTACTATGATGATACAACCAGCAATGTGGCGTTAGCGAGCGCGTTGACATCAACCACCTACATTCCTGACGATTGGTGGGTAGCGAGTTACAGTGCTATAGCGAATTCACATCAAAAATCCGCGAAACGTCTTCCAGCCGAAATCGAAACCGCGCAAGATGATGCGCAAAAAGAGGATGGCGATTCAACAGAACCATCGAAAGAATCAACACTCTCCATTCACACCCTGCCAAAAGGCGCTACCCCAGGGGTGTTGGTACATGCACTTTTAGAACAATGCGCTCACCAAGGTTTTAAACAGGTATCGCAACAGCCAGCGTTGCAACAGCAACTCATCAACCAAGTCTTCAAAACCAAAACATGGACAGAAGACAAAAAAACCATTATGCAAAACGCTTTGCAAGCGTGGTTAACGATGGAGCTGGTGGCGGATCAGGGGATTCGGTTGTGTGAGTTAGCGTCTGCGCAATACAAAAGCGAGTTGGAGTTTTTAATTGGCGCTGAAAGCGTGAATGTTGAAAAATTGGATGCACTAATACAGCAACATACGTTTGCCAATCGCTCCCGCCCCGCACTGGCAAAAAATCAACTACACGGTCTGCTCAAAGGGTTTATTGATTTGGTGTTTATTCACAATGAACACTATTTTGTGGTGGATTATAAATTTAACTGCCTTGGCGATAGCTTGGTTTATTATTCGGACGAATTATTGACACAAACCATGCTTGAGCATCGCTATGATTTGCAATACAGCCTCTATTTGCTGGCATTGCATCGACTATTGAAACTGCGTTTAGGCGAAGAGTACGCTATTGATAAGCATCTTGGCGGCGCGGTGTATCTATTTTTGCGAGGAAATCAGCGCGTGTTCGCCAAACCGTCACGCGAATTTATTGAGCAACTCGATTACTTATTTTCAAATGCCAATACAGGGAAGGAGTAAACGCCATGACACAGCCATTGTTTGATTTTTTATCGGATTTAGTTGAACGCAATGCACTCACGCATTTGAATGTCGCTTTTGCTAAATTCCTGCATGAAGAAGAGGCTCACGCGAGTGACAGTCTGCTACTGCTTGGCGCACTCGTTAGTTATCGTTTAAATCAAGGCGATGTATATCTGGATGTCAACACACTACTCGACAAACCTGCTGAGGCGCTATTGCCTTTTGCTGATACAACCAGCGAAGATGTCGAGCAATTAACTGCCTATTTAAAAAATAGGAATCTTAACGCAGTGCTAGGGCAATCGAGTTTAGTGGGGACAGGTGAGGGGAATTCACCGCTCGTTTGGGATCGTGTGCATGAGCGACTTTATCTGCGACGTTATTGGCGTTATCAACAAACTGTCGATAAAAAAATAGCAGCACAGGCGCAATACCGTGCAAAGGCGTTACCTGAAAACATTGTTTCACGACTCAACACTTTATTTAAAGAAAATAAAGAAACACCCGATTGGCAAAAAATCGCTTGTGCTTTAGCGTTGCGCTCACGGTTTTGTATTATCACGGGTGGACCGGGGACAGGCAAGACAACCACGCTAACGAAGTTGCTTGCACTGGCTATTGAACACATTCAAATGCAATCGCCTACGCATCAGCCCCTTATTTTACTTGCCGCACCGACAGGCAAAGCGGCTAATCGCGTGAATGAATCTATCGGCAATGCTTTAGACGATTTAAACGAAATGATTCCACCCGACATTGGTCAATATATTCCTAGCAAAGCCAGCACATTGCATCGACTGCTTGGTAGTCGACCTAATACACGTTTATATCAATACAACGCGGCTAATCCGTTAGTTGCCGATATTGTTATTGTGGATGAAGCTTCCATGATTGATTTAGAGATGATGGCAGCGCTACTTGACGCATTGCAAGACAGTACACAGTTAATTTTGCTTGGTGATAAAGATCAGTTGTCGTCTGTTGAACCCGGCTATGTACTCGGGAATTTATGTTTAAACGCTGACAAGAAGGCTTATGACAGCGATACACGCCAATGGATTTTGGATTGCACCGGAGAAGAATTAAAAGAATCATCTCAACAAGGCTCACCGATCAATCGGCAAACGGCAATGCTTTGGCATAGTTATCGATTTGGTGAAGATAGCGGTATTGGCAATTTAGCAAAAGCGGTTAATTTGGGGAAAGTAGATGAAGCTTGCACTATTATTGAAGGCACAATTTACCCTGATTTACTCAACATACAAAACGATAATCAACTCCGTGAATTAGTATCTAAATACAATGAAAATCTAGGGAGTTATCGTGATTACATTACGCAAATGGAAGACAGACCAAGTGAAACACATCTTATTGATGAATGGGCGCTGCGGGTGTTAAAAGCGTTTGATTCGTTTCAAGTATTATGTGCCACGCGACAGGGACTTTGGGGCGTTGAAAGTGTGAATGCCCGAATTGAGCAATGGCTGTTTGGCTCGACGCAAACATGGTACGAAGGGCGTCCCATTATGGTGACGCGCAATGATTACAACCTCAATCTTATGAATGGTGATATTGGTATCACATTAAAAAACAAAGACGGTAAACTTCAAGTCGCGTTTATAGATACCAATCCTCAAAGTAATGCCGCGATTCGTTGGGTATCGCCACTGCGTTTATCGCATGTGGAAACGGCTTTTGCGATGACAGTACATAAGTCGCAAGGCTCTGAGTTTAGTCATGTGGTATTCGCACTGCCAGATAGCGCAAATCTTGTACTCACGCCTAAATTGGTTTACACCGCCATTACCCGTGCCAAAAAGAATTTCACGCTACTTGAGAATAGTGCAGGGATGTTTAGACAAAGTATTCGTTAATTGTATACAATTTTACATAATTAGAAGTGTATCTTTAAAACAGTTCCAATAATTTAACCGAGGTTTTGCCATGAAAATAATTTCTATCGATTTATCTGAAACTTGGGGTATGGCGAATCAGACAGACAGGCATAGTTATAATGAATACAGCTTGAAATGGGTCTACAGCTCAAAAAAATTAGCTGTGCAGTTTTTTAGTACCAATTACTTTCAGAAATGGGCTGGAGATTTTCTACCTATACACCTCAAAATTGCTGGGTTGTTTGCGTTGCTGCATATAGCAAAAATCAGTTATTACAGCATCCCAGCTCTTGCTCCATTAAAGGTCGTGCAGCAAACGACGCATTTGAACCAGCAAACGACGTTAAATCCAAACAGCTAATTCAAAAAGTCGCGCGTATATATAATAATTTCTCAAAAAGTCACAGGTATATATAGAATAAAATAATATTACTTCCTCAAAAAACTCACACACATATAGTAAAGATAATTCCTGTTATTGCTTTGAATTAGGAAAATGGCATGCGAGCTGAAGAACAATACGAGCAACGCGAGTATTGGAATGAAGCAAGTGATGCAAGCATGCAGCGTGAGCTGCTGCTCTTTACTTAGTTGAATATGACCTGTCACTTCCCAAGTCAATTCCAATCAATCAGTTAAGTCAGTTGTCCAGTCAGAAGCTTTTATCTAAAAGGAATATGGATTAAGTGCAAAGCAGGGCAATTAGTATTGCAAGTAGCTAATGACGTTGAGAGCTGATTTTTTTACCTATCGGGTTTAACGCGCAACACCTAATGCCTCTTTCTGTCTGGCAGGTGTTTTTTTATAAAAAAAGCTGGGTTGCTTGCATTGCTGTGTATAGCAAAAAATCAACAATGCCAGCACCTCAGCTCTTACTCCATTAACGGTCGTACAGTACAAAGCAAGTTTGAACCACTAAACGAGGCATAACCAAAATGGTCAACGCGTTATTGTTCCAAATAGACCTCAGCGCAACTCACCGCACGCATTAACGAGTCTTGACTCAAATGGCTGTAGCGCTGTGTCATCTTAATACTCGCGTGCCCTAGTAATTTCTGCACTTCATACAAACTGCAACCCGCATTTACCAAAAAAGACGCGAAGCTATGACGAAGATCGTGTACACGTAAACCATCCAGTCCAGCAGCTTTTCGCACAGAGTCCCAGCTAAAGTAAAACGACTTAAAGGGTTTCCCCGTTTTGGGATTGGCAAAAATGTACTCACTTCGTTTTGGAATTTGATTGAGCAGTGTTATAGCAGCTGCACTTAATGGTACATGCCGTTCACGTCCTGACTTGGTAAATGCAATCCGCCAAAACTGTCTGGCAAAATCTATGTCCTCCCAACGTGCATCAAGCACTTCGCGCTTACGTGCGCCTGTCAGTAGTAGCATTGGCACAATGTATTTGAGCATGGTGTTTTGCTTAGCGGCGTTCACGTGTGTCATTAGTCGCTGGGTCTCTTCCGCCGTTAAGTAACGTTCCCGATGATTGCTTAATTTCTTGAGCTTTAAGCTGGCGGTTGGATTTTGCTGAATACCGGCCATTTGCCACTTGATAGCTAAATTGAACATATAACGCAAGATGATGAGCAAACGATTGGTTGACCCATCTGATAACGTTTTGGCTGCTTGATTCATCACAGCCATTATCTGCCTAGACCCGATCGCATCAATGTATTCGCTCCCTATCAGCGCTTTAATATGGTGGTTATAAACAGACACATCCACCATCCAACTGCGTTTATAGCTTTGCACGTGAGGCAAGTAGCTGTTGTTGAAAAACTCATCTAGTGTGGGCACGACTCGCTTTTGGATTTTCTTTTCTTGTATATCCACGCCCATCATCAATTGGCTGCGTGCTCGCTCACATAGCACGCGTGCTTGACTGGGTGAAATATCTGCTGCGTTGGCGAGTTTGTATTTGCGTTGTTTGCAACGCTCGTCACGGTAGCTGTAGTAATAGGTCTTGCCGCCAGTTGAGCGTACTTCAATCACCAAGCCTCTGCATTCGCTGTCTTGTATAAATTCACGTCCGTTGGCGTTACTACACGTTAGCGCATCTACCACTTTCTTCGTTAATTTTTGCTTCATGTTGCTTACCTGTTTTCAAAATAAAAAACAGTGTGCAGTCAGGCGAAATTGATCGCCAAATTATTTTCGAGGTGTTGCTTTAGACAACGTCATTTTTGACACAGAGGGGATGGCGTAACGTTTTGTCTTCGAAAGAAATTCAACTTTAAAAAAAAGCATTTGAATACAGAGCGTTATACGCACTGATGAACACATAGACAACGTCATTGCTGTTTTTAACATGCTTAGATTCAAAAAAGAACAGTGCTTTCAACACGTTACAACGCGCCAAAACTCACAGGGACACTACAGGTTTGAGGACACAAGCCTTCTGTTAAATGTCCTGAATGACAGGGGATTTAACCGAATGTGAGTTATTGAATTAACGTTTTATTCGATTTTTTTTGCAAAGAAAATTATTTAGGTTTTATCTAGGAGAGTTACATAATGGCAACAACAACGAAAAAAGTGAGTGTGACAAGCACTAGCAGCGCATCACTTCTAAATTCTACAGGGTTTGATAATTACACTTGGACCGAAGCTAAGACAGCTGGCATTAACACATTCATCGTTGACAAAGCCACCAAAACAGGTGCTCTGACTTTAACAGGCACGGGTGATACATTGAAAGTTGATGGTTACTCTGGTGACTTTACTGTGAGTATCTCAGGTTCAAAATTAACGTTGATTGGTACATCGTCAGCAGGTGTTACACAAACACTAAAAGTTGCATTGCCAGCGGCAACAACGACAAAAGCGACATTTAATTTGAGCTTTACAGATGGCGCTCAACATGTCGATTATGTTAAAGGTTCAGCAGCTACGTTAGTGAACGGTACGCACAGTGCGACATTAACAGCAGTAGCTTTACCTGTTTATGGCCAAACAGCTCACGAAGCTGCAGCATTGACTGCGGCTGCTGCTGCACAAACTGTTGCGGTTGCAGCGGCGAAAGTAGCTGCATTGACTGACACTGCTGGTCATCCTTATGCCACATTGGATGCTGCTATTATTTCTAACGATACTGCAGCAATTAGTGCAGCCATTAGCACAGCAACCGCAGCAAAATTCACTACAGTAGCCGATCTCGTAGCCAGTTACGCTGCTTACCAAGCAGTAGCGCCTACTTTTTCAGTTTCTGCTCCAGCATCATCTCTTGAAGGCGGTAATGCAACATTTACCGTTAGCTTGAGTGGCAGTTTAACCACCTCTGCTAGTGTGAATTTGAGTCTTGCTGGCGTTACTGGTGCAACGGCAGCTGATTATAGTTCAACAGGTTCCGTAACAGGTGCATCTGTAAGCAACAATGTATTGACCTTCGCTCCAGGTCAAACGTCTGCTGTTCTTACATTCCCTATTACAACTGACAGCTTAGTTGAATCAGGTGAAGGTTTAGCCCTTACATTAGCTCAAGCTACTGGTTCAGTTGTGGGAGTTAAAGAGGCTTCTGCAACAACGCAAATTGCTGATCCGACGAGTACCACTGATTTGAGTGCGACAAATACAGCTGGCACAGCAACAGCAGGCGTGGATACATTCAACATTGCTACTGGAACCTACAGCGCAACCATTAGCGGTTTTGCTAGTGGCGATAAATTGCACTTCTTCACAGGTGCTTCGTTGACTGTTCTACCTGATACCGATCAAACAGATGGTAATCAGCAAATCTCAGCGGCTGATCCAGCAACGGGTGCAACCGCAACAATTACGTTGACTGGCTTAACGGCTACTCAAGATGCTGGTGTATTTAACGTATCTAGTTTTAACACCATTTTTGGTGCAGGAACTATTGCTTAATTTAAGTGTTTGAAATGACCACTGAAACTTGCGTCTAACTTGCAGGTTTATTAGCTAGGTTGAGTTTTCAATAGTTTTAGTGGCTTTTAAGAGGAATTATAAATGGCAACATCCACAAGTTCGAAAAAAGTGACCGTTGCAGGTGTGAGTACTGCAGCACTTGATTCAGGAACTTATACAAGTTACACATGGGTTGAATCTGGCACTGGTACGAAAGCTGGAGCGAATACATTTAACGTAAGCAGTGCAACAACGACAGCGGTGTTAACGTTAACAGGTACTAGCGGTGACGTAGTAAAAGTTAATGGCTACTCTGGTGACTATTCAGCGAGCTTATCTAAATCAACTTTAACGCTGCAAAGCGACACCCAAACCATCAAAATCGCTTTAGCGAAAAGTTCAACTGTGACGTTGAATTTTGTTGATGGGAAGAAAGTTGTTGATTTCACTGTAGCTACTAAACCTAAGTTGGATAGTGTTGCGTTGACCTCTAAAGTTTCGCATATCAATGGGCAAACGGCTCATGAAGCAGCCGCGTTAGCATTGGCAGCAGCAGACAAAGCCACTGCGCTTGCAACAGCGGCAACTGACAAAGCAACTGCCTTAGCCGCAGCAGCCACTGACAAAACGACAGCCTTAGCAAATGCGGCTACAGACAAAGCTAACGCAGTCACAGCCGCTTTAACGGATTCATCAGGTACGCATTACGCCAATGTGAATGCAGCTATTGTTGCAAATGACACAGCGGTCACGACAGCGGCAATTAGTTCAGCATTATCTGGCACTGCATTCACGTCGATTGCGGATTTATTAACTGCTTATAAAGCGTTTGCACCATCATTCTCAGTGACTACGAATCCTTCTGCGATTGAAGGTTCAGATGCAACGTTCACGATTAGTTTGAGTGCTGCGCAAACGACACCAACCACGGTGAACATTGCGTTAGCAGGCACAGGCGGCGCAGTAGCAGGGACTGACTTTGGCACAGCAACAGGCGCAACCCTTTCGGGCAACGTGCTGACGTTTGCCTCAGGTCAAACCACCGCTACAGTTAAAGTTCCTGTAACGGCTGATGGTATTGCTGAAACAGGCGAAGGCTTGAAATTGACCTTAACAGGCACAACTGGCTCAACGATTGGTGTTAATGCCGCTGCGGGTTCTGCGTCAGTTGCACTTGTTGATGCGTCAAATTCGGTTAATTTGAGTGCCACTCTAACCTCTGCTGTAGCAACGGCAGGCTTAGATACATTCAATGTGGCTTCAGGTACTTATGCTGCATTGATCAGTGGTTTCGCCGCTGGCGACAAATTACATTTCTTTCCGGGAGCCTCAGTTACGGTTCTGCCTGACACCAACCAAACCGATGGTATTCAGCAGCTTACTGCTTCAGATCCAACAACAGGTGCCACCGCAACAATCACGTTGAGCAACTTAACATCGACTCAAGATGCAACTTTGTTCAATGTAGCGAGCTTTGACACGCTGTTTGGAACAAATACAGTGATTGTTGATGCAGCAATCGTTGCACCAGTATTGCCAACTACCGTTAATTTGAGCGCAACAACCTTAAGTGGAACAGGTACAACAGCCGTTGATACGTTCAATGTCGCTTCAGGTACATACAACGCAACCATTAACAGCTTTGGCAATGGCGACAAATTGAATTTCTTCACCGGTGCGTCTATCACGGTACTTCCTGATACTAACCAAACTGATGGTATTCAGCAAGTATCGGCAGCGGATTCCACAACAGGTTCAACAACTACGCTTACTTTTACAGGCTTAACCGCCGCGCAAGACGCAGCGTTGTTTAACTTGGCGAGTTTCAATAGTACTTTTGGCACAGGCACTGTGTTGATTGCCTCAACTCCTGCAGTGACGCCATTAACGGCTAATTTAGCGGCAGGAAATACAACCGCAACAGGGACAACTGCTGCAGACACTTTCAATTTTGCGAGTGGGACTTATACAGCCACCATCACCATTAACAATTTTGCCAGTGGCGACAATTTACGCTTCTTTGCAGGCGCTTCTCTGACTGTTTTGCCTGATACCGATCAAACTGACGGTATACAGCAAATCTCAGCTGCAGATACTGCAACGGGCGCAACAACAACGGTCATCTTGACTGGCTTAACGTCAGCACAGGACGGTGGTGTATTTAACGTGACTAGTTTCAACACCGTTTTTGGTGCGGGTTCTATCGCTTAACTTTGATGTATGTTTATGTGATCACAACATACATGTTTTATTTTTTTTTTTCAATCTAGATTCGGAGCTTAAAAATGGCTATTAAAACTTATGTAACAGGCAGCAGCACAGCAACTATCGCAGACAACGACGTAACTGTTGTTGGCGGTACAGCAGGTACAGAGAAAATCAAAATCTTAACCGGCGTAACTGGCGTAACTGCTGATGCTAACATCGAAAAATTTGACTTAGCAGGTAGCCTTGCTGACTATAAATTCGTATTCGTTGCAGGTACAGGTGTTCAAATCCAAACTTCTGCAGGTGTTGTAGTTAGTACAATTCCTTCATTGAACCAAGCAGCAACAGTTGCTTTCGCTGACGGTTCTGCACAATTGACTCAAACAGGCACTACAGCATTCGCTTTAGGTAGCGCAGCGATTACAACAACTGCAGCTGCAATCACTACTGCTGCTATCGCAACGTTTGACACAACAGTGAAATCGACTGTTAACCCAACTACTGGCAGCACAACTCCAGGTCAAGCTTTTTCACTAACTTCAAGTGCGACAGCAGATTTGATTATTGGTACTGCGGGTAATGACACAGTAACCGGTGCTGCAGGTACATTATCAGCTACTGATTTAATTTTAGATGCCACAACAACTGATAACGACACAGGTACTTTTGTTATTGGAGCATCTGTCGCACCTTCAATTTCTAATATCGAAAACGTTAATTTAAACTTCGCTCTAAGCTCTGGTACATTGACTGCAAGTTCGATTTCAGGCGCAAAAGCTATTACCCTAGGTAGCGCTGAAGCGGGTGCAACAACTGCAACAATAGATGGTATTAGATCAGGAAATACATTTGTTATTGATAACGCTATCAAAACAGTTTCTTTATCTACTATTAGCACAAGTGACAATGCAGAAGCTGCGACAGTCAAACTAAACGGTAATACAGTAAGTTTGACTAACGTTAATACTAACGATATTGACGTCTTAACCATTAATTCTACTGGTGCTGCAAACATCGTAACGTTAGCAGATACTACTGACGTATTCTCTGCAACTGGTGAGAAAATTGTTGTAACTGGTGATAAAAGTCTTACCATTAAAAGTGCAGCAACAAGCTCAACAACAGGTCTTGCTGGCGCAACTATTGAAAAATCATTAACGAGCGGTGCAACATTAACTGTTCAGTTAACAGGTGCAATTAATGATGCAACTTCAATTAATTTATCAAAAGTAGCGGCTGATTTATTTACTTTTGGTACTACAGCTGCGGGTGCTGCACCAAATGTTACTCTTGCAAGCGGTTCATCGTTAAAATTGACAGCTAGTTTAACAGCCAACGGTGCTGCAACTGTTCTTTCTAGCACAGACGGTGGTACATTAACGTTGAATCCTACAGTTGATCAAAACACAGGCACAAATGCCTTAACTTTGAACAAATTTTCAACCGTAAACCTTAATGTAACAGATTCTATTACTATAAAAAGTTTGGTTTTAGGTGAGTCATCGACTTTAAATCCTGCACTTTTGAATATTACAGGTACTGATACATCTAAAACGCTTACATTATCTGGAGTACAATCTAAAGTAATCAATGCTTCTACTTATGTAGGTAAAAGCGATCTTACTAACGCTTTAGCAAGTGCTTCTATTACAGGTGGCACAGGTAATGATACGATTAAATTTGGTGACGTTGCCGATGTCATTATCAACGGTGGCGCTGGAGATGATACGCTTACTTCACAATTAACTACATCTGGTAGTACTAAAGGTATTACCATTAATGGTGGAGATGGTAATGATGCAATTACATCTACTGTAGCAACATCAACATCAAGCTGGAATGGCGGTGCAGGGGATGACACATTTACTGCTTCAAGCGTAGCAAATACTATTGGTAATTATGTTGGTGGTGATGGTACTGATACACTTGTGTTATCTCTTGCAAGCACGAATGATGTTAAGGCGCAAGGATTTACGTTATCAGGCATTGAAGTAGTTGATGTTACTGCTGCAACCACAAACACTGTTACGTTCTCTGCTGCTCAATTGACTGGTCAAGTGTTGAACGTTCTAACGGATTCATCTGGCGTTGTTGCTGTTGCAGCTCCTTCTGTCGCTTCTAGTATTGATTTGTCAGGAATTAATCACACAACAGTTACTTCTTTCACCATTAACGGTAGTTCTAGTGGAGATGTCATTAAAGGTACGAAAGCAGCAGACATTATCATTGGTGGAGACGGCGCTGATACACTTACTGGTGGTGCGGGTGCCGATGTATTTTCATCAGCTGTAACAGGTACTACTTCGGTTAGTGCGACGACTACTTTAGTGGCTGCAGAAGCCGGAGCAGGTGATGTGATTACTGACTTTACATCCGGAACTGACAAATTGAAATTTACTGCTACGATGTTAAATTACATGGATGGTGCAACTACTACTCCAGGCAGTGCATTCGCAAATGGACAAGCATTATCAGCGACTCAATTTAAGTTGTTTAACGCAACGACAGCACTTGCGACAGGGGTATCAGGTGGTAGTAGCCCTGCACGTTTCATTTTCAATGGTGTAGATGGTAAGCTTTACTTGGATTATT
>ERZ1034361.1435-NODE-1435-length-12736-cov-7.442057_pt1 | contig 12736 bp, 12 predicted proteins | sample MGYA00520617_ERZ1034361 | MGnify/ENA primary metagenome ERZ1034361 (study PRJEB33736, sample SAMEA104284507) | Azolla filiculoides | biome: Urban; feature: Water surface; material: Ditch water | place: Netherlands | collected 2015-10-28 | depth 0-0.1 m ... | reverse complement strand
TGGGGGGTCAGTTCGTTGATGCGTGCGGTCAGCAGTGCAACTTGAACTTCGGGGGATCCGGTGTCACCGGCGCTACGTGCGTTGTCTTTGACAACAGCGGCTTTGATGCTGGTTGCAATCATTTTTATTTCCTGTTTGGGCACCCCACTCCATTGAGTGACGTCCCGGTTGATGAACTTGCGTCAGGTGCTGGAACTGCTCCTGACGTGCGCCTTGCCTTATGCAAAGCCTTGAGATTATAGCCGAGGCTTCAATTGCCAGGCAAACCGGCCTCAGGGCCGGGCCATCTTGCAGGTGGTGGGCAGCTCCGCCGATGCGGCGCTAAGGGTCTTCACCACGCGAAAACCGTAGCCTGAACCCTCCACGTCAAACTTGACACCCGCACTGCCCGCACGCTCCATGACCCCCACCACCAAGCCCTGCTGGAATTGGTGATCAGAGGCCCGCATGCTGCCGCCCATGCCATGGAGGCTGACCTTGGCGCGCTCCAACTGACCGGCGACCGCCACCATGTCTTTGGCCGATCCCGGCTTTCCGGCGGCCTCCCAAGCCTGCGACAGCGCCTCTATCATCAAATGCATGCGCAAATGCACATAGTCATCTTCCGGCTTGGGAAAGCGCTCCCTGAACGACTTGTAAAACGCCTCACTGCCGGCCGACTGCACGTTGGGCATCCAGTCGGCAACCGCCACCACCTTGCCAATTCCGGCATCGCCGATGGCGGCCGGCGCACCCAGCGCATTGCCATAGAAAGTGTAGAACTTGCCCTCAAAGCCGACATCTTTGGCGGCCTTGATCAACAGCGTCAGGTCGTTGCTGAAGTTGCCCGTCACGACCGCCTGTGCCCCGCTAGCCTTGATCTTGTTGGCGTAGGGCAGAAAATCCTTCACCCGGCCCAGCGGGTGCAATTCTTCACCGGCAATCTGGACATCCGGGCGCTGCACGGCCAACTGCTTGCGCGCCTCCTTCAAAACAGCCTGCCCAAAGCTGTAATCCTGGCCGATCAGGTACACGCTCTTGAGGTGCTTGTCGTCGCGGATGGACTCCATCAGGGCCGCCATGCGCATTTCGGCATGGGCATCAAAGCGGAAATGCCAGAAACTGCACTTCTCGTTGGTGAGGGCCGGGTCTACGGCAGCGTAGTTAAGCAAGATCACCCGGCGCGCGGGATCGCGCTCGTTGTGCTTATTGATGGCATCGATCAACGCAGCGGCAATAGCCGAGGAATTGCCTTGCAAAATGAAGCGTGCGCCATCATCAATGGCAGCGCGCAAGGCCGAAAGCGCCTCGTCGGTCTGCCCTTTGCTGTCATAGCGATTCAATTGCAGGGCACTCTGGCTGCCCGACTTTACGGCCGGCCGTGCATTGACCCGCTCCACGGCCCAAACCATATTGCGATACGCCGCCTCGCCGCCGTTGGCATTGGCTCCGCTCAGCCCCTCGATCAGCGCCAGCTTTACGGGCTCCGAAGCACTCTGAGCCCCGGCAATCTGGATGCCAAGGGCTCCCACAAATAGCACTGCCAAGAGGTTTTTCAAGACCCGTCGCACAACAATAAACAGCATAAATTTCACTTGAAAAGTAGTTCAGAGGGCGCACGTTCTGAGCATGCAGCGCTCACGGTGAGCGCCGCGCAGTGTACTAGGAGATCACCATGCTATTTGCCACCGCCCACCCCGCCCTGCGTCGCAGCGTTTACAGCCCCGCGGGCCGCACTTTAGAGCGTTTTTTGAACGAGGCCGTCGTGCAGCCCCAGCGCCCTGCTGCGCAATACAAACAAGACGACACCTCGTTCCAACTGACGATGGACGTTCCCGGCTTGTCACGCGAACAACTGGCCATTTTGATCGACGGTGCACAGGTGCGGATCGAAAGCCGCGAAGGCGCGCCCCGTCAGTACCGTGCGGCCTACGAACTGCCGCTCGACATCGACGCCGCAGCTAGCGAAGCCCGACTTGAAAACGGTGTGCTCACCGTGAAGCTGGCGAAAAAGGTGCCGGCAATCACCACCACCGAAATCACCATCCAGTAGGTCTCCAACTCAAAGCAAATTCAGCGGCCAGCGCGGTTTCACGTCAAACGCATAGTGCGTGACCGCCTGTTGCCGGCCGCTTTGCAAACGCATCGCAGCGGCCAGGGCAATCATGGCACCGTTGTCTGTGCAGAGATGTAGCTCCGGGTAGTGCACGCGGATGGCGCGCTGCGCGCACTGTGCATTGAGTTGCTGGCGTAGCTGCTGGTTGGCCCCCACGCCACCCGCCACCACCAGACGCTTGAGTCCGGTTTCTTTGAGCGCAGCTAGAGACTTCTTCACCAGCACTTCGACGATGGCCGCCTGCGTCGATGCGGCCAAATCGCGCTGCTTTTCAAGCGGAAGCGCTTGAAATGTGTCCACGCCTGCGGCAGCCACCATTTTTTGCGACTGAACCAGTACCGCCGTCTTCAAGCCAGCAAATGAAAAGTCCAGGTTGCCGCTATGCAACAGCGGTCGCGGCAAGGCATAGGCTTTTGGGTCGCCTTGCTCGGCCAGACGGGCCAGCAACGGGCCACCCGGATAGGCCAAGCCCATCAACTTGGCCGACTTGTCAAACGCTTCACCGGCCGCATCGTCAATCGATTCACCCAGTAAAGCATAGGCTCCCACCCCGTCTACCCGCATTAACTGCGTGTGGCCGCCAGAAACCAGCAACGCCACGAAAGGAAACTGCGGCGGATCTGCGCTCAAAAATGGAGAGAGCAAATGGCCTTCCAAATGATGCACCCCCAGCACCGGCTTAGCCAAGGCTGCCCCCAGCGCACAGGCCACTCCTGCACCGACCAACAAGGCGCCAGCCAGCCCCGGTCCGCGCGTGTAGGCCACGACATCGACATCTTGCAGCGTCCGCTGTGCTGCCCCAAGCACCTCACGCGCCAGTGGCAAAACACGCCGGATATGGTCGCGGCTGGCCAGTTCCGGAACAACGCCGCCAAAGGCCTGGTGCATCTCGATCTGGCTGTACAGCGCGTGGGACAACAACTCGGGAACCTGCTCCGCAGACGCGCCGGGTGCGCACTGCACCAGCGCCACGCCCGTTTCATCGCATGAAGACTCGATTCCCAGTACCAGCATCTTTTCACCCATAGGGCGCAGAGTTTAGAGTACCGCCATGTACGTCGACATTGAATCACTGGAACGGGCCACGCTCGACGCCGTAGCACCCCAAGCCGTTGAGGAATTGCCAGATTGGCTCTTGCCGTTTGATGAATCCACGGTTGGCCGGGCGATTAGTGCCGTGCCCTTTTTGCATTCGCCACAACAATCCACGGGCATTTCGCAAATAGTAGAGCGTTATGCAATGCGCGGCTTACGGACCCAGTTTCGCGTGGCCGACGTATCCGGATTGGCCGCCTTGCACTCTGAATTGTCAAAAAACGGATTCAAGCCTCAGCAGCCCACTTTGACCATGGTGGCCCAAGCATCCGGCATTAAGCCAAAGCCAACGAACTTCCAGGTCGAATGCAGCTTGCAACCCACCACGGCCTGGAAATCGGTCTATCTGGCCGCCGAATTCGACCCCGTCGATGGCGCCAACCGGGTCAAAGCATTGAGTCGTGGAAAGCATGCCGTTTACGCATGGGTCTCGGACGATTCCGGCCCCATTGCGGCAGGCGCTGGCTCATTCAGCCACGGTTGGGCAAGCTTTCATGGCCTGAGAACGCTTGAGCGCGCAAGGCGCAAAGGGCTGGCACAGGCATTGATACAGATTTTTGTGACGCAGGCCATGGATAGAGGCCTGGAAAACTGTTTTTTGCAGGTGGAAGAGGCCAACCGCGGTGCTGTGGGCTTGTATGAGCGCCTGGGATTTCAGACCGCCTGGCGCTACCACTATTGGCGGCAAGCCTGAAAAGTGTCAGGCGGCAGCCACCCGCGAAGGTGAATTGACAGCCGGAGCCACCTGAACTTCGGGCGTTTCGATATAACGACGGCGTTTTCGCACAATCACCGCTGGCGGCGGCGCTGGCCCGGTAGCATGCGCAGCGCCGTTGGCGCTATGCAAGCGGCTTGCGGCATAGGACTCCCCTCTTCCGCTGGCCCGGGCTACCTTGATGGCTTCTTCTACCGCCTCGGTGCTAAGTGCCTTGACGGTCGACCCGTTGACCCGCACGTAGTGGCCGGCAGCGGTTGTTGCCAGCAGGCCAAACTCCATTCCCATGCGCACAATGCCCAAGACCTTGAACTCTTTTGGTGCGGCGACAAAGGCCTTAATGGTCTGGCTCCCAAGCACCACTTGGAGTGCCTGGTGATTTTTCTTCTTGGTGTTCATGGTCCTCTTTACGGCACAGACTGGTGGCACCGCCTCCGGGTTAAACATGAACTTATGTTGCCCACCCAACCAAAAAACTACTTGATCAAAAATTGATGCTGTAGGTTCAATTGGTGACCACGGAGCCAACCCGCAACGATGTGACATTCGCCGACAATCGCACCATGGCAATAGGACACTACATCAAGGAAATTGGTCGTGGAAAAGACGGTGCGCGTCCGCTCACCCGAGACCAGGCGGCCGATTTGTTCGGTCAGATTTTGGATGGCAACGTGAGCGACCTCGAGATTGGCGCGTTCTGTCTGGCGATGCGCATCAAAGGGGAGACTACGGATGAAATGTGCGGGTTTCTGGATGCAACTCAGCACAGGCTGAACAAAATTCGGATTTCCCCTACAAGCGCCACTTGCCCGGCCATCGTCATCCCGACCTACAACGGCGCACGCAAGCTGCCCGTTCTGACGCCGTTGCTGGCCTTGTTGCTGGCAGGCAAGGGATTTCCGGTGCTCATGCATGGAACGCCGACCGAAGACCAGCGCGTCTTTACCGCCGACGTGTTAGGGGCGCTGGGCATTCACCCCAGAGAAGCCAATGCGCCGGTCGCGCCCGGTGAAGTGGCTTTCGTTTCTACCGAACATTTACATCAAGGGCTGAAACAGTTGCTGGATGTTCGGCGGATCGTGAAACTGCGTAACCCGGCACACAGCCTGGTCAAGTTGCTACTGCCGTGCGAGGGGCCTCAGGTCTTGATCACCAGCTATACGCACCCGGAATACGCACTGTCCATGGAATCGGTGCTCGTTGCCCGCCAATGCACGGCAATGTTGCTGCGGGGCACCGAAGGAGAGCCGGTGGCCGATGCGCGCAGAACGCCCGCCATGCGTTGCATCAGCAAAGGTCAGATTGCCACGGCCAACGAGCACCAAAGTGGCCCTCTACAGGCACTGCCCGAACTGCCTAACCAATGTGACGCTAGCACCACAGCGCATTACATCAAGCAAGTGCTTCAAGGCATCTTGCCCGTGCCGGAGCCGATAGCGCTGCAGGTCGAGCGGGCCGTCCAGTTGGCGGAATCGCTCGAACCCTAAGCCAATCAGCGGAAGTTGCCGGTGTGCCCCAGCGAGTAGCGGCCGGGCTGGGGCCATACCGCCAGACCATGGGGCTCCGCACCCACCTTGATCTTGTTCACGGCCCCGGTGGACGTGTCAAAGCGATAGACCACATCGTCAAAGCGTCCCGATAGCCAAAGCCATTTGCCATCGTTGGTAACGTTGCCCATGTCGGGACTGCCACCGCCGGGGACCGGCCAGTTTTTCACCATTTTGTTGGTGGCTATGTCGATGACAGACACACTGCCCGGCCCGTTGCGCTTGCCATGCACCGAATGCGAACCGCGGTTGGCGACGTACATCTGCTTGGCGTCGCGGCTGGGGTACAAGCCATGGGCCGCCACACCGGTGGTAATGAAACCGATCTCTTTGAAGCTCTCGCCGTCCAGCACATGCACGCCATCCGCTTCCATGTCGGCCACATAAAAAGTCTTGCCATTGGGGGCAATCCGGATGTCTTGCGGCATGCCCTTCTTGGCGGTGCAAATTTCCGTTTCCAGTGGGTTCAGCGGCTTGGCATTGTCTTTGAAGCGGGTCTTGGGCAACTCCAGTTTCAAGTAACCCAGCACCGATTTGTTCACCAGGTCAATCTTGGCCACGCTGCCTTGAAATTCGCAGGTAAAGATGGCGTAGCGCCCATCGATGGAAAAGTCCCCGTGGTTGATGCCGCCACACTTGGGCACTTCAATCGCATATTGAAGCTGCATGGTCTTGGGGTCACGGAAATCTAGCCGGTGCTTGGCTTCGGCCACGATGATGATGGAACGACCGTCGGGCGTGAAATACACGTTGTAGGGGTCATCTACCGGGATTGCTTGACCGGGCTTGCCCGTGCGCGGGTCCACCGGGGTCAAACTGCCGTTGTTGCGACGTTCTGCATTGTTGGCCACCCACAGCGTGCGCATATCCCACGAAGGAACAATGTGCTGCGGTGCGCTTCCCACCTTGAACCGGTCCACCACTTTCAAAGTCGCCGGGTCAATCACCCACACGCTGTTGCCGCGCAGGTTGGGCACATACACGCGCTCCAGGTCTTTTTTCACCTCGGGCAGGATCTGGTCGGTGCGGGTCTCGCTATAAAGATTCTCCGCATCGAGCACCGGGGGCATCCCTGCCACGGTCGTCACGACTGCCTTTGACGCAGCAGGCGCATTGCCCACAGCATGGCTCAAGCCCGCCAAAGTGGCGACGGCCGATACAAACAGCACGGTTACGGCTGTGTTCTTGAAGTTCATAAGTCGTTTTGATGTCACGTTTCACTTGCTATTGAGTTGTTTTGCGGATTCCTGGATCGCCAACACCGATCGCTCCACAATGCCGCGCACCGCCAAAGCGCCCAACGCAGCGTTCGATTTGCGCGGGTCGCCATACACGCCATCGGCCGGGCCGGTTTTGGCCCCTTCCGACAGCAAGTCCATGCGTACCTGCGACGGGTCGATGGCCAACATCAGGGAGGTGTCTGCCAATCCGGCATGGGTTCCAATCTCGGCATCTGAATAGCCCTTGGCCCGCAATGCCTGAATGTAGGGAGCCTGAGCAGCCTCGTAAAAGGCCGTCAAAGCCACGGCACGCGCGCCTCCATCACGGGCAAATTCCTTGTTTATTTTGTCGGCTGCGCGCACTTCACTTTTTTGGTAACCCCCGTGGTCGCCCAAGAAGACGATGTGCCGAAAACCATGCTGCTTGAAGCTGCGCGCGGTGGATTCGAGGATGGTTTCAAACGTGGCCTCAGGGATCGAAATAGTTCCACTAAAGCGCATATGGGCCACTGGCGGAAAGATGGCACCTTCGGGCACATAGGCCAAGACGGGGGCCACCACGGCGTTGCCCAACTTCTGCGCAATCTGCCCCGCCAACGCCTTGACCCGCACGTTGTGCTTGCCCAGCGTCATGTGCGGCCCGTTTTGCTCGGTTCCGCCAATGGGGACCAGAACCGTGGTGGTGCCTGCACGCACTGCTGCGCGCAATTCATACGAGGTCAAGTCTTCGACAAAGACCGAGCTTGTCGCCAGCGCCGGCCTGCCAAATCCCAAGGTAACCCAAATAAGGAGGAAGGCCCACGAATGCAAATTATTGAAGCGCCGGAAAACCATGGTGAGCTCTGACAAAGACAGCCCACGAGTTTACGTTGGCCACGAGCCCTCGGCTAACGCCGCCGCCAAGCAAGCGGCAATTGGTCTAGGAAGTCTGGTCGATTTTGTAAACGAAGCCACGCGTGACCCGCGTGGACGCATTCAGCAGTTTGGCGATGTCCTCAAAATCGTCGGGCAGCGCCGGGTTGTCCCAGCCTTTTTCTGTGTGGCGCGCCAGGCGAACCGCCAGCAGCACATTGCGCACCATCGGGTGCTCCGGGTGCTTGCCGTCACTGATACGCACCAGCAGTTCTGAAAACCCCCAACGCAGCATGAGCGCCTGGCGCAGGTCATTGAGGTCAATGTTGAACACGAAGCGTTGCAGACTGGCTGTGCGCAAAGTGGGATTGGCATGCTGCATGGCACGAATCTCAACCTCCATGGCAGGTGCATAGCAGCACATCAGCATCTCGGCAAAATCGTGCAAGAAAGCGGCCTGCCGGATCACTGCCACATCGGTGTCACCCCGGTGTACGGCGAAACCGGTGGCGAAATGGGCCGCACGGCGTGCCCGCTTGATCAGCGCCAGCACCAGTTCCAAAGCAGCAGGCTGGCTCGCCAACTGGTCCTGCACGGTGTGCTGCGGCCCGAAATTCCGGAAGAAAGGCGCCACGCCCATCATGACCAATGAACTGATCACGGTTTCGGTCTGGGTGACTTCCTGATTGCGGCGCCGGGCTGACACATAGGCCAGCACCTTCATGGTGAAAAAGGGGTCGGTATCGATCAGGTCGGCCAGCATGCCGGCGTCCACCTCGTCCTCTTTCTCGCGGTACTCTTCCAAGACTGCGGCAGTCTCCGCCAGCACTGGAATTTCGGCTTCCAGAAAATAACGGGTCCATTGCGCCAAGTCCTTCAGTGGCTCTTCGAGATAGGACACTTGGCGGCCAGGTTCCGGACCGGTTGTTTCAGTCATATGAATCAAGAGTTATTTGGGTCGGAGTATCTTCAGCAAAGCTAGGACGGTCAACAACAAGCATGCCTACCACCCGCCACCCGGCCACGACCGTTGGCGGATTCAGACACTTTAACTCTGTGTTGGCACGCGCACTATTTGTTAAAGTGGCTTAAGAATCCCGCTTTTGCGGTGAATCGCGACCTACCAAGACAATCGAACAGCCATGCCACAGCACCGCGCCATCACGGCCCGAGAACTCATTCTTCTGGGATATTCGGTCGCGGTTGTGGCGATCGCCTTGTTCTACTTCACCTTTGCCAGCAGCACCAAGGAGCTGAGGCAAGTCAGTGAAAACCTCTTCCACCACCCATTCACGGTGCACAGCGCTGCGGCGGACATCAAGGCCTCGCTCCATCAGATCCGAGGTGAAACGCTCTTGATGGTTGTCTTGCGCATGCGCCCTGACGATTGGGATGCATCTACCGCAAAAATCAGAAAACTCGAAACACAAACCCACGAAAACCTGACCCTCCTAAGGCGCAGTTTTCTAGGCGACATGTCCCGAGTCGACAGTTTGGAAAAGAATTTTGATGAATGGAGTGCCGTTCGAAACTCCATTGTTGACGCCATGCTTCGGGGCGATACCGCAGTTGCCGAGCAAATGATCAAAACCGAGGGTGCGCCACGCTTCAATGCTGTGTTGATCGATGTGGATTACGTGCTGAGCTTCTCGCAAAACAAAGCGACCCAGTTTGTGGGCGACGCCTCAGAGATCTCAAACAATGTTCTGGGACGCGGGCAGATCGTGGCGGCAATATTGTTTGCAGCCGTTGCTGCGACCGGCCTGCTGGTGGTGAACCGGGTTCAACACCTGTACCGGGAACTGACCAAGCAAGCCACCACAGACGCGCTGACCGGCGTAGGCAACCGGCGTTATTTTCTGGATTTGATCGCCTATGAAGCGACCCGGTCAGACCGCTACGGCCAGCCATTTTCACTGGCCATCGTTGACATCGACCACTTCAAAAAGGTCAATGACAGCTACGGTCACCTGGTTGGCGACGCCGTGCTCAAACATTTTTGCGCGATGTGCCAGGCGGGCTTACGTCAATCCGATGTCATGGGGCGCCTGGGGGGCGAGGAGTTTGGAATACTCATGCCCAACACCGAACTGCACGATGCAGTCGCCGTTTTGGATCGGATGCGCCACGCCTTGGCCGAAAGCCCTTTGCAACAGGTCGATGCCGAAATTGTGGTGACAGGCTCATTCGGCGCGGTCAGTTCCACTGCTGGGCACGGGCAAACAGATGTAGAAGCACTGCTGAAGGCCGCCGACTTGGCCATGTACACCGCCAAATCGCAAGGACGCAACAGAGTCGTGTCGAACGCAATCGCTTAATCAGCGTGCGCTTCACCCGTGCAGCACCGCAGCGAGGTCTAAGGGCGGCAAGCACCAAAAACAAAGCGCCCCGTAGGGCGCTTGTTTACCAGTCAACTGGCGGAGCGGGTGGGATTCGAACCCACGGTACCTTGCGGTACGCTTGATTTCGAGTAGAGGAGCTACCGTTGTAAACGGCATGAATGCTAGCTTGCAAGACATCGCAATTTTTTTGTGTAGCTTTTGTGTTGTTCAGCTGTCACGTTGTGCAAATCCAAAATGTACGCCCCTCAGAGCGTGTTTCTCCCGAAGCTGATAGCAGCGCAGCGACAGCACAGAAGAAACGCTTAGCGTTGGATTGTGGGGGCTTGCTTTCGATGTTCGTGCGCTTACTTCAAACTTTATAGTTAGCCAATCCAAGCTGACCCAATCGATTTCTAGCTGCTTTCTGCGCTTTGAGCTTTTTCGCTCTGTTAGCTTGGGCATGACTGAACTCAAGATTGGCGCGCTTCTGCAATGCAGCAACTCTTTCAGCAGCTATAGCAATGTCTTGCCTACTTGGCTTTGGGGCGTTCGCTGCGCTCGTAATCTGAGCAGCAAGGGCACGAATCAAACGCTCATGTTTAATCTGATCAGCAACAATGCGTTGTGGATGAAGCTTCTCTATGGCTGAGCGTTGGGATATAGGATTTCGGAATTCGTCAAAGCGCATGAAGTATTTATCACGCGCCTTGGCCAATATCAATCTAGCTTGCTACACAACCCTTTGTAGCTGCCAAGTACCAACGCTTCATAAGCATTGAACTTGTCAATCAATTGCTGCGTTGGCACCACGAGTCTAAATCGCTTGTCTTGATCGTGCCCAACGATGTCACACCAACCACCATTGACGAACTGCTCCACCACGATGCGAATGCCACGATCACTGTAACGCAGTGAGTTGCATACCTCTTTGAGCGTCAGTCGCGTCTCCGTCTGAATGCTTTGACCTAAAAGTATGAAAAGATCATACCCAATGCGAGTCGTACATAAATGCAATTGAGAGTCTTCCCATTTGCGAATATCCATCGCGCATTGGGCAAAGACCTTAATCTTCTCTTTTTCTTCTGATTCTCTAATCTGTTCTGACATACATACAAGGATTATAACCTTCTACAATAAATTCCCACACTTATTGCTTGCATTATTTTATAGAAAATGCTGCTAGCATCTATTGCTAGCATTTATTGCTAAAATATTGTGAAGGCAATTTCACTTTATCAAATTTTGATAAATTGCTAGCATTTGAAGTGGACGCGTTATTACACCAAATCCACAGCAACAGATGGAACGGAATGAATGAGCAACAGAAAAATAGAAAATGGAATCAAAATATTAATATTATTGCAAAATTAATCAAAAATTCAAAGCAAACAAACCTAAAAATCATGAATATCACCGAATCGATAAAATATTGCCTCATTGCTGTTATTGGACTAATTTCCACCTTAAGTTTTGCGCAGTCACTCAAAGTCTCAACAGCATCAAGATGGAGTGAGAATTGGGGGCAGTACGTCAAAGAATTAGCAATAGTATCAACAGAAGATTCTGTAACAATAAATAAAATCTTACTCAATAGAGGAAACTGCGATTACCCAATGACATTCAGACTACCTTACACACTAAAGTATGGTCAAAAACTCAATGTCATGTTGTCACGCTGTGAAATACTTGAAGTACAGATAGACACAAACAAAGGGACGCAAACGTACAAATTTAGATGAAAAAAAATTTTTGCAAAAAACTCATCTTAAAAACAGACAGAGAAGAATTATGCAATCAAAATCAAGTGCCATATCAAATTTAGCAAGTGCGATTGTTTTTTTGGTTGTTGCAATATTCGTTTTAAAGCCAATATTTCAAGATAAGATTGATGGCTTCTTTGAGCCCCCACCAAATGAAAATGGTGAAAAAGTACTCATCTCGCAAATACTTGCAGACTTTCAAAAGAACGAATTGTCGGCAAATTCAAAATACAACGAAAAAACATACGATATTACGGGTATTGTTTTCAACATAGAAAAAGATCCAAGCGAAAGCAGTGTTTCAAACATAATTCTAAGTGATGGCTTGGTTGGGGTTGGGTTGTATGCACGAATTCATAACGCAAAATTAAATCAACTAACAAACCTTGAAAAAGGCACAATAATCACAGTAACTTGTAAAAAATTTAAGCCTTATGGAATAAGCGCGGCATTTAACAATTGTGCAAACCCAAGAGCCTTTCCTTTGAATGGGAAGCGAGCGGATTTGGTTTGGGATGAATTGGTCGCAAAAAGTAACCCGTACCTTACAGGAAAAACCAACACAGAACCAATGACATCTGAAAATTCTAGCGCCTCAAATACACAAGACAAAGAATTTGAAAAGGCTTTAGCTGAAGGTTATAAAAAGGCGGGATGCAATTCAATTGAAGAATACCGTCATGCAATTGAAGAAAATAACAGTGGCTGCACTGAATTATTAGAAAAGCGAAAAAAGGAAGGTAGTTAAACCTTCCAAAATTTTAGATCATATTATTTAGCAAATCGCGCTTTTACACTGTCAGCAGCTTGCGCGATTTGCACATCCAACGAGCCATCTAAAACAGCTTCTTGCAGCTTTACGAGTACATCAGCGACTTCGCCCAATGACGTCACTTCTACAGCGCAAATTATGCAGCGCGTGCAAAAGTTTGTTCGTGAATTTATTTTTACACTAGGGAGTTATTTAAATGCTAAAGAAAATAATTGTAATTATTATATTTATTCAGTCAATAATACTTTTGACGGGGTGCGATAAAATTAGCAATTTTTACAGTCAATTTTCGAAATACTCCCCAACTGAACAAGCTTCGAATATTTTGCAGCAGCAAATGAATTCGCCACCATCTTACA
>ERZ1034361.1434-NODE-1434-length-12739-cov-10.103775_pt1 | contig 12739 bp, 8 predicted proteins | sample MGYA00520617_ERZ1034361 | MGnify/ENA primary metagenome ERZ1034361 (study PRJEB33736, sample SAMEA104284507) | Azolla filiculoides | biome: Urban; feature: Water surface; material: Ditch water | place: Netherlands | collected 2015-10-28 | depth 0-0.1 m ... | reverse complement strand
CGGTAGCGGCTTGGGGGCCTGTGCCGCGCAGGCAAATGGGGCTGTACTTTGTGCCCGAAGAGCGTTTAGGGCGTGGCGCTGTGCCGTCTCTCAGCCTGTCGCAAAACTTGCTCCTCACCCGCAGCGAAGCCGTGGGCACGGGTGGCTGGGTGCGCATGGGGGCGTTGGCCGATCAGGCGCGCAGCATCATTGATCGCTTCAAAGTCAAGGCCTCAGGGCCGGATGCTGCCGCGCAGTCGCTGTCGGGTGGCAATTTGCAAAAGTTCATTGTGGGCCGTGAAATCAGCGCATCCCCCAAGCTGCTCATCGTCTCGCAACCGACTTGGGGTGTGGATGTGGGCGCAGCAGCGCAGATTCGCGCCGAGATTTTGGCGCTGCGCGACGCCGGTTGTGCGGTGTTGGTGGTGAGTGAGGAGTTGGAAGAATTGTTCGAGTTGTCTGACTGCATGCATGTGATCGCCAAAGGGCGTTTGTCGCCGCCACTGCCACGGGCTGAGGCCACTGTCGAACGCATTGGCGAATGGATGAGTGGCTTGTGGCCTGACACTGCCGCCCAAGCCCAGGAGATGCACCATGCTTAAGCTTGAAATGCGACCCCAGGCCTCGCGCCTGTGGACCTATGCCTCGCCGGTGCTCGCGCTCGTGTTCACCGTATTGCTGGGCGTTTTGCTGTTCATGGCGTTGGGCAAAGACCCTGTGCGTGGATTGCAGATGTTCTTTTGGGAACCGATCAAAAGTGGCTATGCACTGGGCGAGTTGATGGTCAAGGCCACGCCATTGCTCGTGATTGCCTTGGGTTTGTCGGTGTGCTTTCGCTCCAACGTATGGAACATCGGGGCCGAGGGGCAGTTCGTGATCGGTGCGGTCTGCGCTGCGGGCGTGGCGCTGTTGGCCGACAAAGACACGGGCCGCTGGATCGTGTTGGCCGTGTTGCTGGCGGGGGTGTTGGGCGGCATGTTGTGGGCGGGCATCACGGCGCTGCTGCGCGACCGCTTCAATGCCAGCGAAATTCTGGTCAGCCTGATGCTGGTCTACGTGGCCGACATGGTGCTGAGCTACCTGGTTTATGGCCCCTGGAAAGACCCGGCGGGTTTCAATTTTCCGCAGTCCAAAACCTTTGAGGCGGTCACGCAGATCCCTCGTTTGATGAGCGGCTCGCGCGTCAGCGTGGGCTTGCTGTTGGCGTTGGTGGGTGCGGGTTTGCTGTGGGTGTTTTTGTTCCGCACCCGGGCGGGCTTTGCCCAGCAGGTGGGCGGCTTGGCCCCTGCTGCTGCGCGCTACGCGGGCTTTTCATCGCGCAAAGCGCTGTGGGTGGCTTTGTTGACTTCGGGCGGCGCAGCTGGCCTGGCGGGCGCTTTGGAGGTGGCCGGGCCCATTGGGCAGCTGACGCCCTATGTGCCTGCGGGCTATGGTTTTGCCGCCATCATCGTGGCCTTTGTCGGGCGCTTGCACCCGGCGGGCATGGTGCTGTCGGCGGTGCTGATGAGCATGTTCTACATCGGCGGTGAGCTGGCGCAATCGCGTCTGGGGCTGCCCAAGTCGATCACCGGCGTGTTCCAGGGTTTGCTGCTGTTTTGTTTGCTGGCGTGTGACACGCTGGTGGCCTACCGCTTGCGCTGGGTGGCCGCCAAGAAAGGGGGCCTGTGATGGAGTCTTATGCATTGCTGATCGCAGCGACCTTGAATGCGGGCACCGTGTTGGCGCTGGCCGCTTTGGGTTTGCTCATCAATGAAAAAGCCGGGGTGGTCAACTTGGGGGCCGAAGGCATGATGCTGTGCGCCGCCATTGCCGGCTTTGCCTGCGTGGTGCACACCGGCAACGATTGGCTCGGTTTTGCGGCGGGTATGGGCGCAGGCGCATTGCTGGCGGCCATTTTTGGGGTGTTGGTGATTTGGTTGAATACCAACCAATACGCCACGGGCTTGGCATTGAGTTTGTTCGGGGTGGGCTTCTCCGCCTTCGTGGGCATTGGCTATGTCAAGGAAAAACTGCCAGAGCGGCCTCAATTTGCCATACCTGGCCTGTCTGATATCCCGTTGGTGGGGCCCGCGTTTTTCAAACAACACCCGCTTGTGTACGTGGCCATGCTGCTGGTGTTGGCCCTCATTTGGTTCTTGTACCGCAGTCGCACCGGTTTGGTGCTTCGTGCCGTGGGTGAATCCCCCGCATCGGCGCACGCCTTGGGTTATCCGGTGCGCCGCATCCGTCTGGCGGCGGTGGTGGTCGGGGGCGCTCTGTGCGGGCTAGCCGGGGCTTACATCTCGGTGAGCTACACCCCGTTGTGGGTCGAGGGCATGGTGGCGGGCAAGGGCTGGATTGCGCTGGCCTTGACCACCTTTGCCACTTGGCGGCCGGCACGGGTTTTGCTGGGTGCTTATTTGTTTGGCGGCGTGACCATGCTGCAGTTTCATTTGCAAGGCGTGGGTGTTGAGGTGCCCAGCCAGTTGCTGACTGCGCTGCCCTACATCGCCACCATCGTGGTTTTGGCTTTGATCTCGCGCAATCCGACCTGGATTCGCGTGAACATGCCCGCCTCGCTGGGTAAACCGTTTTATCCCGGTTCATAATCTGATTTTTCAACCCCTGTAACCCTGTTCAAAAGGACCTGACATGACAGACATCTCCAAGCGCTCCATCGTCAAGATGGTGGCCCTGACCGCTGTGGCCGCTGCCGCACTGGTTGGCTGTGGCAAAAAAGAAGAAGCCCCTAAGGCTGAAGCCCCCGCTGCGGCCAAGGCCGAGCCCCTGAAGATCGCGTTTGCCTATGTCGGCCCTGTGGGCGACGGCGGTTGGACCTTTGCGCACGACAACGGTCGCAAGGAAGTCGAAAAAGCCTTTGGCGACAAAGTGGTCACCACATTCGTCGAAAAAGTGCCAGAAAGCGCTGACGCTGAGCGCGTGATCCGCGACATGGTGGGCCAAGGCAACAAGCTGATTTTTGGCACCACCTTCGGGTACATGGAGCCCATGCTCAAAGTGGCCGCCGACAGCAAAGATGTGAAGTTTGAGCACGCCACCGGCTACAAAACCGCCGACAACATGCGCACTTACGACAGCCGCACCTACGAAGGCGCGTACATGGCTGGCGTGATCGCAGGCAAGATGACCAAGACCAACACCCTGGGTGTGGTGGCCTCGATCGCCATCCCTGAAGTGGTGCGCAACATCAACAGCTTCACCATGGGTGCCCAGTCGGTCAACCCCAAGGTCAAGACCAAAGTGGTGTGGGTCAATGAGTGGTTCAACCCACCGAAAGAAACCGAAGCAGCCACCTCGTTGATCAACGGCGGTGCGGACGTGTTGATGCAAAACACCGACTCGTCGGCTGTGCTGCAGACCGCCGAAAAATTGGGCAAGCGCGCCTTTGGTTGGGACTCCGACATGACCGCCTACGGCCCTAAGGCCCACTTGGGTTCGGCCGTGATCAACTGGGGTCCTTACTACGTCAAGGCCGTGGGTGAAGCCCTGGAAGGCAAGTGGAGCACCGGTCAAAGCTGGTGGGGCGTGAAAGAAGGCGCGATCGACATGGTCAACGTGGCCGCTGACGTGCCCGAAGACACCAAGAAAAAGATCGACGAGATCAAGGCTGGTCTGAAAGACGGCAGCTTCACCATCTGGAAAGGCCCCATCAAGGACCAAGCTGGTAAAGAAGTGCTGGCCAAAGACGCTGTCGCTGACGACAAGTTCCTGGGCGGCGTGATGTTCTACGTCAAGGGCGTGGAAGGCAAGATTCCAGGCAAGTGATGCGTCATTCCCGACTTGATCGGGAATCCACGGGGCTTGTCATTCCCGACTTGATCGGGAATCCATCTCCCGGTGTTCCTCTGTGACACTTGAGCCGCCTGACGCAAGTCAGGCGGCTTTGTTATTTTTGGGCTACTTTCCGGCTTAATATGGCGCACCACCCACACAGGGAAATCGACATGTTCAAAGTCCACGCCATCCCTTCCAGTCGCTTGCCCGCCTTGCTCCAAGCCATGCCCAAGGCCGAGTTGCACATCCACATCGAAGGCTCGCTCGAACCGGAGCTGATCTTTGCCTTGGCCCAGCGCAACGGCGTGCAACTGCCTTATGCCGATGTGGCAGCCCTGCGCAGTGCTTACGCCTTCACCAATCTGCAAAGCTTTCTGGACCTGTATTACGCCGGGGCCAGCGTCTTGCTGCACGAGCAAGACTTCTACGACATGGCCTGGGCCTATTTTGAAAAAGCCGCCGCCGACCATGTGGTGCGGGCCGAATTGTTTTTTGACCCCCAAACCCACACCAGCCGGGGTGTGCCCATGGGGGTGGTGATGGAGGGCTTGCACCGGGCTTGTCGCGATGCGCAGACGAAGTTGGGCATCAGCGCTGATTTGATCTTGTGTTTTTTGCGCCACCTGTCCGAAGACGAGGCGCTGGCCACACTCGACGCAGCCATGCCTTGGCGCGAGCAGTTCATCGGCGTCGGGCTGGACTCCAGCGAAGTGGGACACCCCCCTGAAAAGTTCGCCCGCGTGTTTGAACGCGCCCGGGCGCTGGGACTGCATGTGGTGGCCCATGCGGGCGAGGAGGGGCCACCGGCCTACATCTGGAGCGCGCTGGACACCCTGCAGGTGGAGCGCGTCGACCACGGCGTGCAGGCCATCCACGACGCCGTCCTCATGAAGCGCCTGGCCGACAGCCGCATGCCGCTCACCGTGTGCCCGCTGTCCAACCTCAAGCTGTGCGTGTTCAAAAATTTGGCGGATCACAACCTCGGCCAGATGCTGGACGCGGGTTTGTGTGTGACCCTCAACTCGGATGACCCGGCCTACTTTGGCGGCTACCTGAACGAGAACTACCTGCAGACCTTTGCCGCTCTGCACCTGAATGCGCAACAGGCCTACAAGCTGGCGGCCAACAGCATCGAGGCGAGCTTTGCCCCGGAGGAGGACAAGCAGCGTTGGATGCATGAACTCAAACAATGCTTTCAAGGGTTTTCGGAACAGGATTGAGTGCTTCGTCGCGCTTGCTAAAATCTTTCTCGAAGCCTGCTGCCCCGGCGGGCTTCGTTTTGTGTATCACCGGGACCATGTAGAGGACTACCATGTATAAAAACCTCGCAGCCGCGCTCGTGGCCGCCTGCTTTTTTCTTCCTGCCGTTCAGGCGCAATCTTCCAGCAAAGCCAGCGAGCCCATCAAGGCGGGTTTTGTTTATGTCTCGCCCATCACGGAGGCGGGCTGGACCAAACAGCATGACGAGGGCCGAAAAGCCGTTGAAAAAGCCTTGGGCCAGCAAGTCAAGACCATGTTTGTGGCCGATGTCGCCGAAGGGGCCGACGCCGAGCGAGTCATCCGCGATCTGGCTCAGCAGGGCCACCAGATCATCTTCACCCCCAGTTTTGGCTACATGGAGCCCACGCTCAAGGTGGCCAAAGAGTTTCCGAATGTGAAATTCGAGTCGGTCACCGGCTTCAAGACGGCGGCCAACGTGGCGGCGTCCAACGCCCGCTATTACGAAGGCCGCTACTTGGCGGGTATCGCCGCAGGGCGCATGACAAAGTCCAATGTGGCGGGTTATGTGGCGGGCTTCCCGATCCCCGAAGTGCTCCAAGGCATCAACGCGTTCACACTGGGCATGCGCTCGGTCAACCCCAAGGCTACCGTCAAGGTGGTTTGGCTCAATGCTTGGTTTGATCCACCCAAAGAGCGTGAAGCGGCGATGGCCTTGTTCAACCAGGATGTGGATGTGATCGCTTTCCACACGGGTTCCACAGCGGTGATGGCGGCTGCGCAAGAGCGCGGCAAGATGGCCGTGGCCTACCACTCCGATATGCGCAAGATCGGGCCCGATGCGCAAATCATCGCGGTGACGCACCAGTGGGGTGACTATTACACCGCCCGCGTGAAGGCGGCCATGGCAGGGACTTGGAGCTCGGGCAGCGTGTGGGGCGGCGTGAAGGAGGGCATGATCCGGGTGGGCGACTTTGGCCCCAAGGTGCCCCAAAAGGTCCAGGATGAAATTTCAGCCAAACAAAAGGCCGTGGGGACGGGCAAATTGCTGCCATTTGCAGGCCCGATCACCGACAACGAAGGCAAAGAGGTTTTGCCTGCGGGCCAAAGCCTGAGCGATGCCCAAATTTTGGGCATGAACTATCTGGTGCAAGGTGTGGTGGGGCGCGTCAGCCGCTGAGGGCTGAAGACCGGTTGCCGCGTGCTGGCGCTGTCTGCCGGTCTGATCCCGCCTCGGCTGGAACCTCTAAAATAGCCGAATTGACATAAAGGCACACCATGAGCATCAAGAGCGACAAATGGATCCGCCGCATGGCTGAGCAGCACGGCATGATCGAGCCGTTCGAGCCCGGGCAAATCCGCCAGAACGCCGCAGGCCAGAAAATTGTGAGCTACGGCACCAGCAGCTACGGCTACGACATCCGTTGTGCGCCCGAGTTCAAGGTGTTCACCAACATCTACAGCACGGTGGTGGACCCGAAAAACTTCGACGAGCGCAGCTTTGTGGACATTGAGGGTGATGTTTGCATCATCCCGCCCAACAGTTTTGCGCTGGCCCGCACAGTGGAATATTTCCGCATTCCGCGCAATGTGCTCACCATTTGCTTGGGCAAAAGCACCTACGCGCGTTGCGGCATCATCGTGAACGTGACCCCGTTTGAGCCCGAGTGGGAAGGCTATGTGACGCTGGAGTTCAGCAACACCACGCCGCTGCCCGCCAAGATTTATGCGGGTGAGGGTTGCGCCCAAGTTTTGTTCTTGGAAAGCGACGAAGTTTGCGAAACCAGTTACAAAGACCGTGGCGGCAAATACCAAGGCCAAGTGGGTGTGACGCTCCCCAAAACCTGAGGTTCAACCTCCGGTTTTTGGCCTGTCACCCCAAAATGCGACAATAGCGGGTTAATGACCGACTCTTTTTCCAATTTATCGCTGGCGCCTACGCTGGCACGAGCCGTAGCCGAAATGGGCTACGAATCCATGACCCCTATCCAGGCCCAAGCCATTCCAGTGGTGTTGACGGGCCAGGACGTGATGGGCGCAGCCCAGACCGGTACCGGCAAAACGGCGGCGTTTTCGCTGCCTTTGCTGCAGCGCCTGCTCAAGCACGAAAACCCCTCCACATCGCCTGCCCGTCACCCGGTGCGCGCTTTGGTGTTGTTGCCTACGCGTGAGCTGGCCGACCAGGTCGCCCAACAAATCAAGATGTACGCCAAGTACACCCAGCTGCGCAGTGCGGTGGTGTTTGGCGGCATGGACATGAAGCCCCAGACCCTGGAGCTGAAAAAAGGCGTTGAGGTGCTGGTCGCCACGCCAGGCCGTTTGCTCGACCACATCGAAGCCAAAAACGCGGTGTTGAACCAAGTGGAATATGTGGTGCTGGACGAAGCCGACCGCATGCTGGACATCGGCTTTTTGCCCGATCTGCAGCGCATTCTGAGCTTTTTGCCCAAGCAGCGCACTACGCTCCTGTTCTCGGCCACGTTCTCACCTGAGATCAAGCGCTTGGCGGGCAGCTACCTGCAAAACCCCGTCACCATCGAGGTGGCACGTCCCAACGAGACGGCTTCGACGGTCGAGCAGCGTTTTTACGCCGCCCAAGACGATGATAAGCGCCGCGTGATTCGCAAGGTGCTGACCGACCGGGGCATCAAGCAGGCGTTCATCTTTGTGAACAGCAAACTCGGTTGCGGCCGCTTGGCCCGCTCCTTGGAGCGTGAAGGCCTGCGCACTGCGGCTTTGCACGGTGACAAGAGCCAAGATGAGCGCCTGAAAGCGCTGGAAGCCTTCAAAAAAGGCGAAGTCGATTTGTTGGTGTGTACCGATGTGGCCGCTCGCGGTCTGGACATCAAAGATGTGCCAGCCGTGTTCAACTTCGATGTGCCTTTCAACGCCGAAGACTATGTGCACCGCATTGGCCGCACAGGCCGCGCGGGCGCTTCCGGCTTGGCCGTGACTTTGGTCAGCCCGTCCGACACGCGTTTGGTGGGTGACATTGAAAAGCTGATCAAGAAAAAGCTGGAAGTGGAAACCCTGCAGCTCGACACCCGACCTGCAGGCCCAGCACCCGAAAAATGGGGTGAGCGTTCGGAAGACCGTCCCCGCTCTCGCGCCTCAGAAGGTCGCCGCCGGGAGCACGATCCCCGTGATGCACTGGATGCACCGAATGAGCGCCGTGGTGGCTTCCGCCCTGCGCCGATCAACCGGGACCCGTTTTTTCAGAAGCCTTACGAGGCAGCCGCCTCCGAAACAGCGCCCAGCTGGGAGCCGAGTGGCCCTAAAACGGTCCGCTCTTCGATCTCGGCCAACATCAAGCCCAAACGCAAGGTCGCAGCCTTGTTCAAGTCGGGCGATTGATCGGGTTTGAAGCCCGGTCTTTACCTGGGCTTCAAACCTTTGTCACTCGACGCTGTCAAAATCAGCGCATGCGTGACATTTCCTCTTTTTCCCATTTCCCTTTTGGTTCGGCGCCCCATCTTGTCGCGCCTTGGCCCTTGCGGTGCACGGCAGCCGCCGCACTGTTGATGGCGACCTGCGGTGTCGTGTCTGCACAAACAGCGTCTCCAGCACCGGTAACCACAGACTTGGGGCAAATTGAGATTCGCGGCAACCGCAACAACGACAGCGAGGCGCGGCGCGAGTCCACCGCCTCCAAGATCGTGATCGGCCGTGAAGAGATCGACAAACAAGGCGATGCGACCTTGGGCGATGTGCTCAAGCGCCTGCCCGGTGTGACGGTGCAAGGCGCACCCGGCCGAGGAGGTGCGATTCGCATGCGGGGTTTGGGCAGTGGCTATACCCAGATCTTGCTCGATGGCGAGCGCATGCCGCCGGGATTTTCGGTGGACTCGCTCACCCCCGAGCAGGTGGAACGGATTGAAATTTTGCGGGCACCCACCGCCGAAACGGGCGCACGGGCCATTGCGGGCACCATCAACATCGTGCTGCGTGAAGGGCAAAAAGCCAATCCGGACGACTTGAAAATCACCCGCAGCCAAGAGCATGGGCAAGGTTCAAACACCTTGAACTGGGTGCACAACCTCAAGACCGAACCTTTGGGCGGCACTTTCACCCTCTCGGCCATGGACAGCCAGCGGGCCGATGAGAGTGTGACCGAGATCGATTCCGATTACCGCCAAGACCAAGTCCGCACAACCGAGTCGGAGGGCCGCCGAAAAGGCGTGCATGCCAACGCCCGTCTGCAATGGAAGGGCGAGCAGGGCAAAAGCCTGACTTTGACGCCTTTTGTGGTGTATTCCGAATACGCCGCCCAAGGTCGGATCGATGCCCGGGCACTGACGTCAGCCGCCATCACCGACACCGCATTGACCGACAACCGCAGTCGTTATGCCGCCGTCCGCTTGAATGGCCAGTGGGCTCAGCGCTTGTCGGCCGATGACCGACTGGAAGTGCGTTTTGGTTTGGGGCAATCCAAATATGACCAGCACATCACCCAGTCTGTCGCCGGTGGCACCGGGCTGTTGTCGGGTGCTGTGGACGAACAACGCTTTACCGACCGCAGCACCAGCTTGAATGGCAAATGGACCCGAGTCCTCGACAACGGGCATCAGTTGGTCAGTGGTTTGGAGCATGAGGGGGTGCGCCGCGTGGAAGAGGCCAGTGCAGGAGCCGGTGACGACAGCGGCAACCTGAAGGCCCGCACAGCGCGTTGGGCGGTCTACACGCAAGACGAGTTCAAGATCAACCCGAACTGGTCGGCTTATGCGGGCATTCGCTACGAAAGCATCTTGACCGAGGGCCAGGTGAGTGAGGACCTCAAGCGCAACAAAAGCCAGGTGTGGACACCTTTGCTGCACGCCTTGTGGAAGCCCGATCCGGCCAAGCGCGACCAAATTCGCATGAGCCTGACGCGCAGCTACAAGACGCCCACGCTGTACAACTTGGTGGCACCTCTGCGGTATTCGCGTGATTACCCTGTGTCTGGCAACAACGTGCCCACCCAGCCCGACCGTGTGGGCAACCCCGACCTGCGTCCCGAGTTGGCCACGGGCATTGACCTGGGGTTCGAGCGTTATCTGGAAGGTGGCGGTGTCCTCAGCGCCAATCTTTTCCGTCGCAATATCCAGGACCTGATCCGTTACCAGACCAGCTTGCAAACAGTGACTTGGTCTGGCCAGCAACGCTGGGTGTCGACCCCGCAAAACGTCGGCGACGCCATCACCCAAGGCATCGAGCTGGAAGCCAAATTCCGCTTGAACCAAGCCTTTGCCGAGGCTTGGCCCGTCGACATCCGCAGCAACATCAGCTTTTTCCGCTCCAAAGTCAAAGATGTTCCTGGCCCTGACAACCGTTTGGACCAGCAACCCAGCATGACCGCCAACTTGGGTGCGGATTACCGCTTGCGTGGCTTGCCTCTGACCTTGGGTGGCAACGTCAACTGGAACCCTGATTACGATACGCAGCGCAGCCAAGACCAGCGGTCTTACCAGGGCATCAAGCGAGTGGTTGATGTGTATGGCTTGTGGCGCTTTTCAGCTGCCACCGCTTTGCGTTTGACCGTGAGCAACCTGTTGCCGCGTGATTACCAGACTGCGACGACCTTCACCAACGGTGCTCAGCATGAGTCTGCCAAAACCACAGACCACAACTGGCGCAACATCCAGCTTCGGTTGGAAATGAAGATTTAAAAGGAGACAACCATGCCCATCAAAGACGCTGCTTGGCACGACCGCATGTACAACAACCGGGCACTGGTGCCCGATTTTGCTGACCACTTTGCGCACTGGAAAAATGCATCGGTGCAGGCCCGCCAGACCCTCAAGCCCTTGCTCGATGTGCCCTATGGCCACGGACCCAGCGAAACACTCGACATTTTTCCAGCGGCCAAAGCCAATGCACCCGTGGTGATCTTTATCCACGGCGGTTACTGGCGCAGCTTGGACAAAGCAGACCATTCGTTTGTCGCCCCGGCTTTGCGCGACATGGGCGCTTGCGTGGTGGTGGTCAATTACGCGCTGTGCCCGGGCACGCCTGAGCAAGCCGTGACCATTCCCGACATCGCCCAACAAATGGCCCAAGCCTCGGCTTGGGTTTGGCGTCACATCGCCGCCCACGGGGGCGACCGGAGCAACATCACCGTGATCGGTCATTCGGCGGGCGGGCACTTGGCCGCCATGCTGCTGGCGTGCGATTGGAAAAAGGTGGGGCGCGATTTGCCCGCAGGCTTGGTGCGCAAAACCATGTCGATTTCTGGGTTGTTTGATCTTGAGCCCGTGCGCAAAACACCGTTTGTCCAAGGCGACTTGCGCATCACGGCGGCGCAGGTGCGCATGGCCAGCCCCGCCAAGTGGCAGCGCCCGCCCAAAGGGCTGCTGTACACGGTGGTGGGGGGTGATGAGAGTGCCGAGTTTTTGCGCCACAACCGCTTGATTCACCAAGCTTGGGGGCCCAAAACTGTGCCCGTGTGCGAAGCCTTGCCCGGCTTGAATCACTTCAGTGTGGTCACCGCGCTGACGCAGGCGGGTAGCCGTTTGAATGAATTGGCCAAAACCTTGGTTCAGCAGAAACCGGCCTGAGACAAGGCCGCAACAGCCAAGCAAAAGGGCAAGCCAGCAGGCTTGCCCTTTTGCTTGGCGTGAGCGTTTGCTCAGGCAGGCAAGAAACGCTCGACCAGCAGTGACCAATAGGCCGAGCCCACAGCCACGTTCTTGTCGTTGAAGTCGTAGCCTGGGTTGTGCACCATGCACGCCCCGTGGCCGTCACCCGTGCCATCGCCATTGCCAATCAGCAAGTAGCTGCCCTGCACCTCTTCGAGCATGAAGGCGAAGTCTTCGCTGCCATTGAGCGCACGGCCTTGCCGCACCACTTTGTCAGCGCCCACCAGCTCTTCGGCCACATCGCGGGCAAAGTCGGTCTCGGCCAGGTGGTTCACCAGCACGGGATAGCCGCGCTGGTAGTCGATCTCGGCCGTGACGCCATAGCTTTGGGCTTGGGCGTGGACCAGTTCGGTGATGCGTTTTTCGAGCAGGATGCGCACATCACGGTCGAGTGAGCGCACGCTCAAGCGCAGCGTGGCGGTTTGCGGGATGACGTTGTTGGCCACCCCGGCGTTGAACGCGCCCACGGTGATGATCGCCATCTGCTGTGGGTCGATGTTGCGTGCCACGATGCTTTGCAGCCCCATGACGATGGCCGAGCCAGCCACCACCGGGTCAGCGGCCACATGCGGCATGGCGCCATGGCCGCCCTTGCCGTGCAGGGTGATGGTCACGTTGTCCGAAGACGCCATGGCCGAGCCATCGCGCAAGACCAGGTGGCCTTGCGGGTGGCTGGGCATGTTGTGCATGGCAAAGATGGCGTCGCACGGGAACTGCTTGAACAGACCGTCTTCCATCATCTTCTTGGCGCCGCCCAAACCTTCTTCAGCGGGCTGGAAAATCAGGTTCACCGTGCCCGAGAACGCGCCTTGCTGGGCAATGTGCTTGGCCGCTGCCAGCAGCATGGCGGTGTGGCCGTCATGGCCGCAGGCGTGCATGATGCCCACGTTGCAGCTGGCATAGGGCAGGCCGGTGGCTTCGTCAATAGGCAAGGCGTCCATGTCGGCACGGATACCGATGCTTTTGGTCCCTGAGCCTTTTTTGATCTGGCCCACCAGGCCCGTGCCGCCCAAGCCGCGCGTGACCTGGTAGCCCCAAGCGCTCAGTTGCTCGGCCACCAAGTCGCTGGTGCGGTATTCCTTGTAGCCCATCTCCGGGTGCTTGTGGATGTCGCGGCGCACTGCGATGAATTCATCCGCCTGGGCATGCAGGGC
>ERZ1034361.1431-NODE-1431-length-12750-cov-5.583208_pt1 | contig 12750 bp, 12 predicted proteins | sample MGYA00520617_ERZ1034361 | MGnify/ENA primary metagenome ERZ1034361 (study PRJEB33736, sample SAMEA104284507) | Azolla filiculoides | biome: Urban; feature: Water surface; material: Ditch water | place: Netherlands | collected 2015-10-28 | depth 0-0.1 m ... | reverse complement strand
AGGTAGGCCTGCATGGCCTCGGAGCCACCAATCAGACGCACGATGGCGGCCACGGCATCAGCGTGGGCCAGCATGTTTTCGCCAGTATCGAGGGTTTCACCGGCAATCAGCGGCTCGGCAAAGGTGCGCGCGCGGATCAATGCGCCTGCCGTATCAGGCAGGCTGCCGGCCGTCGCTGCGATCACCTCTGGAACAGGCCCTGCATGGGGTGTCAAAGGCATCGTCATCACGGGCGCTTGCGCGGAAGAACTTTTCATGCGTACGGTCGGTTGTGCGATCGGCTCAGGAACGCAGGACAAAGTCGGCCACGGCCCTGATTTGATCGGGGGCCACCAGTGTCGGGGCATGCCCGACGCCATCAAACTCGACCAGCTGCGCCTTCGGTCCACGCTGTGTCATGGCCAGCGCGACCTCCCGCGTCAGCAAGTCCGACTGCGCGCCACGCAGCAACAACGTCTCGCAGGGAACTGCGTCGTACAAGTGCCAGAGCATCGCCTCGCCCTGCGTGGCAGAGGCCTCGGTCAGAGTCTGGAACGGCACCCCAATGGCCGGGTCGTAATGAAGGGAAAAACCGCCCTCCTCCAGCGGTCGCACCATCGCCTGCGACAAGGCCAGCCACTGCGCAGGGCTATGTGGACCAAAGGTCGTGGAAACAGCCCACAAGGCATCGGCCGCCTGCTGCACCGACGCAAAGCGGCCCACCTGGCCAAGGTACTCACCAATGCGCTGCAGCGCCGACCACTGGATCACGGGTCCCACGTCGTTTAGCACCAGGCGGCGCACCTTGGCGGCGATCGGCAGCTGGGGTTGCCCGCAAACCACCAGGCCAATCAAGCCCCCCATGCTGGTGCCGATCCAGTCGAGCGCTTCAATGGGTGCATCTTTCTGCAGTTGCACCAGCAGTGCCAGCATGTCAGCGGCATAGGCTGGGATCTGGTAGCCCATCGGATCCTGAAGCCAGTCACTGCGCCCTCGGCCGGCAACATCCGGGCACACCACCCGCAGCGCACCACCGCCGCGCGCCACCAGCGCCTGCGCCAGCACATCAAAATCCCGCCCCTGACGGGAAAGGCCATGCACGCAAACCACCACGTCTGGCGCCAGGGCATCGCCCCATTGCCAATAAGCCATGCGGTGACCCCCGGTGGCATCCGGACAGAGTACGTAATTCAGCGTAGGTTCGATCATGGTGAAATGCGGGTTTGGTATTTGCTTGTCTGCATCGTAATTCATACTCAAACGGAGAAATCATCATGTTGAAAGGCAAAACTGCCCTCGTCACCGGCTCCACCAGCGGCATTGGCCTGGGCATCGCCAAATCCCTTGCACGCCAGGGCGCCAACATCGTGCTCAATGGCTTTGGGGATGTGGAAGGCCCCAAGGCAGAAATCGCGGCGCTCGGCGTGAACGTGGCTTATCACGGCGCAGACATGAGCAAATCGGACCAGATCGAAGCCATGATGGATTACGCGGCAGCGCAGTTCGGCCGGGTAGACATTCTGGTCAACAACGCAGGCATTCAGCATGTGGCGCGCATCGAAGACTTCCCGGTCGAAAAATGGAACGCCATCATTGCCATCAACCTCAGCAGCGCCTTTCACGCCACGCGGCTGGCGCTGCCGGCCATGCGCAAGGCCAACTGGGGCCGCATCATCAACGTCGCCTCGGTGCACGGCCTCGTCGGGTCAGCCGAAAAATCAGCCTATGTGGCCGCCAAGCACGGTGTTGTAGGCCTGACCAAGGTCACTGCGCTGGAAAACGCGGCCACCGGCGTGACCTGCAATGCCATCTGCCCGGGCTGGGTGCTGACGCCGCTGGTGCAAGCGCAGGTCGATGCCAAAGCCACGGCGCTGGCCGTGTCGAACGACGAAGCCAAAAATTTGTTGCTGGGTGAAAAAGAACCATCCATGCAATTCACCACGCCGGATGAACTGGGTGAGCTCGCCGTGTTCTTCTGCTCACCTGCCGGAAACAACGTGCGCGGTGTAGCCTGGAACATGGATGGTGGCTGGACCGCACAGTAACTGGCGGCAACCCCTCTTCTTATTCATAGCAGGAAGTGACCATTTGACGCTGGGGTGAGGCCTGAAAGACTGCCAACCTTCGGTTTCAGCGCAACTGGATGGATCCGGAGACCGTCACAAGGACGGTACTGCGGCCTGCCTCAACCGGCACGGGCGCGTCGGCGACGGAAGACTTGGCCTCCATTGCCAGCATGCGCGGGCGCGGGATCGACCCCTGGTCATTGGCATTCACGGCGATTTCGCGCAAGGTATAGGCGGCAAACCCGAAGCCCCGGGCGATCTCACCTGCCTTGGCCTTGAAGCGATCAATCGCAATGGTCTGGGCTTCGCCTTCCACGCGGGTGCGCTGCTCCCGGCTCAGGCTGAACACCACCTGCCCCAGCGTCAGCGACTGGATCTTCCCCGCGGTGGCACTGATGCGGGCGAAATCGCGCCCCTCAATCACCAGTTCGGTGCTGCCCTGCCAGCCGCTGATTTTTCCGTCGCGGCCATGGCGCGGGTACAGGCTGAAATTGCCGGTGCGTACCTCAAGCTGACCGGGCGAGGCCGCTTTCCTGGCCTCGGCCAATGCCGCATCCAGCGCCAGCTTCAGCTGGCTCTGCACCGCCGCAGGCTCGGGGCCCTCCCGCGTGGTGTTGAGCGAAATGGACAACACATCCTGAGTGACCTCTACCGAACCGCTGGCGGACAGCTGGACCACGTTCTGAGGGGGTTGAATGGCCAGGGGCTGGGCCTGCAGGCTGGCCGAACCGGCCAGTAGCAGACCCAGGGCCAAGGTCGAAATGGACGTTCTCATCAAACACTCCCGGGTTGTTCGCCAATGAAGCTGGCGATGGAAAAAGGCGGCCAAGGGCTCGGCAGGATCGGGCGCAGGGCACTCAAGGCTTGTGATCCCCGTCGCCACGTCGCTTTCCCTGCTGGCGGATCTGCTGACGCATTGCCGCACGGGCCTCCGGAGAAAGGCGGCTCTCGCCGGCCGCACCGGCCTCGCCGCGTGCCCGTTGCGCATCCACCGCCTGACGCACGTCCGCGCGCCGCTGTGAAGGTGAAGGCGCCGCCGATCCATCCGGAAAGGGCCCCATCGGTCGCGGTACCTGCGCCGAAGCCAACCCCACGAACATCAGCGGCACCAGTGTGATCATCAGATTTTTCATCATGCGTCTCATAAGGTGCGAAGGCTCTCACAAGTTGGCTAAGTTATGACACACCTGCGCCGTGTGGGCCGCAACATTTGTAACAGTGTGAAAAGCCGGCCGAAAACAAAGGGGATCTGCCATCCAGACGCTCAAAATCGGCGTTGTTACAAATTTCCCAGAGGTTCCATGCATCCACCTACCAGCCGCAATGACAAGATTGTTGTCGTGGACGACGACGCGCGCATTCGCGATCTGCTGCGTCGCTATCTCTCTCAGGAGGGATTTGAAGTCATGGTGGCGGAAGATGGCAAGGCCCTCAGCCGCATTCTGCTGCGCGAAACCGTCGACCTGATTGTGCTCGACCTGATGATGCCGGGGGAAGACGGTCTGTCGATCTGCCGCCGCCTGCGTGCCGCCAACGACCGCACCCCCATCATCATGCTGACGGCCAAGGGCGAAGACGTGGACCGGATCGTCGGGCTGGAAGTTGGCGCTGACGATTACCTCGGCAAACCCTTCAATCCGCGCGAACTCCTGGCGCGTGTGCATGCCGTGCTGCGCCGGCGGCCCTCCCTGGAGGCGCCCGGCGCCCCCTCCAGCGACAATGAAGTCCTGAGTTTTGGGCCCTTTTCCTTCGACCTGGGTGCACGCCTGTTGCGTCGCAACGGGGAGGAGCTGCCTCTGACCACCGGCGAATTCGCCATGCTCAAGGCCTTGGCACGCCACCCGCGTCAGCCCTTGTCGCGTGAGAAGCTGGCGCAACTGGCGCGCGGGCGCGAATTTGAACCGTTCGACCGCAGCCTGGATGTCCAGGTGTCGCGCTTGCGCAAGTTGATCGAGCAGGACCCTGCGATGCCCCGCTATATCCAGACTGTCTGGGGCGTGGGCTATGTCTTTGTGCCGGACGGTGCGGGCTGAACGGGACTCACGCCTTGCTGCAAAGGAAGCCCATGTCCCGGGTCGGAAGCCAGCCCGGGAGCAGTAACACCGGCAATGCGCCACTTGAAACCGTACCAGCGCCGCTGGAACTGCGGCCCAGTGTCGGACTGAGCCTGTTCTGGCGTACGTTTTTCATGCTGGCCCTGCTGCTGTTTGGCAGCACGGTGGCCTGGTTGCAGACCTTCCGGGCACTTGAATACGAGCCCCGGGCATTGCTGGCCTCGCAGCAAATTGCCTCGCTCGTCAACCTGAGCCGGGCGGCGCTGGTCTATTCCGACGCCATTGCGCGCGTTTCGCTGATCAAGACGCTGGACGACCAGGAAGGCGTGCGCATTTACCCACGCGAGCCGGGCGACACCTTCACGCCATTTGACAAAAGCACGTTGGACAACCGCATCACGGAGGAGCTGGTCCGCCGGTTGGGGCCAGGCACCCAGGTGGCCAGCAGCGTCAATGCCGAAGAAGGGCTCTGGGTCGGCTTCCTGATCGATGGCGATGCCTACTGGCTGCAGATGGACCGTTCACGGGTCAGCCCGCTGGGCAGCAAGACCTGGCTGATCTGGCTGCTGACGGCCGCCTTGCTGTCGCTGACCGGTGCCGCCGTGATCGCCCGGCTGATCAACCAACCGCTGAAACAGCTTTCCTTTGCGGCCAGCCGCGTGCGCGATGGGGACTTTGATGCCAGCCGCCTCGACGAAAAAGCCGTCACCAGTGAGATCCGGGAAGTCAACATCGGGTTCAACCGCATGGCCGACCAGCTGGCCAAGATCGAACAGGACCGTGCGGTGATGCTGGCCGGCATCTCGCACGACCTGCGCACTCCGCTGGCGAGGTTGCGGCTGGAAACGGAAATGAGCGTGGCCGACGAGGACGCGCGCAACCACATGGCCGCCGACATTGCCCAGCTCGACGCCATCATCGACAAATTCCTGGACTACGCCCGCCCCGGCCAAGCCACGCTGCGGGCCGTCGCGCTGGCTGACATCGTCGAGGCCTGCATCTACCCGTTCAAGGACGCCGAAGACATCCACATCAAGGTCGATGTACCGGTCACGCTGCAGGTCATGGCTGACGAGGTCGAACTGGCCCGTGTGATTTCCAACCTGCTGGAAAATGCCCGGCGCTATGGAAAAAGCGTGGAGACCGGCATTGCCGTCGTGGAAGTGATCGCCCGCGCGCGCGACCACTGGATCCTGATCAAGGTGCGTGACCACGGCATGGGTGTGTCCGCCGAAGCGCTGGCCAACCTGACCAAACCATTTTTTCGGGGTGATGCCGCACGGACCGCAGCCAACGGCGCCGGGCTGGGGCTGTCCATTGTGGACAAGACCGTGCAGCGCATGGGGGGCACATTTGTGCTCACCAACAGCAGCACAGGCGGACTGGCAGCGCACATCAAGCTCCACGAGGCCAAATAAGCCTGGAGTCTTATCCAATTCAGGTTTGATCCTGAACGGTGGATAGAGGAGCTGTTTTCAAGCTGGCCGAAGTGTTGAGGGATTGGCAGTGTATTCGGGGTGCTGGTTTCTTTGTGTTTTTCAATCGGCTGTCCGCGGTGCTTGCGCCGCCCCGTCCCTTGTTTGCAAGTGGCGCCGATCTGATTCAGGCCCGCTTGCGGTACAGCTTGGGGGCCAGTTCTTCCCATGCCGCGTTGCGCGCCTGCGCAGCCTGCAGGTCGCTTTGCTGGTGAGCCTGGGCCTGCAGGGACTTGAGCGTGATGCCCGGCTTGAGATTGCGCAGGGCTTTGGGCAGCGAGGCCAGCTTCTCCAGCGGCGTTTGCGCATCCCGTGCGTCGTAGCGCTTGCGGGTGCGACCAGGCTTGCAGGGATCATCCTCAAGGTGTGCAAAAAGGCAGGGTCGGTGCAGGTTGTTCAGCGGATTGAAGTGTTCGTGGTTGAACTCGTTGAGCAGGCCCGCACGGCTGCGCGCGATGTGGGCAAAGCCAAACATCTTGCGCACCACAGCCCCGTTCTTGCCCTCAACCAGCGCGTTGTCGGTGCTGCGCCTGGGGCGTGACTTGGTCAGATGGATGCGTGCGTCCTCCATCAACTCCAGCATGCGCCAGTTGATGTACTCCACCCCGTTGTCCGCATGGATGCCCTTGAGCGTGAAGGGAAACTGCTCGATCAGCAGGGCCACGGCATGACCCATGAAGCTGTGGCTGATGTGCTCCACGCACACCACCACCTGCCACTGGGTGACGATATCGACGGCGTTGATGTGGTAGACCCCCTTGATGCCGTCATGGTCTCCCTGGTGCACGCTGTCGATGCGGATGAAGCCCGCCTGGCCCTGGGGCTCAGGGGGCCTGCGTTGACCAATCTGGCTGCCCCGGGGCGATGAGGTGGTCTTGTTGCGCTGCACCCGCTCGCCCTCGTAGCGCGCGCTCTTGCGCAGGTTGTACAGGTGCGACACGCTCAGGGTGCTCAGCCGCTCGAATCGCGCGTCGCCGTATTCATGCCACTGGCGCCACAGCACATGGGTGGTGGCCGCACCCGAGAGGGTGTCAAAGGCACGGTCCACCTGCGCCAGGGCAACGATGTCCTCGTCCGTGAAGCGTTGCGCATAGGCCTGCGCGGGCCTGACGTAGCGTTGACGCAAGACTTCCCCGCCCAGCGCTCGCGCAACCAGGCGCTTGAGCTGGGCGCTGGAGTAGCCGCTGGTGCGTTCGAGGTATCTGAGCACCACAGAGCGATCCACGCGTCCGAGTTGTGCGTAGTCAAAGTGGGCAATGACCCGAGCAATATGCCCGTAGCGTGTGCCAGCGTCAGCAAGCGGCGCGAACTGCACGGCCTGCGTGCCTTGCACAAACTGGCGCAATTGCGCCATGGTGCGCAGCTTCAAAAAATTCATGTCGATCACCATCCAAAGATGATCGACCAGCCTTGCATCAAGCCCCGAATATCCTCAATTCCAGACGCTGTTCAGGATCAAACCTCGTTGGAATCAAAAATTCGGTTCAGGATCAAACTTCATTGGATAAGACTCACGCTTTCAGCATCAAAACGCCCCTACCCCAGCGTGGAATGGTCATAGTCTGCTATCAATAACCAACCAATCCAGCCCACCCCGCCAACGGCGGATTCACTCGGGCTCGATGCCGGCCGCCTTGACCGCGCGGCCCCACTTCACCAGCTCGCTCTTCGTGAAGGCCGCCAGTTCGGCTGGCGTGCTGGGCGTGGCTTCGCTGCCCGTGCGGGCGTAGTGCGCCTGCGCCTCCTTCGTGGTCAGGCCTTTGGCAATCAGCGCGTTGAGCTTGTCCACCACCGCCTTGGGCGTCTTCGCCGGCACGAAGGCGGCGGACCAGGTCACCAGGTCAAAGCCCGCCAGCCCGGCCTCGGCCAGCGTGGGCACCTCGGGCAGGGTGGCGATGCGGCGCGTGCCGGTGACACCGAGCGCGCGCAGCCGGCCGTCCTTGACCAACGGCACCGAGGGCGTCAGGTCCGGGAACATCAGGTCCACCTGGCCGCCGAGCAGGTCGCTGATACCCTGCGGTGTGCCCTTGTAGGGCACGTGCAGGAAGTCCACGCCGGCGATCTGCTTGTAGGTTTCGGCCGCCACGCGCGAGGACGTGTTGCCGCTGGCGTAGCTGATTTTGGCGCCGGGCTTGCGTGCGCGCGCCGTCAGCTCGGCCACGGTGCGGGGCTGGTCGTCGGTGTTGCGCATGACCAGCAGCATCGGCGACTGGGAGATCAGCGACACCGGCTCGAAGTCTTTCACCGGGTCGTACGGCAGCTTCTTGAACAGGAAGGGGTTGACCGACTGCGTGGTCATGGTGGTGATGAACACGGTGTACCCGTCGGGTGCCGCCTGGGCTGCGCCTTGCGCGGCGATGAAGCCGTTGGCCCCGGGCTTGTTGTCCACTACCACTGCCTGTCCGGTCTGCTGCGCGATCTGCTGGGCCACAAAGCGGGCCGAGGAGTCGGTGCCGCTGCCGGCCGGGAACGGAATGATGATCTTGATGGGGCGGGCCGGATAGTCCGCCTGCGCCATCACGGCCAGAGGCGACCACAGCGCCAGAGAAGCCAGCCCCCACAGAGCCACACGTTTGGATCGTTGCATACCTACCTCACAAAAGTTCAACCGAAAAAAAAGAGTTCCGCAATCGCCGCCCGCAGGACACGCCCGCCGTATCGGGCGGCCAGCCCTCAGCGCCGGGCCTCCAGCGCCTGCGCGGCCTGGTACATCTGCAGGTTGCGCTGCACCTCGGCGCGGTAGTCCTCCACGGAGCCGGGGTAGTCCTCCAGGGAGATCTGGGCGCGCGCCTTCTTCATTTCCTCAGAGTCAGCCACCTTGCGCACGGCCTGCTCCAGCCGCGCCTTGATGGCCGGCGGGGTGTTGGCGCGGATCGCCACGCCGTACAGGCTCTTGAACACCATGTCCTTCACGCCCAGTTCCGTAAAGGATTTCAGGTTGGGCAGGAACTTGTTCTTTCCCGCATCGCCCGTAAGGGCCAGCAACTTGATCTTGGGGTTGTCCTTCTGCGCGTACGCCAGGCCCACCGTGGCGAAGTAGGCGTCGATCTCGCCGGTCATCACGGCGGTGACGCCTTCCATGCCGCCCTTGTACGGGATCATGCGCGGCGTCACGCCCAGGTGCCGGCTGAGGTTGCGCCCCAGGACCGAATACTGGTTCACGCCCATGCCGAGCACACCGAAGTCGAGCTCGCCCTTCTTCTTCGCGGCATGGGCCTTGAGGTCTTCCAGACGCTGGATGTTGTGACTGGCGGGCACGACCAGCGCGTAGGGCGTCTGCGCCAGGGGCGAGAGGATCTCGAAGTCGCTGTATTCGTAACCGACGCTGGGCGTGGCGAGCTTGCCGTTGTAGAGCCCGTCCACCTGGAACAGCAGCGCATGGCCGTCGGCCGGCAGGCTCTTGACGGCCAGCGCGCCGATGGTGGTGCCGCCGCCGGGCTTGTTCTCCACGATCACCGTGCCCTTGAGTTCCTTCGCCAGCTCCTGGGCGAAGGCGCGGGCCAGGTTGTCGGTGGACGCGCCGGGCGGATAGGGCACGATGAATTTGACGGTCTTGCCGGGAAAGGCCTCCTGGGCCCATGCAGCGCCGTGCAAGGACACAAGGCCCAGAAGGGCGGCGCCGGCCAGGGCGCGGACGCGAATGCGGTGCGGGATAGTCATGGTGTCTCCTGTAGGTTCAGTACCAAGGGTGCAGTGCGAACAGCGCGATCGGCTGCGCACGGCTCATGTCGGGTTGAAGGCGCACACCCGCGCCCACGCGCAGCGCCTCATGGGGCGCGGCGATGTTGGCGATCAGCTGCGGCCCCTCGGCCAGCCGGACGATGGCCACGTTGTAGGGCAGCCGGTCCTTGAAGTCCGGGTGGTAGGCGGTGTGGTAGACCACCCAGCTGCGGATCGTGCCTTCGCCGCTGGCCGTCTCCCAGCGCCAGCCGGTGCCCAGGCAGGACGGGCAAAGCTTGCGCGGCGGCAGCCAGCGGTGGCCGCAGTCGCAGGCCTGGTATTGGAGGACGCCTTCGCGCAGGCCGGCCCAGTAGGGGCCGTTGATGTCGTCGATCTCGACCGTGAATGTTTCGGCCATCTCAGCCTCCCAGAATGAGCGTGGAGTGGGTGTGCATGGTGCCGCCCTGGTTGCTGACCAGGCTGTGGCGCACCTTCGGCACCTGCAGGTTTGCGGTGCCGCGGACCTGGCGCACGCCCTCCAGAATCAGCTGCATGCCCGGCATGCCGGTCTCCGACAGCAGACCACCGGCCGTGTTGACCGGCAGGCGCCCGCCGTGTTCGATCTGCCCGTCGCGCACGAAGTCCAGTGCACCGCCCTTGGGGCAGAAGCCGTAGTCCTCCAGCGTCATGAGGGCCGTGACGGTAAAGCAGTCGTAGATCTGCGCCACGTCGATGTCCTGCGGCCGGATGCCGGCCATCTCGAAGGCCATGCGGCCGGACTGCACGGCCTGCGTGGAGGTGAGCACATCGCGCAGGTGCACGTCATACGAAGTCTGGCCACCACCAATGCCCAGGATCGGCGCCGGCTGGCGCACGCCCAGGGCCTGCGCGCGGCGCGCGCTCATCACGACCACGGCGGCCGCGCCGTCCGAGACCAGGCAGCAATCGTCACGGCGCAGCGGCTCCACCACCCAGGGCGAGGCCAGGTAGTCGTCCAGCGAGATCGCCTTGCGCAGCTGCGCGTGCGGGTTGCGCGCGCCGTGGCTGCGCGCAGCCAGCGCGAACGCGGCAAAGGCCTCCGGCGGCGTGCCGTACTCGGCCACATGGGCCTGGTGGATCATGCCGTAGCCGGCGGCGGTGGAAAGCCAGCCGTAGACCGCGTCGTTACCGCGCGGCCGGGCGTAGGCCGCGCGCGAGCCGCTGCGCGGGTTGTCGGCGAAGGTGACCAGCGCCACCTCGCACTGCCCGGTCTCGATGGCCATCATGGCCATGTCGATCAGCGTGATATTGGCCGCGCCGCCCTGGTCCCAGGCCCCGCCCCAGCGGGGCTGGATGCCCAGTGCCTCGGACACCTTCTGGCCGTAGAGCAGTTCTTTGGAAGAGGTCGGCCCCTTGACGAACAGGGCGTCCACGGCCCCCTTCTCGACGCCCGCGTCCTGCAGCGCCGCCTGGCAGGCCAGCGTGTTCAGCGTCACGGTGTCCAGCCCGAGCTTGCCGAAAGCGGTGTGGCCGATGCCGGCGATGACGTATTTACCGCGCATGTCGGATCTCCTTGCGGCTCAACTGGCGGTGAAGCGCGCAGGGCGCTTTTCCTGGAAGGCCAGCGCACCCTCGCGGGCGTCGTTGGTGGACGACAGCAGCTTGTTGGTGAACTGCTCCATGCGCAGGCCGGCGGCCAGGCCCATCTCGGGCGCCTTGACGGCCAGCTCCTTGGCGGCCTGCACTGCCAGCGGGGCGTTGGCGGCAATGCGGCGGGCGTATTTCATGGCCTCTTCCAGCAGCTGCTCCGGCGGCACCACCTTGTTGATCAGGCCCCAGCGCTCGGCCGTGGCCGCATCGATGGTGTCGCCCGTGAGCAGCACCTCCATCGCAATGGCGTAGGGCAGCTGCGCGATGCAGCGCTGCGTGCCGCCGTTGCCGGCGATGATGCCGCGCTTGACTTCGGCCAGCGAAAAGGTCGCGTGCGGCACGGCCACGCGAATGTCAGTGGCCAGCAGCAGCGTCATGCCGCCGCCGATGCAGTAGCCATTGACAGCGGCAATCACCGGCTTCCAGACCTCCAGGCCGCGGTTGAGCAGCTGGTCCTTCTGCGTGAGCCAGAAGTCGGACATCTCGGCTTTGCGCCCGACGAAGGTCTTGAGGTCGGCGCCGGCGCTGAAGGACTTGTCCCCAGCACCGGTGATGACGGCCACGCGGATCGCCGGGTCGTCGCGCACTTGCTCCCAGGCGCGCGAGATCTGCTGGTAATGCGCGGCGTCGAAGGCGTTGCGGGCTTCGGGGCGGTTGATGGTGATGAGCGCCACACCGGCGTCATCCACGTGCAGGTCGATGGACATGGGCGTTCCTTCAGGCAGCGTTGAACATTTCGCGGGCCAGCACCATGCGGTGCACCTCGGACGGGCCTTCACCGATGCGCTTGATGCGCAATTCGCGGTACCAGCGCTCCAGCGGCATTTCCTTGGAGACCCCCATGCCGCCGAGGATCTGGATGCAGCGGTCCACCACGCGACCGGCGGTCTCGGTGGCCACCACTTTGGCAATCGACGCCTCGGTCTTGAAGTTCAGGCCGGCGTCGCCGCGGCGGGCGGCTTCAAAGACCAGCAGGCGGGCAGCGCGCAGCTCCATCTCGCTGTCGGCAATCATCCACTGGATGGCCTGCTTCTCCGCCAGTTTGGAGCGGAACACCTCGCGCTCGCGCGCCCAGTCGATGGCGATCTGCAGCGCCGCCTGCGCGATGCCGATCGTGCCTGCGGCGTAGGGCACCCGGCCTTCGACCAGCCATTTCTCGCACAGCGCAAAGCCCTGCCCTTCCTCGCCCAGGCGCTGCTCGACGGGAATCTCGACGTCCTCGAACACCACCTCGTAGGGCGACCAGGAGCGGATGACCGGAATCTCCCGGCAGGTCATGCCTTTGGGCTTGCCGTCCACGATGAAGCAGGTGATGCCGCCGCGCTGGCCCTGCTCGCCGGTACGGGCGAACACCAGGCCCCAGCTCGCGCTGGCCGCGCCCGTGATCCACATCTTGGCGCCGTTGAGCACGTAGTGGTCGCCCTTGAGGACAGCGCGGGTGCGGATGGAGCGCGCCGGGTCGGACCCGCCCGAAGCCTCGCTGATCGCCACAAACGCCTTCTTGCCGTCGCGGATGGCAGGCACCGCAAAGCGCTCGATCTGCGCGCGGGTCCCCAGCAGCATGGGCGCAGGCGGGTTCGACCCCATGGCCCCGCAGGCCGGGATGTAAGCACCCATGCGGCAGCGGGCCGTTTCCTCGGCAATCACCGCCGTGGCCAGCAGGCTCATGCCGCCCCCGCCGTATTCGACCGGCGTGCGCGCCGCCCACAGGCCCATGGCCCGGGCCTTGTCCTGCAGGGGCTTGAGCAAATGCTCGGGCAGCTCGAAGGCGTCGTGCGGCACCTGGTCTTCGGCGGCCTTGACTTCCTTCTGCATGAAGCGGCGGGTGGTGTCGCGGATCTGGATCAGTTCTTCTGGCAATCCGGCATCGTGATCTGACATGGAGGG
>ERZ1034361.1430-NODE-1430-length-12763-cov-3.041227_pt1 | contig 12763 bp, 12 predicted proteins | sample MGYA00520617_ERZ1034361 | MGnify/ENA primary metagenome ERZ1034361 (study PRJEB33736, sample SAMEA104284507) | Azolla filiculoides | biome: Urban; feature: Water surface; material: Ditch water | place: Netherlands | collected 2015-10-28 | depth 0-0.1 m ... | reverse complement strand
CATCGATGGCCGAACGCAGCGCCGACAGCGCCTCCTCGTTCTGGCCCTTGCTGTCATAACGCTCCAGCGCCAGTGGACGAGCGCCGCCCGGCAACTTCAGTCCGCCACGGGCATTGACCCGCTCCACAGCCCACAGCAGATTACGAAACACGGCCTCGCCAGTGTTGGCGAACGGACCGCTCAGGCTTTCGATCAGGGCCAGCTTGATCGGGGCGCCCGCAGGCAACTGTGCCCAGCCGACAGCGGGCAGCGCCATAACGGCAGCCAGCGATTTCAAGATGCGACGGCGAAAAATTCTCATGGATTGGCTCCTCTTGAAAAAGCGCCGCAGGGCTTGCAGATTAAAGCCACGCGGCGGTTCACGGTTGAATGCCGCGCAGTGTAAAGGGCGGTTGGCTCAGCAACGCCCTGCTGGTTTTTCAACCTTTTCCCCCAGGAGTTCATTCATGTTTTTCACCGCTACGCACCCTGCCGCCGTCCGCCGCTCGACCCTTCATCCCAACCGCCTCCTTTCTCTGCCACAGACTGCAGCCACAGCGGCCATCGGCGCGAACGTCCGCTGCGCCGCCATTGAAGAAGGGGAGCAGGCATGGACCCTCTCGCTCGACGTCCCCGGCGTAGCCAAAACACAGTTGGTCATTGGCATCGAAGGTCAGATCGTGCGGATAGAGACACTGGCGGATGCCCCGCGCCAGTACAGGTCAGCTTACGAATTACCGCAAGACATTGATCCCTCGACCAGTGTCGGCAAACTGGAAAACGGTGTTCTCACGCTTACTCTGGCTAAAAAGAAGCCTGTCAGCACACGCACCCGCGTCACGATCAATTAAAGAGGCTTGAGCCGGACCTGCAGTAGCTGTGCGGGCTGCGCCGGATCGTCGGGGTCGGTCACGAGCGTCACCACCACGTCGTCGCCCTCCTCCTTCGCCGCCAGGCCTTCGACCCGGAGTGTGCCCTGCAGCCGCTGCACCTGCCGCACTGCGCCATCCGGACCGACCACCCCGACCACGGAGCCAGCGCAGGCCCGCCCCTGCCCCATGCCACCCGGTTGTTCTGCCATGGCACTGAATACCCACGCCCCACCGGACAGCGCGGCGCCATCCGTGAAACCGAGCGGTACGCCATCGACGTCGCCCAGGGAGATCAGCTGGATGGACTTGGGCGGCGGCGGGGCTGGCTGTTGCCCGGCCAGCCAGGGCGCCAGCAGATTCCAGTCGTAGGTGGCGCAGGCATTGCGAGCGTCGCCTTTCTTGCCGCGCTGCAGCAAACGCACTTCGCCGCCTGAAAGAAAGAGGCCTTCGATGTTCAGGTCCCCCAGCCTGGCCTTGAGCGGCGCAAACAGTGCAGAACAATCGTTATAAGCAATGCGTCCACTCAACCCGCCTTGCGGATCAAGCGCAGCCAGCACGCCGGTCTTGCCGGTCACCATGTAGCCATTGCCCAGCGCCAGCAGCGCACCAAACGGGCACCCTGGCAGCGGCGGCAGCGCTGCCAGCGTTGACAAAATGGGGCGAGGCGTTTGGGGCTGCCCCCTGGTCCGGGGCGGGCCGACTTCAAACGGACGCAGCAGGGCCAGCGGTGCGTCCGCCGGGCCGGCGCTGTCGAAGACACCCAGCCAGGGTTCCGCATCGGCCAGCACGTAGGTCAAGTGCTTGACACGGGCCATGCCCAGCACGGCGCTCAGGTGCGACGGCGAAGGAGAAGAAAGGGAAGCGGTTGAATCAAGCCGCAAATCACGCAGGTGGAGGGTGTTCAGCATGGCTGGATCTTGGCACAAACGCCCGTCCACGGCGACGAGGCGTCCTGGACGCAGGCACGCGCCCGGCCGCCCCCCGCCCTCAAGGCACACGTGGTGGATGCAACACTTGCTCGGCGTCCTCGCGCAGCTGCATGGCCAGCCCGCAGGCCAGGTCCAGGCGGTGCAGTACCCAGGGACTGAGATCATTTTCGAAGGGATCTGGCAGCACGGCGGGGCCCGGCGCAACGGCGGTTCGGCCCGCAAAGCCGGGCTGGGCCGGTGCCGCCGCGGCGAGTGCTGCGTCGATCGCCTGCGCGGCCTGCGCCATGGGCGGGCCGATCTGCGCCAGCTTCAGGCGCTCGCGGCGCAGCAGCAGCATGGTCTTGACCACGGTGAGTTGGGCGAGCAGCTGGTAACTTTGCGCCAGAAGACGCCCCAGCGGCTCCAGCGGTGGACGCACTGCGCGCGGTTCAGACAGGGAGCGCTGCGTAGCCTGCACCAGCGCCGAAAGACTGTCATACGCCTCTCGGCGCGCCAGTCGCCAGGCCAGTTCAGGCTGATTCTCCACCGCCTGCAGCTGCCCCAGCCCGAGCGCCACGCGCGCGTGCCGCGCCTGTGCCGCCAGTGTGCGCGCCACCAGCGCAGGAATCTGGGTGCTCCCAAGACGGCAGCACGTAGCTGAAAGCCCAGGCGATGGCCACGCCCAGCAGGGTATCGGCCATCCGCTCAATCACCTCAAATGCCGGGCTGGCACCGGCATTGAGCATGTGCGCCTGCAGCAGGCCCAGCACGGTGGCCGCCACGGCTGTCACCAGGTAGCGTTTGACGGCAAAGGCATGGGCCACGGCCTGGGCCAGTGTCACCGTGACCAGCAGCACCCCCAGCGGGGCGTGCAGCGACAGCAGCGCCCCGGCCAGCACACAGCCCACCAGCGTGCCGGCGACCCGGCTGTTGCGCCGCTCCAGCGTCTGGGCCAGGCTGCCGCGCAGCACCACCACGATGGTCAACAGGATCCAGTAGTCGTGCGTGCCCCAGGGCAACGCCAGCGAGAGCGCATAGGCCGTGCCAATCGCCAACGCAGCGCGGATGGCATGGCGCAGCGGCGGCGCATCCCAGCGCCACAGTCCGGTAAACGGCCGCCAAGACCAGCTTGTGGGGCTGACAAACATTTGCCAGGTGGCCCGCACCAGATCCAGGTCCGGCGCCGCCTCGCCCCGCGTCAGCGCAGACAGGCGCAGCACCTCCTCATTGATGTAGCCAACCCGGTTGGCCAGCGCCCGGGCCAGCACCGCCGGCGGCGGGCCAACCACGTCGCCCGTGCGCAGCGTGTCGTCGCCCCAGTGCAGCGCCGCCAGCCGGGGCTGGAGGCTGTCGGGCCGCGCAGGCAGACGGCCGGCCAGCAGCGCGTCAGCCATTTCCTCAACGGCGTCCGCCAACACGTCAAGCACCTCGCGCAGCGTGGTCAACACCGGTACGTGGCCGGGATGGGACTTGAGGGTGTCCAGGTCCAGTTCACAGGCCAGCAGATGGTCGCGCAACTCCAGCACGCCCATGAGCATGTCAGCCAGCTGCTGCCGTCGCTGCGTGCGCGGCGCCTCCAGCAGGATGTCGCGGGCGGCCTGCAACTGGTCAGCCAGTGCCGCCTGCTGCTGCAGGAGCTTGCCGATCAGTGGCGTACGTTCCTGCGCCATGGGCGTGGCGGCAGGAGCGAACTGGCGCGCCTGCGTGCGCATGAGACAGGCCAGTGCCTGCAGGGTATCGGCCAGCATCTGCACGCGATAGCGCCCGTTCAGCGCCGCATTGGCCAGCGTGGCCCAGAGCAGGTACAGGCTCGCACCAAGCGCGAAGTGGAGGCCGGTCTTGAGCATGGTGCCGCTGCTGGCGTGATCCGGCACCGCCATGGAGAAGATCATGGCGAACATGATCGACACGGAGACCGGAATGCCGCGCTTGCCCCAGGCCGCCGCCAGAAATGCGAGGAACGTGGCAGGCACCAGCAGCAGCCCCAGCCGGATCGGCGCCGCATGCAGCGCCTGCGTGGCCAGGAACAGCGGCAGGCCGATCAGCGCGGCGGGCAGCAGCTGCCAGAACTTGCCGCGTTTGGGCGCGGGCTGGTCCGGGGGAATGCAGACGATGACGCCCACCGAGGCGGCCGCGGCCGCCGCCTCGCCCAGCGTCAGATGGATGCCAAAGGAGATCAGCAGCAGCCCCAGCGCAGCCGACAGGCCATTGGCCACGTAGTAGCTCAGCGCAACGCGCAAGCCGGCCCGGGTCCGGCGTTCGGCGGCGGTTGGCATTAGCGCAACGGCCGGGACAGGTACACGCCCTCGCGCCCGACAACGGCCGCGCGCGCCGGCATGAGGACGGTGCAGTCGTCGCAGGGCGCGCGGATCTCGTCCACACCGTCGGTGGCGATCAGCTCTCCCTGGGCAAACACCTCAAAGCCCACACACGGCCGGGTGAAACGGAAGTCCGGGGTCTTGATGACCACCGTCTGCAGCAGTTCGAAGCGCCGCGCCGGCTGCGGCGCGGCGGCAGCGGGATCGCGCGCGATCAGCCCGAAGTGCGCCAGAAAGCGCCGGGTCACGCCGATGGCCACATCGCTGCTGGCCTGCAGGAAATGCTGGCCACACTCCGCTACCATGCTGACACCCAGGCCATCCGCCAGGCCAAAGTGGCTGTACTGGATCACCGGAGTGCCGGACCCAAGTCCAGCGGGCATGACCAGGTGGATGGCCGGGTCGCCGATGGCCAGCGCAGCAGCGCTGTTGCGTGCAAAAGCCTGGTAGACCCAAAACGGCTCGACGTCCTGGCTGGTGGAGTGAAGGTCGAGCAGATGGTCGGCCGCGGCCACCACGGGGCGCAGCGCGCGGGCACGGCGCAGCTCCGGGCTGTCCTCGGGGCCATCCAGCCACTCGGGCGACCAGATGCGGTTGAAGTTGTGCACGATCTGGCGGCTGTCGAACGGACTGGCCGGATGGAAGGTCTCGTAGGCGTCCACGTTGGCAAAGCTGACCGTGAGGGTGCCGATCAGCGGGCGCACACCGGTGTCCAGCAGATGCGTGGCCGCGACCATGCCGCAGAACTCGTTGCCATGCGTGAGCGCATTGATCAGCACATGCGGGCCGGGCCGGCCGGATTCAAACCGGTGGACGTAGTCGATACCCAGATTCCCCTGGCGGTAAGCCGACAAATCACGCGGGAGCACCTCGACGGCGGGCGAAGGCGGCGTTGCCGGTGCGGGAGCGTGCGGGTTCGGGGATTCAGTCATGCGGTTTCCAATGCGTAGGGTCGGGAAGGTGCCAGGTTGTCGGGGGTGGGGGGCCAGAGGGGCGGCAGGGCCACGCGGTCAGGTCGTTGCCAGCACCTGCAGCAGCCATGCGTTCAGGTCACTGATTTCCTCGGCGCACACCGAATGCGCCATGGGGTATTCATGCCAGCGCACCGCATGGCCCAGCGACTGCAGCGCGTCCCGCGCAGACCGCGCTGCGCTGACAGGCACCACGTCGTCCTGGCGGCCGTGGGCCAGAAAAACCGGCGTGGCCGCGTTCGCGTCATGCCGCTCGGTGGCGGTGGCGCCCAGCAGCGGCAGGTAGCCCGACAGGCCCACGATGCCGGCCAGCGGTTCGGCGTGGCGCAGGCCGGTCATGAGCGCCACGGCGCAGCCTTGCGAAAACCCGGCCAGCACAATGCGGCTGGCGGGAATGTCCCGTGCTTTCTCGCGGGCCAGCAGGGCCTCCACCGCCGCCTGCGAGCGGCGCAAGCCTTGCGCGTCTTCCTGCTCCAGCAGGTCCGGGTGTGCAATGTCGTACCAGGCCGGCATTACATGGCCGCCGTTGATCGTCACCGGCATCTCGGGCGCATTGGGAAACACGAAACGCACCGGGCCGACGCCGGCCAGGTCCAGCTCCTGCGCGATGGGCACAAAGTCATGCCCGTCCGCCCCCAGCCCGTGCAGCAGCAGGACGGTGGCGCGGGGGTGGTCGCCGGTTTCAATTTCGATGGTTTCGAGGGGCATGGCGTGTTTCAGAAAATGTCCATCGTAGCGGCGCCGGTACGCGGCGACTCAGGTCTTGTCGAACACCGCATCGACCGGCACCTGCAGGCCGGTGGCCAGCTGGTTGGTCTTGGCGGCCAGCGCAATGATGGACAGCAGTTCGGCGTGCTGGGCCGGCGTCATGCCCCTGGCGGTGGCCGCAGCGGTGTGCGAATGCACGCAGTAGCTGCAGCCATTGAGGATGGAGGCGGTGATGTAGACCATCTCCCTGGTCAGCGGATCGATGGTGCCGGGCGTGGCCATGACGCGCTTGACCTCGGCCCAGGTGGTTTCCAGCAAGGTGGCATCGAACGCCAGGTAGCGCCACATGTTGTTGATGAAATCGGTCTTGCGCGTGGCGCGGATGTCGTCAAACACGGCTTTGACACGCGGATTGGCTTCAGGGTCGGCCGGCGGGGTGATGGTGGACATGGATCGGATTCCAGAGGGTCAAAGGGGGCGAAGGGGACTGAAGAGGATCAGAAAAAGATCAGAACAGGCTCAACGTCCCGTCCGCTGGTAGCGGGGACGGCGCGCGGGGTGCGGGAGCCGACACAGGGGCGCGCGGCGCTGGAGTCCCCGTCAGCGGCACCTGGCGCGCGCCATGCAGCAAGGCGTGCGCGGCTTCGTCGGTGGCGTGCAGCCAGGCCTCGAACTGGGCGGGCGCCAGCAGCACGGGCATGCGTTTTTCCTCGCCTGGGCGGTGCATCCGGGCCATCAGCGGGTGGGCGTCGGCGTTCACGGTCAGCAGGGTGAAGCTGGTGACCAGTTCGCCACAGGCGGGGTCGGTCCAGTGCTCCCACAGCGCGGCTGCGGCACAGGGCTGGCCGTCCGCGCGGGCGATGCGCCAGCGCACGGCCTGGCCGGTTTCCCAGCAGGGCTCAAAGAAGTGCTCCATGGGCGCCAGCGCCCAGCGCCGCTCGCGCCAGGGGTGGCGAAAGCTGGGTTTCACGGCCACGGTCTCGCTGCGGGCGTTGGTGGTGTGGCGCGACAGGGTCTTCGCGTGCGCGGCGTCCTCGCTCCAGCGCGGCACCAGGCCAAACCGGGCCACCACGCCGCGCGGCGCCAGGTCGTGCCGGCCCGCAGCCCCCACGCGCACGATCAGCGGGGCGTCGTAGCCCGGAAAAATTTCCGCAGGCCAATCCGGCTCGGCCCACTGTGTGACGCCAAACGGCGAAGCACGCAGCCGCTCAAGGGTGGGAGGGGTGTAGTTGACACACATGCCTGCATTTTGGCAGGCGCCCTGCGCCCGGCCTCAGCCGAACTGCCGGGCCGCTGCCATGGCCCCCAGCCGCGCCGGGATGGCGTGGAACTCGGCCACGGTCTCTTCGATGATCTGCTGCACCGGCTTCACCGCGTGGATCAACCCGGCCGACTGGCCCGCCAGCGCAGGCGCGGCGTTCATGTCGCCGCCAAAGTACACCTGCTGGATGCCCGTGAAGGTGTCCGCCGGCATCAGGCCCGCCGTGTGCAGGACTTGCGTGAAATCGGTCTTGAGCGCGCGGATGCAGGGCGTGGACTTCGTGTTCAGCATCCAGGTGCCGGTGACGTCCGCCGACACGATCGCGTCCTTGTAATGCGCATGCACCGGACTCTCGGCGCTGGCGACAAAGCGCGTGCCCATCTGGATGGCCTCGGCCCCCAGAGCAAACGCCGCCGCCATGCCCCGGCCGTCCACGATGCCGCCGGCGGCGATCAGCGGCACGTCCACCCGCTCGCGAATGGCCTGCAGCAGCACGAGGGTGCTGACCTCCTCGGGGTTCTTGAAGCCGCCGCCTTCAGAGCCTTCCACCACCAGGCCATCCACGCCGGCGTCCACGCACTTCAGCGCCGTCTCCAGCGTGGGCACGGCGTGGTAGACCTTGATGCCGGCGGCCTGGAGCGGCGCGATGAACTTGGCCGGGCTGCCCGCCGAGGTGGTGACAAAGCGGATACCGACTTCGCAGACAAAGCGCAGCATGGCGTCGTCCTTCAGGAAGCGGATCGGCAGGTTCACCCCGAACGGCAGGCCGCTGGCCACCATGGCCCGGATCTCGCGCTGGCAGTTCTCCGTCTCGCCCGACGAGGTTTCGATGATGCCCAGCCCGCCGGCGCGCGAGACCGCGCCGGCCAGCGTGCTGCGCGCGATCCAGCCCATGGGGGCCTGCACGATGGGATAACGGGCGCCGGTGTGGGCGAGGACACGGTTCATGGGCAACTCCTGTGGGGCGCGCCGCGCGGGCGCCGGGTCAAAAGCTGCGAGTGTCGCGGCAAACCGGCGTCGCGGGCGTCACCTGCGCGTCGGCAGAAAAATCAAATACAGTAGCAAACTATGACGCATTGACAATGGGTATGTGCATTTTTATTGGTGTTTTTAATGCCAAGGCACCGCAGCCCGGTGAACCTGCTGCGCCAGGAGCTCCGCAGGGGTCAACCACGGCAGCCTCCATCGCGGTGGTCAGCGCATGGCCCCTGGTGGACGCGGTGTGCTGCGTCGACAGGAGGCGCTGGGCGACGGTGGTGTCGGGGTTCGGCCAGTTGACCGAGGCGTCTCCTATCGGGTCAACGCCTCGCGGACAAAGGGCTGCAACTGCAGATCCCACCGCAGGGCGTGCGTTGCCAGGTGAGCGCTGAAATCAACGTTCCAGTCGTTTTTCGTGCCCGCCTTTGCCGCGCGATGGGTCTTCGCTGGCACCAGCCGCACACGCACGGCGCCGGGTCCGCATGCCATGGGCCCGGCGCCGAACACCGGCCCGGTGGCAATGCCGCCAAAAGGCCGCCCATCGACAGGATTCTCTTCGGGAGCCTGGCTGCGCCTCCGAGCATGCCATCGCGCTTGGACAGGAATTTCAGCAAGGCACCCCTGCGCAGCCGTCAACTGCTTGCGGTGCAAGGCACGGCCCGCCAAGACCGGCGTCTCCTACACTGTCTGCCATCACCTTTCTCACGGACACCCCATGCGCAAACGCCTGATCGCCGTCCTCGTTCTGGCCCTGGTCGGGCTGGCCGTATTCTTTAACGTCCCGTCCCTCGTGGACCGGCGCATGAACACCGTGGAATTGGCACCGCCCTACACGGCCAGCGCCCGCGCGCAGGCGCTGCACAACCAGCTCTTCATCGCCGACCTGCATGACGACGCCCTGCTGTGGTCGCGCGACCTGCTGACCCGTTATGAATACGGCCATTCCGACCTGCCGCGCCTGCAAGCCGGGCGCGTCGGGCTGCAGGTGTTCTCCACGGTGACGAAGACGCCGAAGAACATGAACTTCGACCGCAACGCCTCGGACACCGACAACATCACGATGCTGGTGATGGCCCAGCGCTGGCCGCAGCGCACCTGGGGCAGCCTGCTGGAGCGTGCGCTGTACCAGAGCGAAAAGCTGCACGTGGCGGCGGCCGGCAGCGGCGGCACGCTGCGCATCGTGCGCACGCAGGCCGACCTGGCGGACCTGCTCAAGGTACAACACCCCGGCAGCGGCCTGCTGGCGGCCGTACTGGCCACCGAGGGCCTGCACCCGCTTGAAGGCCAGCTGGAGAACGTGGACAAGCTGTATGAGGCCGGTTTCCGCATCACCGGCCTCACGCACTTTTTTGACAACGAACTCGGCGGCTCCGCCCATGGCTGGGACAAAGGCGGCCTGACCCCTTTCGGCAGACAGGTGGTGCAGCGGCTGGAAGAGAAAAAGATCCTTGTGGACCTGGCGCATGCCTCGCCCAAGGTCATCGACGACGTGCTGGCCATGGCACAGCGGCCGGTGCTGGTGTCACATACCGGGGTGCAAGGCACCTGCCCCGGCCCGCGCAACCTGAGTGATGCGCATGTGAAAGCCATCGCAGCCCGGGGCGGCGTGATCGGCATCGCGTACTTCCATGGCGCGGTCTGCGACCTCAGCGCGGCCGGCATCCTGCGCGCCATCCAGCACGCGGTGAAACTGGTCGGCGTGAAACATGTGGCGCTGGGTTCGGACTTCGATGGTGCCATCCGCGTCGCCTTCGACACCACCGGCCTGGTGCTGCTGACCCAAGGCCTGCTGGACGCCGGCTTTCACGAGACCGACATTGCCGACATCATGGGAGGCAACGTGCGGCGGCTGCTCTTGGCGCACCTGCCTGAAAAGTGAGGGCCGGAAGCACCTGCGGGGTCGCTGTCCGGCGGGTCAAGGCGGGCCGGGCCCCTTTTGAAGAATTTTTTCGCACCCTGTCAATCTTGACAGGGTGCGTCACACAGCGTTAACCATTCGTATTCATAATTACCAAATCACGCGCATCAAGGCAATCAGGGGGTTTTCTAGCCGTGTGAACTGCGCCCTCCTGCATCGGCTGGCGCGGCAGCAAATGGGCGGTAGCGCTTCCACTTAGAGAGGCGCACCGCTCGCTGACTGCACCCTTTTGGTGCAGCCAAAGTTCTCCCTGACATCTCTGGACAAACCTGTGGATAAGCCCCGGAATTGACTGCATGAGTGGGGTAAACCCTTGTTTTTAAAGGGGATGTCTTAAGGCGCCTCATTTTTCAGCAGCAGCACCGCGGCCTGGCCGGATCGGTGAATGCGATGATGACCGCATGCATGCCCCCCCTCACGCCCCTGAACGCACCAAACCGGCACGCCCGCACCCGTGGGTCGGCCGCGGCCTTTCATGACCACCTGGTACGACCGCCATGTCCTGCCTTGGGCGCTGGACTGGGTCTGCGGACTGCCCATGGTGGGCCAGCAGCGGCAAAAAATCGTGCCCCTGGCACAGGGACGGGTACTGGAGGTGGGCATTGGCACCGGGCTGAACCTGCCGTACTACGACAAGACCCGCGTGCAGCACATCACCGGACTGGATCCGGCGCTGGAACTGCACCCGCGCGCGCGCAAACGGATCGCAGCAGCGGGGCTGCCAGTGGAACTGGTGGGCCTGTCGGCCGAAAAAATTCCACGACCGGACGCCAGCTTTGACACCGTGCTGGTGACCTACACCCTGTGCTCCATCCCGGATCCGCTGGCCGCGCTGCGGGAAATGCGCCGCGTGCTGGTGCCCGGCGGGGCGCTGCTGTTTTGCGAGCATGGCCGCGCACCCGACGCTGGCGTGGCGCGCTGGCAGGACCGACTGCAGCCCCTGTGGGGCCACCTGGCGGGCGGCTGCCACTTGAACCGCGATATTCCGGCCTTGCTGGATGCGGCGGGCTTTGCGTGCCCGACCCTGCATGCGGGCTACCTTGGTCACCCGCGGGTGGCGACCTTCAATTTTCGGGGTGTCGCTCGGCAGCGCGAAGACATCGCGCCCATAAAGTCCTGATTCAATAGCAAAAAGTGACGATTTGACGCTGGGAATGGGCCAATTTCAATAGGAAATCCGGCCCAAAACATGCGCCAGTCCCGTCAAGCGTCGCCGGACACATCCGGCGACGGTGCCGCTTGGCGCTGGCCCTTGCGCTCGCGCGTTCGGGCTTCCTTTTTTGCAGCGCGCTCCGCCTCCAGTTGCTGGGCGTGCGCCACCCACTGCGCGAATTCGGCGGGCGTCTCCAGCGTGATGCGGCCCAGCGTGGCGCTGCGGAACTCGTGCATCACGATTTCGGCGGCCTTTTGCAGGTTGACGCGCCCGCGCCCGAGCAGTGCGCCGCGCTGGCGGCCGACTTCGGCCAGCAGGTCTTCGTCGGTCATGGCCCCCACGCCCTGCAGCCGGAAGCGCGCCTCCAGCAGGCTGGCGTAATCGCGTTTCAGCACAGCCAACAGCTCCAGCGCCACCGCTTCGTCGTCATAGGCGTTGCGGCCGATGGCGCCACTGGCCGCGAGAAAGTAGCCGCTCTGGTCCACCTGGATGCGCGGCCACAGCATGCCGGGGGTGTCATACAGATAAAAGTCGTCGGCCAGCGTGATGCGCTGCTCCAGTTTGGTGATGCCGGCCTCGTCACCGGTCTTGGCCGCCTTGCGGCCGGTCAGGGTGTTGATGAGTGTCGACTTGCCGACGTTGGGAATGCCGCAGATCAGCACCCGCATCGGCTTGACCATGCCGCCGCGATTCGGTGCCAGCTCAAAACAGGCTTTGATCAAGGCCTTGGCCGGCGCCGCCATGCTGGCGTCCAGCGCCATGGCGCGGGTGCTGCTCTGGCTGTTGTAATGCGCCAGCCACTGTGCCGTGCGGTCCGGGTCGGCCAGGTCCTGCTTGTTCAGCACCTTGAGCGCCGGTTTGCCCTGCGTCAGCTCGGCCAGCATCGGGTTGGCGCTGGAGCCGGGCAGGCGGGCGTCGAGCAGCTCGATCACCACATCGATGTTCTTGATGCGCTCGGCAATCGCCTTTTGCGTCAGGTGCATGTGCCCGGGAAACCATTGAATCGCCATATTTACAAATCCAGAGCCGGGCGCAATGCCGAAGTTTGAACAAGACGCCAGCGTCCCACAAAAGTTGCTGACAACACGGCCAGTGCGCCCCAAAAAGCCACCCACTGCAAGGCCTCCAGCCAATGGTCATCAAAAGCCCCGAACAAACACACCTTGATGGCCTTCACCACCCAGGTGATCGGCATGTACGGGCTCATCTGCGCAAACAGGCCGCCACTGAGCTCCACCGGCAGGACACCGCCCGATGAAGACAATTGCACCGCGAGAAAAATCAGCGCCAGCGCCCTGGTCGGGACCAAGCTAGCGATGTGGGTGCCAAGCAAGGTGCCGAGAATGATGCCTGGCGTGATGCGGGCGACGATGGGCCACAGCACGGCACCATGGGCATGGTGCGTGCGCACGCTGGAAATGGACGTAAAGAAGATGGCCGCCATCGAGGTGCCAAGCGCCAGATGCATGACCTCGCCGGATGGAAAGCCCTGCGCTGCAAACAGCATGACCAAGATAGGCACCATGACCGAGCCGCCGCCAATGCCCAGCAAACCGGCAAAGAAACCGGCGAATGCACCCAACGCGATATACCCCAGCCACCAGACCATCATTGCAGCCCCATTAATCCCTTGGTGATGAATGCCCATTCGGTGGCCGTCACTGGCATGATCGATAGCCGGTTCCCGCGGGCAAGGA
>ERZ1034361.1429-NODE-1429-length-12764-cov-2.613305_pt1 | contig 12764 bp, 28 predicted proteins | sample MGYA00520617_ERZ1034361 | MGnify/ENA primary metagenome ERZ1034361 (study PRJEB33736, sample SAMEA104284507) | Azolla filiculoides | biome: Urban; feature: Water surface; material: Ditch water | place: Netherlands | collected 2015-10-28 | depth 0-0.1 m ... | reverse complement strand
TATATCCATGAAGCAGTACTATACATTTCAATCAAAGTACCAATAGTGCTAAATATTTGTTTACCATCTTTATCAAACCAATAATTATGCTTAAAATTAAAATCAAATTCTGATCTAATTTTTTTAAATATTTCTTGATCGCAATGTCTTTCACGTATAAACCATCCACAACTATCATCTGTACCATCAGTACAAGGATCAACATGCCAAATAGTTATTAAACTATCAGAATTTTTTTTAAATGGCTTTTTTATTTCAAAAGCCACTGTCATTGGATCATACATATTAAAATAATTTTAATCTGATTTCGTTAATATTACGTTCGATATTTTGTAGTGAGTTGAAAATTTTAATTTGTGCGTTTTCAACTAACTCTACAACACTAAAACTTATTTCTTCAACTTCTCTCAATTTTTCTCCTGATTCTTCTTTAAATATTTTTCTAGGCTCATTAATTCTATCTAATAATCCTTTAATAACTTTATCCATAACAACACTATAATTTGCAGTATCTTCTAATGTTGTTATTTTATTCATCAATGTATTTGATGAATCAATTCCGCATTCTTTGTCATTATAATTCATAATTCTAATAATTGGTTTTTATTATGCCTAACCAAGGCAATTTTTAATCTATTTTAATTTTTGATTGAATATCATTGAATGATTTTAACATTCTTTCTTTAACTTCAGGACTTAACGCTTTAGGATTTTTAATGTTTTCTAAAAATATTTTAGCATCCTTACCTGTTAATACACCAGCTTTTGCTAACTGAGCATCCATTTGTTTTTGTGTATAAATTGGTTTATCTGTTTTAAAATTCAGATTACCAGCCATTTGATAAGCATCAGCCAATAAATAAAGTGCTTTCTCAATTTTATTGTATAGACGTTTGTGTTTGAAAGCAACTGGATGTTCCAATATATGCTCACTGATAGTACAATTAAATCATCTAGTTTAATCGCAGTATTAGGATATTCACAATCTGCTGAAGTAGTTAGTGTCCAATCTTCTGGCTTAACTTCTTTAGCGTTTTCATCCATTACTTGACAATACTTTACATCAACTTCTTCATCACCTACACTTTTAGTACTACCTGTTATCATGATATTTTTTTTACAAAATTAAATAATTAACTTATATTTGCAACGATTTATACGTAAAAAAATATTTAATGTTTCTGAAACAAAAACTTTTTTTTTGCGTATAATTACCTAAACTGAAATGATGAATAGAACACAAAGATTAATGCTAGAGAATAGTACCTTTGGTTGTAGTACTGCTAAAGAAGCGTTTATGAAACTTGTAACTCCTGATCCTGAAGGTATGAAAAGATTTTGGGATAAAGTTAAATGGAGACAAGATAATAGGTATTGGTTAAAGAAAACAGTTAAAATTGCTGTTAAAATCCTTCGTGAAATAAGGGTAATGAAAATTACTAAGGAAGATTTAGCTGCTGCATCCAATATTTCAAATGAAAGAATGACCGAGATTGTAAAAGGTGAAGCTGATATGACTTTATCAGAAATAGCAAGAATTGAAAACGTTTTAAATATAAAATTAAATGACTGAAGAACGATTTGAATCGTATAAGGAAAATGTTTGTTGGCAATTTGATATCAGACAAAAAAACTTAACTGAAGATTTGATATATGCTAATTTAACTCAGCTAGATTATATTAATTTACGATGCAGTGATTTTACTTTTCAAAATGAAGAAAAGAAACTTGTTTTTAAAGAAGTAAAAGAATTTATCGAAAGACACGAATGGCTAGGTAAACTATCATTATATCCAACACATTTTTTTACTGCCAGATATAAAGGTATTCTTGCTGGTGTAGTTATTATGGATATGCCAAACGCATTTTCTAAAATGTTGGGTGAAGATACCAAAAAAATTGAAAGACTTATTAGTAGAGGTGCATGTGTTTCATGGTCACCCAAAAATTTAGCCAGCAGATTGATTTCGTTTTCAATCAAATGGATGGTTAGCAACACACCATACAGATTATTTACTGCATATAGCGATACCGAAGCTAAAGAGTTAGGTACTATTTATCAAGCTTGTAATTTTTATTACCTAGGCAAAAAATCTGGTTCAGGATATCAATATAAATTAGAAAATGGTAAGTGGGTGTCTGATAGACATTTCAGAAGTAGAAGTGTTTATAAAAAACTTGCCAAAGCATATGGTATTGTCTGGGAAGAAGAATGGCAGAAAGGCGAAAAGATGTTTTTCGATAAAATGCCAATTCATATTGCCAATAAGATCAGAACATTATCAAGGCATTATCAAAATATTTGCGAAAAAAGAAAAGTTGAACCAAAACATAAGTACGCTTATATTTTAGGTAATAATAAACACGAAACTAAAGAACTTAAAAGAATATTTCTCGAAAGAAATAAAATATTACCATATCCTAAAGAACGTGGTAAATAATTATTAACCCTTAAAAATTACAAAATGAAAAATTTATTAGTATTATTGGTATTATTGTTCTCATTGAATGGATTCTCTCAAACAACTAAAGCTCAGAGATATGAAGCTTATAAGTTAAAATGTAATGCTGTTGATACAGTAGTAATTAAAGAAACTGGTTATCTTAAACTTGATACACTGGTATTATCTAAATTACCAACTAAATCAACATATTATGGTAAGGTAATTATAAATTCAATTAAAGTATCACCAACAAGATCACTTATCGTTACTGTTGATACCATTTGGAATAAAACTACTTTTCCTGTTTATGCATATGGGAACACAACTAAAGTTGGTGCAGCCTTACCTTATGAAAAAAATCCGAATCGTTGGGTTTTTAGAGATAAAAAGGTTATTATAAAACTTTGTAAACCAGTATCATATACTACTTGGACGAAAAATGAAGCCTATTATGATGAACTTATAAAAACAGTTACAACATCATTAAATTTAAAATAATATGTTGACACAACCACACGTAAATACTGGTAATGATCATGTATTATATCGTTACGAAATTTCACAATTTCAAGATGAATATTATGACATTAAACTTGATTTGAAAGAATTTAGAATCGTTAAGGATACACCTAAAGGATTCTGGATTTGGAATTGATGGGGTAGATATGAAAATTATTTACCTAATGAATTCGCTACCAGAGATTTTGAAATAGAACATAATAAAAGAATGTTAAAAGAAGGTCTTAAATGGGTTTCTAATAACTGTACTAAACGATTTGCTTACCCTACTAAAAGGGAAGCACAGATCAATTTCAAATTTAGAAAGGAACGTCAGATCAAAATTCTTAAATCGCAACTATCTCGTGCTGAAGATGCTTTGAGGGCAATCAATATGGTTATTAATCCAAACGTGGTAAATATCATTAAAGCTGAAACAAAATAGTTTTTTTCACGTATAATGAAATAAAAAATGGTTTACACAAAAGGTAATGTGATCGTTGATCAGATAAAAGTAGGTGATATTCATTATGAATATGAACTTGGTGTATGTTTAAAGGTTAAAGTTTTAAGCTTGCCAGTACAAGATGGTGAAGAATGGACTTGGGATGCTGAAATTATTTCAACAGGTAAAATTATTCATTATTCAGTTAATGAAAAATATTCTCATTATTCAGTTAATTTGTATGACTATGAAGCATATAAAGTAAATACAATAATATAAAAAATATATCATGAGCGATTTTGATGAAAGAGAAAGAGAAAAACATCCTTCATATGGTTTGATGGGTTTTAGCAGAATTAATAGTAATGGTACTAGATTCTTTGGTAGTGAACTTGAACAAGGTAATTATATTACAATGAGATTGTATCAGGCTGAAGTTGAACATACTTTAACTCAAGACTATTACTATGCTTGTAATCATACACCAATAGCTGAAGTTCGAATGAGTACTGGTCAGTTTGCCGAAATGATTACTTCGATGAATACAGGTGATGGTATTCCTTGTACGATTGAAACGCTTAATCGTATGCCAGTAGCTGAATTACCTTCAATTGAAAACAGAAAAGAATTTGTTCATCGCAAATTTGAAGATCGTATGAGAGCTTTTGCTAAAACGATTAGGGAAACTCAGCTTAAAGCTAAAGACCTTGTAAAAAAGAAAACTCTTAGCAAAGATGATGTTCTTAATTTAACACATCATCTTGAATGGTTAACAACTGAAGTAACTAGCAATATTCCTTACTTCGCTAAATGTTTTCAGGAAACAATGGATGAAGTTGTACTTGAAGCAAAACTTGAAGTAGAGAACGCTATTCAACACAAAATCAACGTTATGGGTGTTGCTGCAATCAAATCAGAAATGAATCAGAAGTTGCTTGGTACTAGTCATGAAATCTATAACAATATTGTTGATGAAGTACATATTTGTCCAAATTGCAAAGAACCTCATGATGAAGAGAATTGTAATGGATATTGTTCAGGTGCTTGTTTACAGGAAGGTAATTAACTATGGCTAAGAAAATAAAAATAAACGAAACCAAAATCGGTGACGAAATACTCACTGATGATGGTTTAATGGAAATTGCTGATTTAATTAGGTTAGCAGAATTCTATAAATCAAATGCTACTCATTTATCTATTGATAGATATTTCATTGAAGATGAAGAAGGTGTTGAGCATATGAGATTTAGTTTTCAATTTGTAAAACGTACCAATGAGAAGTAACGAAGAAATATTTGAAGAAGTAAGCAAGCAATGTTCGAAAGATGGTTGTCAAAGCTGGAATGTTATATGCAAAATGTGTATGGAACAGGCAATTAAAGAGTGTAAAGAAGAAATTATTGAGCAACTTGAAGAACTATCTAATAATTACGAAGTTGTTGGTGGTTGCTATGTTATTCAAAAGACTACACTGGATAATTACACGTACAATCTTGAATATAATAAGTAATTTTTGAAACAAAATAAATAATTTAACGTATAATAAACGATATGAATAAAATATTTGCTAAATCAAAACCTCAAGCTAATCAATTGGCGAAAGAGCATTTCCGAAAGGAATATAAATTGAAAGGTAATTATGGATTAGAAAGTATGAGTAAAGGCGATTGTGGGTGTAAAGACTCCTATTTTTTGCAATATTATTCAAAAGATGATCCAAACATTACTGAATTATTTGAGGTCACAGTATGTAAACATTGTTACGAAAATCAGTTAGTCCCTGAAGTAGTATTTGAAACAAAAAACGAAGAAAATTAAAATGGATAAAATATATTTTCACGAATTAAGTGATGATGAAAAACAAAAAGTATTGCTAACCAAACCAATTAGTGTAATACTCGAAGAATATGAGCAACCTAAATGGTGTGGTCAACATGAAGCACTTAATGGTATTTTTGGCTGCAAAGATTTATTAGGGATAACTAAAAATAAAATATGTAAGCAATATTGTAGTGATTGTACACAATTTGAAGATTAAATATGAAACTGATAGATAAAGAAACACTTAATCAGGCTGCTGGTACAAACTCTGATAATGGTAATCCATTTGATCAGGAAATTTCAGCAAAAATATTTGCATTCAAGCAAGGTGCTGAATATGCAGAAATTAAAATATTAACACAAGTGTACGATATGCTTACGTGGGCATCTAAAAATAACTACGAACCAATACATGATGGAAGATGGGTGAAAAGATTTATGTCTTTCACAATTTCATCAGAAGAATTATTTAATAAATGGTTAAAAGAAAGAAATGAAAATTAAAGAACCTAAAAATCCTAATTACGTAGGTCAGGTGGTTGAAATTAAGACTATTGTCCCACTTGCAAATAGAGATAGAGTAGTACACGCTATTATCATGGGTAATAAAGTTATTACTGACGTATCAACTCAGGTTGGTGATGTTGGTATCTACTTTCCTGTTGAAACAGCGTTGTCAAAAGAATACTTGTCTGTAAATAACCTTTACAGTCACTCAGAATTAAACGCTGATCAGACTAAGAAAGGATATTTTGAAAAGTCTGGACGTATTCGTTGCCAGAAATTCGGTGGGCATCCTTCTGAAGGTTTATTTATGCCTATGAACAGTCTTTCTGGTCTGGGTATTGATATTAGTGATTTATCAATTGGCGATATCTTTGACGAATTGAACAATGTTCCAATTTGTGCTAAATATGTGATTAAAAAGTCACAGAGTCAAGGTCTTGGTAATAATCCTAAGTCAAGAAACCCTAAAGTTTCAAAACTTATTGATAACCAGTTCAAATTTCACCTTGATACTGCTCAGTTGTTCAGAAATACTCATAGAGTATTCCCTAACAGCTTGATTTCTATCAGCTATAAAGTGCATGGTACTTCTTCAATCGCTAGTAACTTGCTTTGCAAGAAACCATTGAAGTGGTATGAGAAGTTCTTAAAGAAGATTGGTGTTGACGTTAACGTTACACACTATGATTCTATCTGGGCATCAAGAAAAGTTGTGAAGAATGAAAACCTTTACAATGATGCAAATAGCTTTTACAAAGAAGATATTTGGGGTATTGCCAATAAAGAATTAAGCGAATATCTACAGGAAGGTATGACCTTTTATTTTGAAATCGTAGGTTATTTACCTAGTGGTGGTGCTATTCAGAGCTGTAAATTAGGTGCTTTCGACTATGGGTGTGAACCTGATAAGCACGAAAACTATATTTACAGAATCAAATACACTAACGTTAAAGGTAAGGACTTTGAGTTCTCAGCTAAACAGGTACAGGATTTCTGTAGTGAAAATGGCTTAAATGCTGTTCCACAGTTGTATTATGGTTTTGCTAAAGACTTCTATGATGAACAAGTTTCAGTTAAAAGTGAAAGTGAATATTCACATTTTGAATTACTATCAAAAGTAAATCTCGAAAAATGGCAAGAAGGTTTCCTTAACGCTGTAAAAGAGAAATACAATGAAAAGGATTGCTACATGTGTAAGACACCTAAACTGCCTGAAGAAGGTGTTGTTGTTCGTATTGAAGGAATCAACTGCGAAGTGTATAAATGTAAGAGTAGACGTTTCCTAGAAATGGAAACTCTTGATTTAGACTCTGGAAAGATTGACATTGAATCAGACGAATCTGAATAAGATGATTGAGAAAATGTCAAAAAAAGAAAAGTTTGTGGAAGCTATTCAGGGCATTGGTGTCCTGTTTATCTTCCTGACTTTAATTGCTTGGATTCCTATGGGAATTGTGGCATTAGTATGGTTATTCTTCTTTACAGTCACATTGTATACTAAATTATTAATAGTTGGTACAGTGATAATGTATATTTATAGTAATATAACCTCAAATTATATTTTTAATAATTAAAATGGAAACTTATCAAATTATAGTAGACGAAGATAAATTAAAAGAATTTATCGAATGGCTTCCTGATCTCGAAGATCATGAAACTTACTATTGTACATTGTTCGCAAGATCAAAATATTCTAAGTTAGTTAAAGCTGGTGATAAACAGCAAATTAAATCGTTTACATCAAGCAAACCAAGATTACTGAATAAGATTAAACAGCTTGAAACAAAGGTTGGTACTTATCTTAATAGTGATAATATTACTGTTGAAGATGTTGCTATACCACAAGAAGCTTTAGCTTTTTATATTTCAATAAATCCTAGAGATTTTATTAAAGCTACAAGAGAAAGCTTAATTGAATTTGCTAGACTAGTGACTTCTAATTACAATGGATATAACCCTCATAAGAAGGTTTTAAGCCATATTCAACAGTCTTTTAGTAGAAAGGTTTACACTGAGTTTGACTTCGATAAAGTACCATATGAATACGTTAAAGAAGAAGCTGAAAAGGTGTTAAGCAAAGACTGTTTAAATTATATGATCACCAGAGGTGGTGTTCATGTTTTAGTTGACTTAAAAAAAGTTGATAATTCTAAAAATAAATTTTGGTATAGCCAAATGACCCAAATTGAAGGGTATGATAAAACTGGAACTGATTTAATACCTGTTGCAGGTTGTTATCAAGGTGGTTTTACACCAATTTTAGTTAAAGCATAATATGGAAAAGGATATTTTAACACTATTTGTGGATAGATTACACAATTTAAATATTCATTTAGAATTAGTTGGTAATTATCCTTGGGTATATATTGATAAAATCAATGGTAAGAAGGTTACTGAAAAATTTCAAGGTAATCATGGATTTACAATAGCTTTTTTACCTATACGTCTAAATCAAAAATTAACATTAACTGATACAACTGAAATATTTAAATTAATAAGAAAATATACAGGTCATGAAAATAAAAATACATTGGTTGATTAAATTTTTGTCTTGGTTTACTGATCAATTTCGTTGGATGGAAAAATATTGGGATATTGTTAGATATGATATTCCACGTTTTTTTGGTAATTTATGGTATTTTAAAAAAATACTATGGCAATATGGTAATTGGGATTTCCATTATACTCTTCATTTCATGTTATTGACTATCACACAACTTAAAGATCGTGTTGATAAAGGTTATGAAGTTGATGAAAGTAAAAATAAGAAGGTTGCTCAAATGGCTAGGGTAATTGAATTACTTAAGAACCATGTCGATGATAATTTCATTGAACAAGCTGAAAAAGTTCATGGTGAATTAATAATTCACCCTTGGAAATTTAAACCATACGATAAAAATCCTGAATTACTTGAATTAATTGATCAAGATACTGAAGAAGAGAAAGAACATAATAAAAAAGTGTTTGAACTTTCTCATAAATTAGAAAACGAACAATGGGTTGAGCTATGGGATATTATCAAAGGTAATCAGGAAGATGATTATAAGAATTATTGTCATAAGTTATCAGCTAATGGTGAAAAAGACGAAAACTCTTATGAAAACTGGTACAATGGAACTGATGCTCGTGGCTGGTGGGAATAAGTTATGGATAATATATTTTTAGCTGTTGAAGTTTTAAAGAAAACTATTCACAATTTTATTGTGATGCATTCTGAATTAAAATATGAATCAGAATCTGAAAAGAGTATTACCTTTTCAATGAGAAAACATATTGACAGTAAGAAGAGAGAGTATGGTTATTTAGACTATAAAGATGCTTTAGAGCTACGAAAAGAGATAATTAGTAACTTTGTTCTGATCACCGATATAACTGTAACTGATGTAGATGATTGGGTTATATTTAAAGTTTATTTTAATGAGTTTAAATGGTATTTTATCTGGAAAACTCATAATCAGAGATTCATAACATCAAATTCGGTAATTAGTGAAAAAATATTAGACAATTTTCTTGATATTTCATTATTTTTCAATAAATTTGCTAATCTTTTATACAACAAAGAAGATATTGTAGATAAATTATCTAGGATGAAAGTATCTGAAGAATGGCTAGTAACAACGCCAATGGATGATAACAATTCTGATGGAAATTATCACACAATTATAAAAAAAGAGAAATAAAATTGTTTTTTATTCGTATAATATACTAAAATTACTATTATGGCACAATTTATCTTAAATATCGAAAATTGTATGGATTGTCCTAATCACGATGTGTTGCCTGATCCTGATCCTCACGATTGGTTTTGTGATGATGATGAAAAGGTTCTTTGTAAGAAGATGAACAAAACCATAACAGTTGCTTGTCGTCCTTATAATAAGAGAAAAGAATGTAAAATACCAAACTGGTGTCCATTATTAAAAAATGATAACAAATAATAAAAATTAAAAATGAGTAAATTAATCGAAAAGAAAGAATACAATGGATTGATATTCTTTCATGGTGTATGTTTTGACAAAATCGGTGAACAAGAAGTAGTTCAAGACTTAGAACTTAGTATTGATGAAATTAGTGGAGCTTTCACTAAATTTTCTCGCTATTGTGTAGCTGGTAAGTTTAATTACGATGAAGAAGTATTGGAACTTGGTTTATCAATGATTGAATATCCTTATCCTTACGTAAAGAAAAAAGCAAGGGAAGTTGCTGCTAATAACTTAGCAAATAAAACCTTATTTAGTATTCAAATTCCATTCGGTTTATTATCTGATGTAGTTGATTATAAATTAGGTAATGAAATTAAAACCTTCACTAATTTGAACGTAATTTTAAAAGGTTATCGCAGAGGTAGTTTAATGCACTTTTTCAAAGATAAAAAGATTGAAAAACTACTTGCTTAATGAAGATAATCTACATGGAAGCAACCATTAATTATATTGCACAAGTTAACTACCCTCTTGTTACTGAAATAATTAACAATGGGGTAGTTGCTAAAGAAACTAAAGATGGTTTGAAGTATTTATTAATTGTAACTAAAGAAGAAGAAGAAGAATAATGAATCCAGCTATTCTTAAGAAAGTTAAAGGAACAATGTCCAAATATGATATTGATATCGAAGATGATATTCTTAAAAAAATAATTTATGAACTAAAACCAGTTTATAAAAAATATTTTTTAACCAATTTACCTACTCTTAAAGAGATAGATGCTGATCTTGCTAATCAGCCAAAAGATTCCTTTACTAATGGTATTGCTGTTGGAGCTAAAAAAATTATAGAAGAATTAGAGAAAATTTAAATTATGGGACTTACAATTGCGCAAGGGTTAATTTTTATAACCTACATTACTTTTTTACTAATTAAATTTGGTAAACCACTACCTTCAATTTCAGATTCATGGTATCAATTACCTAAAAATTATAAACCTTTATTTACATTATTTTGTTGGTCATTAGGTTTCACCATGTTATTCCAAACAGATGGTACTACACCAGCATTTTTCTTTTCAGGTGCTGGTTTATGTTTTGTTGGAGCAGCAACAATGTTTAAATCTGATAAAACAACTGCGCTAGTTCATTCTATTGGTGCTATTGTTTGCATAGTTTCAGCATTAATAGGATTATGGGTTGAAAGAGATATGTTCTTACCTATTTTCTTATTTGGTGCATCAGCAAGTATATTGAGCTTAAAATCTATTAAGCTTACTAATAAAACTTGGTGGATAGAAATTATAGCATTTGTTTTTATATTGATTGGATTATTATTTTAAGATTCTTCATCAGGATATAATTCTTCCAAATCTTCGAGATTCATAACATGGTTAACACCTAAAACAGGGGTTGAATACTCTTCAGTTTCTGATTCATTAAACAAAAATTCTAGTAAATTATCCATAATAAAAGTTTAAAAATAAATACTATTTCAATTCAATTTAACCTTTAGAAAGCGTAAAAAAAGCCAAATAATACAGTTTATTTGGCTTTTTTATGGTTTTTTAGTATTTATATGTAGTTCTTATATAAAAATGATTATCTTTGTTGATAATTAATCAATCGAAATATGATTGATTGTTTAGTTAAAACAAAATAAAACTATAAAAAATGAAAAAATTAATTATGCTTTTCATTTTTATTCTGGCATTTACTACCTATAATCGTGGAAGTGGTGTTGAAGAAGAAAATGATAAAAACAAATTAACTTTAGAAAACATTTATTACGAGTTATTGAAAGAGGGAATACAAGAACCTTTAATCGTACTGGCACAAATATATCACGAGACAGCCAATTTAAAATCTAAAGTTTGTTTAACGAAAAATAACCTTTTAGGGTTCAACTCTAATAAAGGGTATAGGTCATTTGTATCTTGGCAAGAATGTATTTCATATGCAAAAACTTGGCAAGATAAACGCTACAAAGGTGGTGATTATTATCTATTTTTGAAAAAAATTAGATATGCTCAAGATGTTAACTACATTAAAAAAATTAAAGTTACACTTGCAAAAATCAATACTTTGGAGTTTCTTACAGTATGTGATGAATCGGACGATTGTCAGGAGATTATCAAATAAATCGGTAGATTATCGGTAGATTAAATTTTTTATAGTATTTATATGAAAATATTTATACTATGAAAGATTTAAAATTTGGCTGGAAACCTGATCTACCTGATCAAAGAGATTTTCAATATAAAGCTGCTCCATTAAAAACATTGCCACCTATTATTGATTTAAGGAAAAATTGTCCACCAGTTTACGATCAAGGTAGTTTAGGTAGTTGTACTGCTAATGCTATTGCTGCTGCTGTACAGTTTAATCAAATGAAAAAACGTGACCCAGATACTTTCATGCCTAGTAGATTATTCATCTATTATAATGAACGATTAATGGAAGGTACAGTTAAATATGATAGTGGTGCGATGATACGTGATGGTATTAAATCAGTAAATAAACAAGGAGTATGTAAAGAAACTACAGTTCCTTATATTACTACTAGATTTACTATTAAACCACCAATTAACGCATATAAAGAAGCAATAAAATATCGTACATTAGTTTATTCGGCAGTAAGTCAGGATATAACTAGTGTAAAAGAATGTTTAGCTAGTGGTGATGTATTTGTATTTGGATTTGCTGTTTATAGTAGTTTTGTAACACCTATAGTAGCTAATACTGGAATTATGCCAGTACCTAAATATAGAGAAACGCTTTTAGGTGGTCATGCTGTAACTTGTGTAGGCTATGATGATACCAAACAATGGCTTATTTGTAGGAATTCATGGGGTATTGGTTGGGGTGATAAAGGTTATTTCTATATGCCTTATGCATTTTTCTTCACTAATCAAACAACAGACTTTTGGAGTATTAAAGATGTAATGATTTAAATATATTTAAAATAGATCAACAAAAACGTTTTTTTTCAATATTTCTGATTTTTATTAAAATATTTTTAAAAAACGCTTGCAAGTTAAATTATTTTGTATATTTTTGTATCGAAATTAAACTTTTGCTGAAAAGCATAGTATTTATTAAAAATTATAAAAAAGAACAATGAGAC
>ERZ1034361.1428-NODE-1428-length-12765-cov-3.137374_pt1 | contig 12765 bp, 3 predicted proteins | sample MGYA00520617_ERZ1034361 | MGnify/ENA primary metagenome ERZ1034361 (study PRJEB33736, sample SAMEA104284507) | Azolla filiculoides | biome: Urban; feature: Water surface; material: Ditch water | place: Netherlands | collected 2015-10-28 | depth 0-0.1 m ... | reverse complement strand
CTATGGCAATAGTATAGGTTCAGGCTATAACTTGGGGGCAGACTCAGTGGCATCGAGCAAGGGCTTTAAGATCAGTGGCGCGAGTGCCATGAGTCTAGGCTACTCTGCTTCGGGTGCTGGCGATTTCAACGGCGATGGTTTATCTGACGTGGTTGTCAGCGCTCGTACTTATGGTGGAAAAAATCAAGGGGCGGCTTATGTCATTTACGGCAACAGCACAGGCGCTGGTGTATCGCTAAATGCTTCAAGCGGTATTGCCGCGAGTCAAGGATTTAGAATAAGTGGACAGGTTAATACCAATCTAGGCGAATCTGTATCGAGCGCAGGCGATGTTAATGGTGACGGGTTAGCCGATGTGATGGTCAGCAGCAAAACAGCAGGCACGGGCGGTACGGTGTACGTTCTCTATGGTACCAATACAAGCGGGAATCTGGATGTTGATTTGAATGTTGCTGGCGGCACGATAGCCGCTAGCCGTGGCTTTAAAATCAGTGATGCGCAGGTAGCTGGAAACTTAGGTTATCACATCAGTAGCGCGGGTGATGTCAATGGGGATGGTTTGTCTGACATAATTGTGAGCGCTCTTAATGGATACAATAGCAGTACCTATATTGTGTATGGCAACGCGAGTGGCACAGGCGTGGTCATTGATAGCAATGGCTTAATTTCTGCGAGCCAAGGCTTTAGGCTCACCGGTTCAGTAGGGACGGGTGTGTCGGGGGCGGGCGATATTAACGGTGATGGTTTAGCGGATCTTGTGGTGGGGGCAAATCCAGCGGCGAATGATTACCGTTACGGCGTGATTTTGGGAGGAACCCAATGGCTAACATCTGTTGTTGATGGTATTGGCATCGTCAATGGGACAGCGGGATCAGAAGCGCTTATCGGATCAACCGGTAATGACACGCTAACAGGCGCTGGTGGCGTTGATCGTTTCTTTGCCGGCATGGGCAACGACACGATTGTGTTGACGGCAAGTGACATCACTAACTTAGCAAACAATACCGCAGGTCAAACAGCGAAAGAAAACGTGAACGGTGGCAATGGGTTTGACACGATTCGCTTGAGTGGTGGCGCGAATTTGAATTTAACAAATATTAGCAACGCTGGCGCCATGGGATTTGAAGAAAACAGCCGTATAGAAAGCATTGAACGTATTGATTTAGGAACGGATATAGCGGCAAATACACTCGCGGTAGCAGCGAAAGATGTCAAAGACATGGCTGGTTTTAATGTAATTCATACGGGCAGTGCAAGTTTGGATGGTAAAACATGGACAAACGTCACGGGCAGCGCCTTGAGCGCAACGACTAAATACCACCAATTAGTGCTGGATGGCACGTCAGCAGATGGCGTGACGTTAGCGGCCGATTTAGGATTTTGGGCAAACGCTGGCACGGCAAGCAACGGCGCAGCAATCTACACGATTTACCAAAATGCAGGTACCAACGCACAAGTATTAGTAAGTGCAGATATCGTAGTGACTAATAATGATGCGACGCTTGATATCGTGTTGACGGGTTTAGTGATTTAACAAAACAAAACGCAGTTAATTGACAAAAACACCGCCACTACGCAGAAATATTTTTGCGTGATAGCGGTGTTTTTTTTTGCGCATGAAAAAGCGTGTCAAGTCATTCAATATCCTGAAAAAATAAAGTGTGAACTGCGTCACAAATTTGACTTAAAGTCAAAAAAAATCATTTTAGAGCTTGTAGACTATCGTCAATGATAAAAAATGCGGGAAAAAATTGAAATTCAAAAATTCCTCCCACGATAAAAAATAAACTGAAATTATAACGATAAGATTTACGCTTAGGAGCAGGCAAATGAGCAACCACGCACCCATACAAACAAGCATTACCTCATTCATTGATAATAATGAAGGTACAGTCATTCCCGTTGGCGCAAGTAATAAGAATTATTCAGTGGCCGATTTGAGGTTTGCCGATGGATATAGCGATGTAGATGGTGATGTCGGGGGTATTGCGATTACGTCAGTGGATAGCAGTAAAGGCATTCTTTGGTACAGTACAGATACAGGCAGCACTTGGTCGAAAGTACTTGGAGTGAGTGCATCACACGCCTTGTTGCTTGGCGCGACAACCAACAATCTTTTGTATTATCAAGCGGTACAAACGTTAACAAACGCAAATTATAACGGTACGAATAACGCGGTGTTTACGTATCGCGCATGGGATCAAACCACTGGTGTAAATGGTGGATTTGCAGATACAAGCGTTAACGGTGGCGCGAGTGCCTTTTCAGTAACTGAGCGTGTGGTAGGTGGTGTTATTTTAGATGTTAACGATGAGCCTACGCTTACACTCGCAACCACAGAAAGTCACATTAATCACAGCTTACCTGTCAAATTGTTCAACAATATCAACGCAGGGGCGGGGGCAGATGATAGTGGTGCCAATGCGCTTATCAAGCAAATCGTGTTAAATGTGATGGGTATTAAAAATGGCAGCGCTGAAATAATAACGATTAGTGGGGTGGATATCCCATTAGTCCAGACTGGTGCAGGTTTTATTGCCTTGCCAAACAATGCGAAATGTAAAGTGGCAGGTACCGCGACGACGTTGACATTGACGTTAATTAATGATGCTGGTTGGACCGCGACGGGGATTAATAATCAAGTTAATCAAATGCTTGATAGTGTCACGTATAAAAATGTTTATGTTACTTCCAGTGTTGTGGGTATTGAAGGAGAGCGTGCTATCACTGTGCGCTCAATGACGGATTTAGGTGTCCAAAGTACGAGCAATAATGTATATGCACCTAAAAACTCGGCAACATTTTCGAATTTAATCAGTAAAGTGATCATTGATAAGACAGCACCTAATGCGCCGATAACCGTGACCGTACCGGAAAATGATGGCGTGGGAATTACCCCAATAGAGGCGCAAAACGGCACAGAAGTGGTGGTGTCGTTAGTTGGCACCAATGCACTTGAGGGGGATGTGATTCGCGTAGTGGTGCAAAATTTAGCCCCTATCCAATATACATTGTTAGGTACTGATATTCTCAACAATAGTGCAAGTGTGACCATTCCACAGGCAATATTGCAATCAGTAGGCCAAGGAACAGCCCTAGTGGCTGTTACCATTACAGATTCAGCAAATAATACAAGCGTTCCTAGTACGGTGACTATTAATATTATCACTCAAAACACAGCACCCACAGGCGCACCTGTAATTTCCGGTACCCCAACGCAAGGTCAAGTATTAACGGCTTCATCAGGTACATTAGCCGATATTGATGGATTAGGTACTTTGTCATACAAATGGTATGCAAACGGCACTGAAATTAGCGGCGCAACTGCATCGACGTTGACTTTAACGCAAGCGCAAGTGAGCAAAACGATTACAGTCAGTGCGAGTTACACGGACGGTCTCGGTAAACTGGAAACCGTGTCTTCTGTTGCAACAGCGGCTGTCGCGAACGTGAATGATTTGCCTACCGGAGTGCCAACAATTACCGGCACAGCAAGGCAAGGTCAAGTCTTAACGGCATCTTCAACAGGCATCGCCGATTTGGATGGTTTAGGTACGATATCGTACAAATGGTACGCGAACGGCACTGAAATTGTTGGTGTGACAGGATCGACATTGACATTAACACAAGCGCAAGTAGGCAATGCGATTACAGTGAAAGCGGGTTACACCGATGGATTTGGTGCATTGGAATCAGTCACGTCAGTAGCGACGGCAATTGTGTTGGACGTTAACGACGCGCCCAGTGCGACAAGCGGCACGATCACTGTATTAGAAGATGGAACTAAAACCTTTGCAGCAGCGGATTTTGGTTTCACGGATGTGGACGGTAACACGCTCAGTGCGGTGATTATTTCAACACTGCCCGCAGCAGGTACGTTGAAGCTCAGCGGTGTGGCGGTGACAGCAGGTCAAAGTATCCCTGTGGCAAGTATTGGAAACTTAGTTTATGCGCCTGCGGCGAATGCGAATGGGGCGGGTTATGCGAATATCGGCTTTAAAGTCAAGGACAACGGCGGCGTGGCGAATGGCGGTGTCGATACGAGTGCGGCCGCAACGTTGACCATTAATGTGACGCCCGTCAACGACGCGCCAGTGTTTGCGACGGACGTCACCAGAAACACGCTAGAAGACACCACGTTTGAAGAGCAAGTCTCCAGCCTCTTGGCGGGTAAATTCACCGACGTGGACAGCGCGGGTATTGCCGGCATTGGCATTAATTGGGACTTCGCTACTGGACACGGCGCCACAGGCGTCTGGTATTGGGCCGATTCGAGTAAAACCAGCTGGACAGCGATCAACAAGCCCGATTATGGGCCATCGACCTCCATCTTCCTCAAAACCACCGACTATCTGCGCTTTGTGCCTGCCTTAAATGCAGACACCAGCACCCAGCAGGGTAACTTGGTGGTGCGCGTGGCCGATGACAGCATGCCCACCACAGCGTCAGGCTCAATCTTGAACTTGACGGGCTTGTTAGCCAACTACTGGAGCGTAGGCGAACACAGCATCATCGTCAACCTCACGCCTGTGAATGACGCGCCTACGTTAGTCACGCAAATTCCAGATCAGACGGCTGTGATGGGATCAGCTTTCAGTTATACAATGCCTGCTAATACGTTTGCTGATATTGATAGCACGCTCACCTACAGCGCAACGCGCGGAGATGGCACGGCTTTGCCTGCATGGATGACGTTTAACGCGACCACACGCGCTTTCACCGGTACGCCAAATTCAACAACCGATTTTAATGTGAAAGTGATTGCTAGTGATGGCGCATTGAGTGTGAGCGATACGTTTCATGTTGGTATTGCTCCTATTGTAAATAACGTGGCAATAACGAGTGCAACCGGCATTCAAAACAGTACGTTGAATGCAAATGACGTTGTGACAGCTAGTGTCACTTTCAGTGAATTAGTGAATGTGACAGGTGTTCCAAAATTAGCGTTAAATATTGGTGGTACGACCGTTTATGCGGATTACACCAGTGGTACAGGCACATCGACGTTGACATTCAATTACACGATTTTGGCAAGTCAAAATGATGCAAATGGTATTAGCGTTGACGCAAATGCGTTGAGTTTGAACGCAGGTACAATTAAGGATGCGGCGGGTAATAACGCCATTCTTACCACGTCATTAATTGCTGATAATGCGGGTTATGTCGTCGATAATTCAGCGCCTATATTGATGGGAAGTAATCCTAGTGATAATGGTTACTTAATGGGGGTTGGCAATAATCTAATATTGAATTTTAATGAATCGGTGGTTAAAGGCACAGGTACTATCGCCATCTATAAATCGTCGGATAATTCGCTGGTTGAAAGTTTTGACGCAGCCAGTAGCAGCTTGGTCACCGGTTGGAACGGCAGCACGCTCACCATCAACCCGACCGCTAATTTGTTGGCTGCCACCGGCTACTACATCAAGATAGCGCCAACTGCCGTGAAAGACTTGGCGGGCAACGCCTACGCAGGTATTGCGGACGCGACGACGCTCAATTTCACCACCTCCAATGCAGACGGCAGTTTGAACCTTGGTACGGGCTACCAGTTCGGCACAACGGGTGAATCAGAGCTCGGATGGTCGGCCTCTTCCGCAGGCGATGTCAATGGCGACGGCTATGAGGACATGATCATTGGTGCCCGTACAGATACCTATCTTGGTGGCAATTCTTACAAGGGCAGCGCTTACGTGGTGTACGGCAATGCAGCTGGTGCGGGCGCAAGTTCGCCCAGCACTTCGATTGCCGCTTCGCTTGGTTTCAAAATTATGGGTGATGCCAGCGGGTTATGTTTTGGCAACGATGTTGCAGGACTAGGTGATGTGAACGGCGACGGATTAGATGATGTTCTGGTCAGCGCCATGAACGTCGGTACTGGTACTGGTTCTTCCGGTTATGCCTATGTCATCTATGGCACCAAAACAGGCACCAGCTTTGATGTGACAAACATTGTCGATAGCCAAGGTTTCAAAATCACAAGCGCAAGCAGCGTGGGAAAGAGCGCCAAGGGCGTGGGCGACATCAACGGTGATGGCATTGCCGACATGACCTTGGGTAGCTACGGCAACGTGACCTATGTCATTTATGGCAGCAGCCAAACTGGCGCATTGAGCTTGGGTGCGAGCAGCATTGCACAAAACCGAGGCTTCATCATCCAAGCCGACGCAGTCGAGTTGACGTCGATTTCGGGCGCAGGTGACGTCAACGGCGACGGCTTGGCAGATTTGATCATTGGCGAGAATGATTACAACGGCAGCACAGGTGGTGCCGATGTGTTTGTGGTGTATGGCACCCAAGGCACCACCACTAACTTGCTGGACTTGAGGGGGGGCACCATTGCCAGCTCATTAGGGTTCAAAATCACGGGTGGAGCAACGGGTACCGAGATGGGTGGTAACGTGGCCAGTGCCGGTGACGTGAACGGTGACGGCTTGGCCGATATTGCCGTGACCAATAAAAACTCTGTATTTGTCCTTTATAGCACCACCAGCGCCACCAGCAGCACATTGAGTTTGGCCACTGACAGCGTTAATGCAAGCCAAGGCTTCAAAATCACGGGCCCAACCACCAATGGCAGACTTGGTCGTATCACGACTCAAATATCGAGCATCGGTGACATGAACGGTGACGGCTTGGCAGATCTCTTGGTGGGAGACACTTACTACAACCAGGACGCTTACGTGGTTTATGGCAACGCCACCGGTGCGTCGGTGAACCTCAGTGCAGGCACCATTGCGTCAAGTCAGGGCTTCAAGATTGACTGTTCCGGTCATGATTTCGTAGCTGCGGCGACTACCGCAGGCGACATCAACGGCGATGGCTTGAATGACTTGATCGTGACGGACTACGGTCAATCAGGCCTTGCGGGCGTCTACTACATCATTCTGGGCGGCACGCAGTGGATCACAAACGCTGTCAATTTCACTGGCACCACTGCCGCTGAAGCCGTTTTAGGCTCCGCTGGCGATGATACGCTAATTGGTGGCGGCGGTATCGACCGCTTCTATGCGGGCAAAGGCGACGACACCATCGTGCTCAGCAGCACCGACGTGTCTAACCTGGCCAACAACGTGGTCGCCAGCACCAAGGCCTTTGTCATCGGTGGCACTGGTTTTGACACTGCGCAACTCACCGGCGGTGCCAACCTTAACCTCACAAGCATCAGCAACGTGGGTGCCGTGGGCTTGACACTGGACAGCCGCATTGAAAGCATCGAACGCATCGACATGCGCAACGACTCCAGCGCCAACACGCTGAGCATCTCGGCCAAAGATGTGGCAGACATGGCCGGCATGAATTTATTCCACACCGGCAGCGCCAGTGCGGACGGCAAAACGTGGACGAACGTGACAGGCACGGCCTTGAGCGCGACCACGAAGTTTCACCAATTGGTGGTGGATGGCTCCGCCAGTGATGTGGTGAACTTCACCAGTGAGGCGGGTTGGACAAACGCAGGCACCGTGAATAATGGCACTAGCAATTACACCGCCTGGCAAAACACGGCCAAGAACTCACAAATCTTGATTCAGTCCGGCGTCACGGTGGTCACCCCCCTGAGCCTCGCCTTGGCCAGTGACACGGGCACCAGTGCGTCCGACTTCATCACCAAAAACGGCACGATGAATGTGAACTTGTCGGTGTCCACCGACACCTGGTCCTACTCGACCGACAGTGGCACGACATGGGCCACCGGTTCTGGCACCAGCTTTGTGGTCGGTGCAGGCAGCTATACGGCCAACGCCGTGCAAGTGCGTGAAAACGGCGCGGGGGGGCAAACCGTGGCCAAACTCGCCAATGCCTTGACGGTTGACATGGCTGCGCCCACCGTGGCGGTGACTCTGCCTGCTGGTGCCGTCAACGGCCCGAAAACCGTGACCTTCACCTTCTCAGAGGCGGTGGCTGGGTTCACCAACGCCGATGTGTCGGTGGCCAATGGCACGCTGTCCAACGTGACGACTTCTAACAACGTGGTGTGGACAGCAACTTACACTCCGACAATCGGTGTCACCGCTGCTAGCAACGTGATCAGCGTGACGTCTAACAGCTACACCGACGTGGCTGGCAACAATGGAGCTGCAGGGCAGGTGTCTTTCAACTTGGATACGTCTTTGAATGGTGCGACACGCACATCAGATGGCGCTGGTGTTGGTTTGACCGGCATGACAAACGGTGTTTGGAATAGTGTGCGTGTTTATGCTTATTACAACCCCTTGTTTGTGGACGGTACTGTCACGGTCTATCGTGGAGCAACCGTGGTGGGCACGCATACGATCACGGCTGGAGATTCAGGTAGTTACGCGGCTTACTTGAGCCCGTACACGAACTCGAATGGCGGGCTTTGGACAATCACTTCTGGCCAGACCGGTGTTTACTCGGTGGCACTGACCTACAACGGTGTGACCAAGACGCTTCCACAAATGTATAACGTTGGAATGTCGACCAGTAGTAACTATTTAAGTCCATTGGTTTTGGATTTGAATGGTGATGGTGTGCAGACAGCAGATATAAGCGAGAGCGTGGTGTTTGACTTGTCAGGCACTGGCAAAAAGCAGGTGACATCTTGGGTAGATCGCCACGACGGTTTGCTGGCCATCGATTTGAACGGTGACGGCCAGATCAACAGTGGTACTGAGTTGTTGGGTTCGGGCACTCAATTGGCGAATGGCAACAAGGCTGCCGATGGTTGGCAAGCTTTGACCCAACACGACACCAACATGGACGGCCATATCAATGCCGCTGATGCGGTGTTCAGCCAACTGCGTGTTTGGGTGGACGCCAACGGCGACGGCGTGACCGACGCTGGCGAACTGCGCACCATGGACGATGTGGGCATTGTGGGTATCAACCTAGCTGCGGACGACGCGATGGTCGCGCAAAACGGTAACTACTTGCGCGGCTTCTCTTCGTACACCACGAAAGATGGCATGACGCATGAAATTGTGGACGCTTGGTTCCAAACGGTGACCACCGCGACTTCGGTATCAGGCAACGGCGTCAGTGAAGAAGGTGAAGTTCGAAGTTTGGCAGATACTGACCTTGCGGTAATGAATTTGAACAGTGATGGTGTTCAAATAATTCCAGCAGCAGGCGTCACAGAAACTGGACGCAGTCCGGCTGAATTATCAAGCGGTTTATCGATGCCAGTTGCTGACGTGGCGTTTGATTATGTGAGTGCTGCGCCAGAATTCGTGTTGACAGGTTTAATCGTTGACGTATTGATTTAATGGTTCAAAAAAAGTTGTAGATATAAAAAACACTGCTACTACGCAAAAGCATCTTTTGCGTGATGGCGGTGTTTTTTTGTGCCTGAAAAATAAACTGTGAACTGCTTCACAGATTTGACACAAAATTCAAAAAAGGGGAGGGAGAGTTTGTAAACTATACAAAATGATAAGAAAAGTGCGGTGATGGGAATAGCGTGATGTTCGGGTACAACGTATCAGTTTACATCACGATGTTGATGTTTCAATAAAACATGGAAACGTACTGCAAAGATTTAGTGTGATATAAAAATTGAGGTATTGACTATATTGGCTTTCATTTTTAACATGAGGCAGGTAGTTGTATTACCTTTGGGATATCTAAAAATCACATGGAGACACCTTCATGAAACTAAGTTGTATTTTACATTTGTTGGCGTACTAGACACCCTCGGCAAGTGCATAAAAATAACTTAGTTTCATGAAGGTGTTTTTTTTTGATTTTAATTTTTCAAATTCATGCCGATACAAAATATTGCGCTATTTTTGGCTTAAAACATGTCGAGGAAGTTTGACACGCATAACGCGTAAATAATTTCACTTATTTTATTACGGGTTTTATATATTCAACATGAAAATAATAATTTATATTTTTGATTGAATAGGCAATTAGTAATAAAAATAACGCAATTCGTTCGTTCGTAGGAAGGTTTTTTTGAAGTCATCCGTATAAAATAGGGATGACGAGTTCTGACTGTCAATTGTTTGATTCTATCTAAATTGCGCTAATTTCTATTTGCAGAATGCCATTACACGTTTTTTGAATAGAAAAATCGTTTGGTGCTTGCGCGAGGAAAATCATTTTTTCAAAAACTTAAGATGTAAAGAAAGCCCATTTATTTACATTTAATATTTTTTCTTAGTGAAAAAAACACGCAATATCATTCGATTATAAATATTTTAGCCGTTACTTCTCGTCAATCAACAAGTTTATTTCAAAAGTGTGACAAGCATCACATTTTTGAAATAAACCTAAAATGAAAATACGCCTTAATTATACATAGATTTGCGCAATTGTGATGTTTATTTTTCGTTTTTTTATTAAAAATTTCAGTCTTTCATTTTGAAGGCTATCAATCAAGATACCAATTAATTTATTTAATATCTTATTTATCAATCGGATAAGATTTTTTTTGTAAACATTAAAGTGACAACCCCGCTAATTTGGAAAAACATGAACAAAAAATTTAAAGTTATTATCAGCGCAAAAAAAGCCGGCAAAAGTGGCTCTGTTGACAAAACAATTGACCTTGTTCAAGGTGAGGTGGTGCATATCGTCGCGAAAGGTGGCGAGCGCTATCAATTGCTAGATGCTATAGCGGGCGTATCACCTAAAAAGGTACTCATTAAGCGGGTGGGTAGTCACTTATATATCGTACTTGAGGGAAGTACCGAGCCTGATATTATTATTGATAATTATTTCGATGAAGCGTTACCACCAAATAGTCTTGAAGGCTTGTCAGAAGACGGCAGTACGTTTGAATATACGATAACAAATACACAAGACAGCATTGCACAAGATACGTTAAATGAAGCTGCGGGCGCTGCATCGGCTAGGGGGATTGGTGATGTTATTTCTGATTATGCGTGGCCGCTGGGCATTGGACTCACAGCAGGTGGCGCTGCGGCGGCAATGGGGATGGGCGGTGGAAGTAGTAAAAAAGCCCCCAAAGGTACGCCTTCTACGCCAAAAAAATCGCCTGTTATCAATGATAGTGTAGAGGATGACACAGGTAACAGCCAATCCGATGGTGTCACATCAAATAATCAGCCAAAAATACAAATCGCCAAACTCAGCAAAGGCATCACAGCACAATTAATTGTTGATGGTCAGCTTGTCGAAGCCACGCAAACAACGAATTCAAAAGGCGTCGTTTACTTAACACCAACTAACGCGTTAAGTGAAGGCACGCATCATATTGCCTACAATCTTAAAAACGCATCAGGTAAAGTAAGTGGCAACAGTCCACTATTAACCGTGGTGATTGATTCTATTGCGCCGCCTGCGCCCACTGATGCGCCCGATATGACTGACGTGAGTGATACAGGCGCAAATGACAGCGACAACATTACCACACAAACAAAGCCTGAATTCAATATCGGTGGTGTATCAAAAACAACGACAGCGCAGTTAATGGTTGACGGCAAAGTGGTTGCGTCTACTATGCGCGGTCCCGATGCGAATGGGCATTATTTTTTAACGCCAACAGCCGAACTCTCTAAAGGCACACATAGTGTGTCTTATCGTTATGAAGATGCTGCGGGTAATCGTAGTGTAAATAGTCCACTATTAACGATTACGGTTGGTGATACAGACGTTGATGATCTAATCAATCCACCTGATATGACCGCGCAAAGTGACACAGGCGTTAGTCAAACGGACAATATTACGTCAAATACCAAGCCTGTCTTTAACATTGGTGGATTGTCTTCTGGGATGATTGCTCAACTTGTCGTGGACGGGCACGTTGTCGACGCTAAGGTGAGTGTTGACACGCAAGGTAATACGCTTTTATCTCCTGTTAGTGGGTTGGCAACGGGCGGTCATTACGTTGCTTATCAGCTCAAAAATGAATCGACAGGCAAAACGAGTAAGGCAAGTCCTCGTCTTGATATTGTTATTGGTGATGACGACAAATACACGCTAAGTTTAGATGCTATCAATAATGATACAGGTGTTAGTGATAGCGATTTGATCACGCGTGAGAACGCGATTGTTTTCAGTGGACGCACGAATGCGCCTAAGGGTTCGTTTGTTGGAATTGAACTCACTGACGCGTTTGATGTGAAACATTTTCTTGGCCTTGTTGCTGTTCAAAGTGACGGTTTGGGCACTTGGCGTTTTGATTATTCAAAAGCGACAAACCTTATCGATTCATCAAAAAATGTTTTACTTCCATCTTCAAGTTGTTGATGTGTAATTTTTAAAATATCTATATCCATTGCAAGAGTTTTTTTCAAATTTGCAATTCTATTTTTTGTATTAATATAATCAAAATAGATGTTTTTAATTTTTTCTATTTCATCTGCTTTTGTTTTTTCTAAAATCTCTTTTTCTTTAATAAGGAATAATCTCTCTTTTTGTAAAGCTAAATCATCTCCTCCACCACTATAAAAATTCCAATTTAAAACTAGCTTACCAATTAATTCATCTTGAGTACCTTTTTCAGCTAACTCAATATCTTTATCATGAACACCTTCAACTTTTAATTTTAAATTTGGTTGGTATCTTGATAAAACTTGTTTGATTTTTTCAGATTGTTTCTCAATATTTTTTTCTTGTTCTTTGATTTTTGGACTATGTGCCATTACTATTGATAAAAACTCAGCTATAATGCAAAGTGCCATTGAAGCATATACGAAGGTATTTTGTATTTTTATTAAAGTCATCTAATATATCTTCTTTTTCTTTTGTTAAATCTAAATCCAATTGTTTTTCACCTTTCAAAAGATATTCCATATATTCTTTAGATTTTATAGCTTCTGCCACCTTCTTCTTCTC
>ERZ1034361.1425-NODE-1425-length-12774-cov-6.022446_pt1 | contig 12774 bp, 11 predicted proteins | sample MGYA00520617_ERZ1034361 | MGnify/ENA primary metagenome ERZ1034361 (study PRJEB33736, sample SAMEA104284507) | Azolla filiculoides | biome: Urban; feature: Water surface; material: Ditch water | place: Netherlands | collected 2015-10-28 | depth 0-0.1 m ... | reverse complement strand
ATCTATAAACTGACTATTCGACAGTCAACGTTAACGTTGCTTTAGCTAATGTCGCGATCATTTCCTAAACTACCTATGCGGCAGTGAATAGAACGCTAATGATTAAATAAAAAGAAACAATTTATAAGCTGTCTATTCGGCAGTAAAATAAATGTCGCTTTATTTTAAGTGATTACAAACTGCCTACACGGCAGAAAGCTCGAATAGTAACATAATGAAAAAAACAAAAATTTATAAACTATCTATTCGACAGTAAAAAATATTATGAATCTAAAACACCGGAACGGTACTTTTATCGCTTAATCCATACGTTGAAAACGCAAACTCCTCACTCGCGCACGTTTTTTGCGAATACACCACAAACAAACGGAAATTTTCACCATTACTTGCGCTCTTTATACTCATAAAAGGCAAATCTGTTCGTTGCTCTGCATGTGTGCGTAATTTAAATAAAGCTTCCTCAAAGGAAGTATTTTCACGTTTCGCTTTGCGTCGCGCTAAGCGTGTATTACTGCTTTTTAGTTGGACACGCTGAAAACAGGCAAATGTTGTGACATTTTCAGGGACATCACGAATATTGGTGACATGAACATAATCACTGAGCTTGCGAAAAGTATGTTTTGCATTAAATCGCTCAAGCGTGGCAACATTCTCAGCAAACAATCGAATTTTATCTCCTAGTGTATTAGCTAAAGAATTATATTTTGGAAATGACACACCTATAGGTTGCAAACCGCCTTTTTGTACAGAAAGTGCCGAGTTTTCGCGCTGCATCTCTACAAATTTAAGATGCAGTTGTTGATACACTTTTTGTAACAAAAAATTAAGCGAAATATCCACGTCCGGCAACAATGTAATTTCTAAATAAACGGTCATGTCACTTACTCTTTTTCGCTTTCGCCAAACACACCACCGCGCACTAAAACCGCCATGACATAATGCTCTGCCTCTTTATTATCTAATTTTCCGCCACGGGCAAATTTGTCAAAAAGAGAGAAAAAATCAACTTTTTCTTTCGGTGTTCTAAATGCGCGTCCCAAATTAGTTACCGCACCATAAGGCTCAATAGCAATAGGCTTTCCATGTTCTGTAAATTCTGGGTACCACGTATCAATAGAGCGCAGGGCATTACCAATTTTCTGGGAGTGTAGTGCCGCTACATTCTTAACATGATAAAGAATTTTGCTTTTTTTCGATTTGCTATTACCCTTGTCTAGCACTAACTCTTCACTGGGATAGACATCCTGTGCATGACCAATTTGCGCATACGCGCTTACATCTAAAAGTAAAAACTTCACTTTACCTGATAATGCTTGTGCAATATGCGTTGCCAAATCCATAATATCGTCATTGATATCATCAAAATGTTGTGTACTAATTTGTGTTCCATCAAACACCCATTGCTTGGCCGCATTTGACATCTTGACATGAATTTCGAGCTGCTCAACCCCCACTCGATTGCGCCATAAAAAACGTCCATTCGCAATATTCATCGCATAACGTTTCGCAATTTCCATGAACCCTTCGTCTGCAATATACGTTTTTACGGCCTGTTGATATCCATCATAAAAAGCAGCGTTATTGCATGCTGAAGGAAATTCAACGCCACTGAGAATTTTCAGCGTAAAGTTCAGTTTGAGCGTATCGTGTTCAGGCAAAAGCGAACAGCTATCTACCGTTTGCAAATTTGCTTTTTCAACTTCAGCATCCAATCGCATTGAATCGTCTTGCAGGGCTTTTTTTAATCGATTGGAAATGGTACCTCGCACCGATTTTTCGCGCAATTCAAGTGGGGATTCAACAATTCCGCGTTGTTGCCATGTTGTGCCATACAAATAGCCATCAGAGGGAACGAGTTTTTTCTCAAACGCAAGAACAGAGGCTTTGTCATCTTTTTTAATTGCCATTTAATATACCTTCCTTTGAATGTGTAATTTTTTATGAGTTTTGCTTGCAAAGATACAAATTATTGTTTGAATCCGCGTGATAATGCCAAAGCATCTTATCAATATGTTTTATTCGGTATGGCCTGACAAATTCGCCTAACGTCACAATGGTTTCTGCAAAACGATGCGGTGTTGATTGATCACGTTGATTTTCCGCTTTTCCAAGCACGCTAATACCATGAAATCCGGTTGAAATAGGCACAATATTGCCATATAACTTACGCTTTTTTATCCATTCAATCCCACCGAATTCAGTTCTCTCACTTCGATGCTGCATAGTGAGATGATCCAGTAGCGCATCAATCGCATTGTTACCATTTACCATCGACGCTATCATTAAATCGCGGCGCTCAACGATAATGTACGCAGGCATTAATCGACGCATGAGTGTACGATGAGCGTTTTCATCATGTAATTTAATTAATTCAGGTGGTTTAAAGTGTAGAATATCTCCCCCAGCTAGCTTTAATTGATGCAGATGTAAGGATAAAATTTCTAAAAGTTCATTTTCATCAAAAGGTAAGCCCTCGCATACAATCACCAATGAGACGGTCATGTGACAACGTGCCTCTTCAATAAAAGCCGAGCGTGAACCGTCTTTTTCAAGTGGACTACCTCGACCAATAATGGAATACACAAAATCCCCTCGGCCTTTATACACTTGCAAATCGAGCTCGTGACACGCAACACCTACACTCTCAAAACGCAATTCATCAAATCCTTCTTGATTAAGCTTGCGTTGCAATGCGTGAACAGCTCCAAGCCATGCAGTCATCGCTGGAAAGCCAACCGTACATGCACTTGATAAAGCATTCGCATTTTGAATATTGACATTGGGCAATAGCAAAATCGTTTTCACAGCAACCCATCCTTATTTTCTTCAATGAGCGTTCGAATTTCGCGCATAATAGCCTCGCTCAATACCTTCGCATCTTTTCCCATTATTTTTTTATAACCGTCAACAAACCACAGAACAAAATCATGAACAATCAGCGACAGCCAACTTTCATCTCGTGTTCTCTCTTTGGTGAAAAGTGAATCCAACCACACTTTTTGATAATGCGGCAGTTGCGTTTTCTCTGACCACCCCGCTTCGAGCTGTCTAAGTTGCCAAATTCGCCCAACCATCGCGTCCATCATGCAATGGATAATGTTGTTCTCATCGTGACATAACGAAAAATAATCCCCTTCTTGCGTTATTGCCCGATGAAAAACCTTAAAACCGTCTTTATTTAAGCTCGAATAAGCACTATTTTTGAAAAAATCAGACGTGGGAATCGAAATAGCACGGGCTTTTAATTGAGGGGGGATACACGTCAACAAATATGATTCACCATGAAACTTATTATTTAACACGCTAATGTTTTGAGGTTTCGTCCCTCCAAAACCAATCACCACTAAGTCATGTATCTCATCAAATCCCTTCGAATGGAACACACTATTTTTTTCTGCCTCACGCGCTTGCTTGGTTTCATCCGAAAAACGCAGTGCTTGCACACGGTCTTTAAGTGCGAATATCAACCCCGAAGGCGTTAAAATTGACAGTAAGTGGTAATTATCTTCCACGGGGAAGTACACTTGCTTAACTTGACCACTCGTCCGAACTTTGGGAAATTTATCGCGTTTTATCGCTAAAAAATTGGTGCGTAATTTTTCAAATGGTGTCGATATGCCACTAAATTGCGCTCGAATACTAGAGGTATCATTTTCTAAGTGCTCCAAAACCGTTTTGCCATCCATTAGCGTTAGCGATAAAAACTTATACACATCTAGTGCAGCTGCATTGCCAAATACATCAAGTTCTGCATCCACGTTTCCTGAACGTAGAAATCCATCTGCAACAAACGCACTTTTAAAAACAATCGAACTGGTTTTCGCGCTTGGATGTGTAAATTTACTAGGATGACTCACAAGCGATAATTGCCCAGCTCTTTTTGCCGCCTCTGGAATCCAGTTTTCAGGCAGAAAGCTCTCCTCAACGTGGCTATCAGGAACTTTATTACCCAAACTTTTCAATTTTGCTGCTTTACGCTCAAGCAAAAAAGCTTGTATTGCGTTATCTAACATGATGTTGCCTTTTCATTTTTTTACTTTTCAGTCCATGAAAATAGTTGCACTATTTAAAAATCACACGCTACTACGCAACAGCATTTTTCGCCATCATTCCAAATGCACTGCAATAAATCAGTCCATTTTGTGCATCTTTAGGTAAATTAATTTCGCTATAACGCAATGCAATTTCACTGGCTGCCATGGATTTTTGAATGGCCATTTTTTCAATGATTGCCGCGTAATCATTCTGCAACCATAAGCGATTGAAATAGTGCTGACTTAACTCACGCACTTCAATACGTCTAGCCCCTTCAATGTTAACAAATTTCCCTTTTTCATTTTTTTCAACAAACTGCCACATATCGTCTTCAACCTGAATCAAATGACATTTCGTTTTTTTTGTGTGAGAGTCAAAAGGGGTCAACGCTTGGGGAAGTGCGGTTAAAAACCAACACGCATTGAGCCAACCCGCTAAGTTCTCCGCGCCTTTCTTGTCATACGCTGTCATTGATTGCGTCATCACGCGTGGTTTAGCTAAAAGAGCTGGCTCAATAATCGACCAATCAAACGTATAACGATGTCTAAGTTCAGTCGATAAATTTGTCACTAAAATATAAATCACGTGTTGCGCTTTACTTTTTTCAATTTGTTTGCGAATTACCGGATTATCAAACGCCACATCCATATTTTTACGATAAAGTACGGTGTCAAGATGCTGCTCTTGCTCGTTTCGCATGAGTAACACTTGCTGACTATGATGTAGCATAATCTTAATATCAACGTCACTTGACCACTCGTGCTTCATTAAGAATTCCGCTAAATCAATGCAAGATGTCGTATTGGCCATATTGAGCAAACCAAACGACACTTTTTTACCCGTTAACTCATGGACGGTCGAATGACGTATATGTTGATAACGAATCATGTTAATGACGGTATCATCATTAAAATTGGCTAAAGAAATTTCTTCCGTTTTATGCTTGAGAGGTTTTTGAACCGTTTTTTTCGCGTACATGGCCATAAATTCTGTATGAAAATGTCTAAAATCAAGATAGCAATCTTCCTTAGGAACAATAGAATGCACTTGCGTAGATGATTCGTTAATCCATGCACATCCAATGTTTTGATGAATACCGCGTGAGCGAGCAAAAATTTGCCAACCAGACTGGTACGCATTGAAGTACCCTTCTGCGATATCTTGTGTCAAATTCGATGAGGACAAAATGACTTTTCTGCCGAGCATTCCCGCCAAATGAATTAAACGCCCAAGTGCCACTAATGTGTCACTATCAAAATGATCAATGTCATCAAGCACTAAATCCGAGGACATTAAACGTAAACAGGGCAAAATATACTGATTACCATTTGACGTTTGCGTGGCCGCAATTAAGCTTTCAATGGTGCAAGCTAAAGCAGGCGCATAAAGAAATTTTTTGTCGCGGGTCTCTTTAAAAAGGGTTGCAGTATTTTCTTCGAAGCGTGTGCAATCGAAATCCACTTCATCACTGAGTAATTCATCATCGCTATAATGATTTATGTCGCTTTCTGTTAACGATAAACTTGATTGCTTATATAAACCGATAGGCATTTTCGTTCCAATCACAACAGCTAATTCAGAACTATCAAGGCCGAGTTGGGTGCGATACTGCTCACCGGTTTGAAGTGTTAAATGCTTTGAGCCCAACGCAAAAATACCCCGCAAACTTTCAGAGTCTGCAGATAAAGCGCGTAATAATTTTGCATTAGCGCATACTTTTTCATTGCCACCACTCGCTTGATTTACTGCAAAAAAACCGTAATGCGCCGCATTCATGTTTTCATTATGACGCCACTTTTTGATTGCAGACACCGTATTATCTTGCCATGATAAGCCTGATGCGAGCTGTTCGCTTTTCAGTTTTGTCATATCTTGTGCATAAGGTAATTGCGATTCCATTTCTGGAAGGTAATGCACCGTTTTTAAGGCATTTTCTAAAACATTTACCAAATGCTCATCAAGCAACTTTGCATTGTTATCCACTTGAGCAAATACGTTAAAGTTGCTAAGCCATTTAGGACTCGATTCTTGAGCGCTACCAATATAATCCCCCAGCATTAATGCTAATCGAGCATGATGCAAAACCAAACGCCATGTATCATCTTCAATCACTTTATCCGCCAACGAGGTACACTCTTGCATTTTTGCTGCCCATTTCTTCGCTTCTCTGCACCATTGTGTTGATTGACTAGGTAGGCCATGAGGGAAAGAGAGAGGCTGTTGTGTACTGTTTTCAGCGCGTCGATATCCAAAATCAACGGTAATTGCTGAAAGAAGTTGCTTAAAATCCTTTGGTGGTGCTTTGCTGCGCCAATCATTTTGAGGCAACGGTAAACGATGATGAGACAGAATTAACCAGCTAATTAAACACGCAAGTGGCGGTAAATCCTTGAGTGGACGCTGCACCGTATTTTGGGTCACTATATCAAGTATTTGCGCCTCATTGATGTTACCAGTGGCGAGTCTTTCAAGCCATGCCGAATCGGTTTTATCACCATTGATAAACGCATTAAATAATAAACAAGAAATCCATTCATGACTTACCGCTTCATGATTTAACTGATCAGCTTGAAATGTTTGCTGAAAACAAGCGGAGGCTTTACCCCAATCATGAAATAATGCCGCGACAGCGGTAATACTTTTAATTAAAGGTAAATATTGCCATGTGTTGTCACTTGGCAAATTAATATAATCACTCACCGGCACCATAGATTGCGTCGTAAATTTACGGCGATTGCCAACAATCCAAACTAATTCAGAATCTAACTGTTCTCTAAATGCGTAACATAAAACAGCAGTATGTTTAGTTGCAATACGACGCAACTGTCGTTTAACCGTTTGTAATCCTTCATCGGTGATAATGGTTTGCCACGTATTGTCTCCAATACGGTTTGCAAAATTATCAAGAATCTGGGCTGTTTTGGATAAGGCGTTTTTTTCACATTCTGAAACAAAATTGACGATCATAATTTATCCCCCTCACTACTCATTTGTTTTACCGCATCAAACATAAAATCTAACGCATTATGTCTTGTAAATACCTCTAAACATTGTTGGCGAAACGTTTGCTCGTCCGTGTTGTTTTTTGCGCAAATGAATGCTAAAGGTAAAATTAACGTGTCTTTAATCAAGTCGGCAATATCAAATACCAAGGCACCTCGACGTGTATTAGATTGCATCACCGCAAAACCATGTGGAATGCCAAGCACCCAAAGGGTCGTGGCCGCCAGTCCATGAGCTAGATAATGCCCTTGATTTAAAAATAGATTGACCTTGTCTGCACCTTCTGGATTACGAATAAAATCCGACTGCTTCGTACAATCTGAGGCAATTCGATAAAGTTGCTTGGTGAATGCCGCATCCAACGCTAATAATTTAGACACATCTTGGCAAGGCTCAATTTTTTCAGCAAAAGTTTTTAAGGCTTTTTCAACTAACACATCATCCAAATAAAAACCTTCCCTTTGAAAATCTTTATCTTTTGACCACACCTGCTCGATATAGCTCAATCGTTGCGTTTGAAGTTGCTTGGCTATTTTCAAGCGTTTTGCTTCATCAAACCAAAAGGCCATCCAGCCTTGTAAATATTCCGTTGGATGATATTCGTTTTGTGGCGTAAGCCACTCCACTTGCGTTGCCGCAAGCAAAGGCGTTCCTCCACTATCACTAAATCCAATTAACACCCCCTCACTAGCGAGCATTTTGACTGCGGACTGGGTAATGGATGTACTTGAGCCCAGTAAAATCACTGTCGTATTCGCAATAGGAATATTAAACGATTGTGGTATATCTTCAGTTTGCATCACATAAACAACGCGCCCTTCTTTCACCATCACGCGGCATTTTTCTAAATAGAAAATGTTGGCGCGTTTAGAGTGAAAAATAGCTTTCGAATCGGTGAATTGTTCCATTTTCTGTATTCTCGCTTAATTGAGCGTGTACCTGCCCTCAGTACACCCACATTAATAGACTTTATATTATTGCTTTCGTTATTTGCGTATCCACAGAATGAAATTCATAAGCCAAATTCAAACAATCATCGTCAGCATCACGATTTCGAAAAAGAAACAGGGATCTTTTTATTCATGGAAATACACAGTGTCGTGAAAACTATATCAAGTAATGAGCGCCTAATCAGAACTTTAAGTCAAAAATGTGACACAGTTCTCATTTTTGAAATTTTTATCATTTTCAATAAAGTACTACTGGAAGATATTTATTGCCCTACATACCTTGATACAGTTAAAAAATACACATTCGAATGATTTTTCAGCTTAAAATCTGATTTAAAGTTTTTAGGATGCAACATGAACCTTTATAATGCCGCTTTCATTTATTTAATCTTCTGAGGAAAACAATGGCTGTTTACAGTACAAACGAATTTAGATCTGGCTTAAAAATCATGCTTGATAACGATCCTTGTGCAATTATCGAAAATGAATTTGTGAAACCCGGTAAAGGACAAGCGTTCAATCGCGTCAAAATCCGTAACTTAAAAACCGCTCGCGTCATTGAACGCACGTTTAAATCAGGTGATACACTTGAAGGGGCGGATGTGGTTGATATGGAAATGCAATACCTCTACAACGACGGTGAATACCGTCATTTCATGATGCAAGATACGTTTGAGCAATACCAAGCGGATGCCAAAATTGTGGGTGATGCCGCGCTTTGGCTCAAAGATCAAGATATGTGCACCGTCACATTATGGAATGACGCGCCACTTGCTGTGACGCCTGCAAATTTTGTGGAACTCGACATTGTCGAAACCGATCCCGGTGTGCGTGGTGATACGTCAGGTGGCGGTGGAAAACCGGCAAAATTATCAACAGGCGCGGTGGTTCGTGTTCCGTTGTTTGTACAACAAGGTGAGATAATCAAAGTCGACACGCGCACAGCAGAATATATTTCACGCGTAAAAGAATAACAAAACGTGCAATCTACTCTGCAATCCCCTTGGCAACCTAGTTGCTCGATTGAATCATTGCAACGTAGAGCGTGGATGCTAAGTCGCATTCGCGCTTTCTTTGCAACGCGACGCGTTCTTGAAGTCGAAACCCCCCTCCTAAGTCATGCCAGCGGCACGGACCCACAACTCGCGTTCTTTACCTCAAATTACAACACGCCACCCATCACGCAAACCCTTTTTCTGCAAACGTCGCCAGAATTTGCGATGAAACGCTTACTCGCCAGTGGCAGCGGCTCGATTTACCAAATCTGTAAAGCGTTTCGTAATGGCGAAGTAGGACGTTTCCACAATCCTGAATTCACGATTTTAGAATGGTATCGGGTGGGATTTGATTTAACGCATTTAATGGATGAAGTGGAAGCCTTATTTAACGACTTGTTTGATAATCAATTAGGAACGCCTCAGCGTATCGCTTATTCGACCGTTTTTGCTCACCATACTGGACTCGATGCGCTGACTTTCTCACACCAAGCCTATTGCGATTTTGCGAAACGTGAAAATCTACACGATGCGATCACCTTATGTGGTGAGAATCATGCGTTATGGCTGGATTTTTTGTTTAGTTTTTGCGTGCAACCGCATTTAGGTAAAAACGCGTTATGTATGATCTATGACTACCCTGCGTGCCAATCATCGCTTGCTAGATTAAATGTGAATAATCCCTTGCTCACAGAGCGTGTTGAAGTCTTTATCAATGGGGTGGAACTGGGCAATGGCTTTTACGAATTAACCCATGCGGCGGAGCAAAATGCCCGTTTTGACGCTGAAATTTCCATGAGAAAAAATGAACATTTACCCCTAGCGATAAAAGATACGCGTTTAATCTCTGCGTTAGAGGCAGGACTTCCCGATTGTGCGGGCATTGCCATCGGTCTTGATAGACTGCTGATGATGTTGGAAAAAAGCGCAGCAATTTCGGATGTGTTAAGTTTTGATGTGACACGCGCTTGACACTTATTTTTTTCGTTGATGTTAGTTTATTTTTATTAGACTGCTATAACCAAAAAGGCGTAACACGGTGCGTTACGCCTTTATCTTTTGAGCATCGATTGTAGACTTAGTTTTATTGTTGATTTTCGTCATCAACTTTTGACAAACCATCTAATGACCAGTTACTGAACTCTGCAGCACCACTGGTATCATCCCCATTTTTGTAACTAATACGACACACATATTTATGTTTTGTAGGTGGTGTCGCTTCTTTCATCACATCCGCTTCTGCACTCACAACGTATTCATAATTACCCAAGCTCCATGCGTTTAACGGCTTTTCGGGTAGAGTTACCGTTGTTTTTTCGTCTAAACTCGCCTTAAGATGTGCATTACAATGTTGAAAAGCAAATTGCGTCATATCCGAGGACTGCGACATCATACTGCCTTGATCTTTGCTATCTACCAAAAATAAATCAGAGGTTGCAGCATCTTTTGCAATAGGAATAAGAAGTTCGCGCTGAAAAACAATAAGGGCTATAACCGCAGTAATAATAACTAGAATTCTTTTTTTACTTGTTGTGTTCGTACTTGTTTGATCGTCCATAGTTACCCTAATTCATAAAGTTAATGAAGCAACCGTATTGTAACACAAGTCATTTACTGAATTTATGGCGTTAAATTTCATAAACTCTGCCTAATCCATCTAAACTTATGTATGTTTCAAATACAAATGGGCATTTAATTACCTTTCACGTGACTTTTCCATTTATTTTTTAATGATTTTTAAGTAAAAAATCACTCAAAATTAGCCGCGCTAATCGCGTTATACCCTTTTTAAAACTAAGATTTTTGTTTATAAAGTGCCATTACCTGTTTCACATAATTTTGCGTTTCAGGGTAAGGCGGAATGGAATTATTGTGACGCAACACGGAATTTTCGCCCGCATTATACGCAGCAATAGCGAGATCTAAATTATTGGGAAATAAATTCAACAAATGCCTTAAATAACGTGTTCCACCATCAATATTTTGCTCAGGATTATTGCTATCTAGCACACCAAAACGACTCGCTGTTGCGGGCATAAGTTGCATCAAGCCCACCGCACCAGAAGTGGACACTGCATTGGGTCTATACGCTGATTCAGCCTGTATGACAGCGTGTACTAATTTTTCATCGACTTGGTGACGGGCGGCAACCTGCGACACTAATTGATTAAATTTATTTTTATCTGCAATATCATAAGGCGTATTTGACACACTCACCGGCGGCACATAAAAACCTTTATTCACAGAAGAAATTGGCGTGGCCGCTGGCACAATCACTTTTGTTTTACTAATGAAAGCAACATCCGTGCGAGGTTTGTCTGTATAGATAACACTCTTTGCAGCGTCTTGGTATTTATAAAAATATCCTGTCGTGGGTGTTGTTGCCAATACAGGCGTTTTAATGATCGGTTTTGCGGCTGGCACGGGTGCCTTATTGGTATAGATAACTATACCATTTGCATCCACCGATTTTTTATAAATATCTGCTTTGACCTGCCCGCAGTATCCTATTATTAAAAAAATAACCAAACAATTACGCATAACCTCATTACCTTTAGCCTGTTGTCATCACCACTTTTTCAGCAGCTTTCACTGCATTACTGCGTGCTGTATCGGCACAATTAGCGATTGCTAAAGCGACGCCCATACGACGATGAACAAATGCTTGCGGTTTTCCAAATAAACGAATGTCTGTATTCGGTAGGCTTAACGCTTCATGCAAGCCGTTATAATGTAAGCCTTGCGCGTCAATTGGACTTAAAATAACTGCACTTGCGCCAGCACTTTTTAACGCGGTATTTACCGGCAAACCTAAAATTGCGCGAGCATGTAAATCAAATTCTGTTTGCATTTGCGTGAGTAACGTGACCATGCCTGTGTCGTGTGGACGCGGACTCACTTCACTAAACCAAACATCATCTCCGCAAATAAATAATTCCACGCCAAATAAACCCAATCCGCCAATGGCGGTCGTAATTTCTTTGGCGATATGCTGCGCTGTTTGCAACGCTTTTTCGCTCATGGCTTGCGGCTGCCAACTTTCGCGGTAATCGCCATTTTCTTGCGTATGGCCAATCGGCTCACAAAACGTGGTTTCAACGTCACCTTGCGCATTTAGCGCACGAACGGTTAATAATGTAATTTCAAAATCAAACGTAATTTTACCTTCCACAATCACTTTACCCGTATCAACACGCCCGCTATTGCCTGCGTATTCCCAAGCGGTGTTGAGTTCTTGGGCGCTTTTTACCATGGACTGCCCTTTGCCTGAGGATGACATGGTCGGCTTAATAAAACAAGGATAACCAATGCCCCCCTCAACGGCAGCGACCAATTCCTCAAAGGAGTCCGCGAAGGCGTAATTTGACGTCGGTAAACCTAATGTTTTTGCCGCCAGTGTGCGGATACCTTCGCGATTCATCGTTAATTGAATCGCACGCGCGTTTGGCACAACCACGCAGTTGCCTTGCTGCTCAATTTCAAGCAACGCCTCTGTTGCGAGTGCTTCGATTTCGGGAATAATATAATCTGGCTTTTCTTCCTCGATTAAGGCTTTTAATGCGCTGGCATCCGTCATATCAATCACATGAAAACGGTGTGCTAGCGCGTGTGCCGGAGCGTTAGCGTAACGATCAACCGCAATCACTTCAACCCCAAAACGCTGCAATGAAATGACCAATTCCTTACCGAGTTCACCACTTCCAAGTAACAACGCTTTTGTTGCGCTAGACGTTAATGCCGTGCCTAAAGTCATAAAAAATACACCTTAAAATGAATTAAAAAAAGAAATT
>ERZ1034361.1423-NODE-1423-length-12775-cov-3.765790_pt1 | contig 12775 bp, 8 predicted proteins | sample MGYA00520617_ERZ1034361 | MGnify/ENA primary metagenome ERZ1034361 (study PRJEB33736, sample SAMEA104284507) | Azolla filiculoides | biome: Urban; feature: Water surface; material: Ditch water | place: Netherlands | collected 2015-10-28 | depth 0-0.1 m ... | reverse complement strand
TATAAGGCAGTTTTAAGGAGATTTGGAGTAGAAGTGTACTTTTTCCGATGCCGGGTTCGCCGCCCAAAAGAATCAAAGAACCAGGAACAATTCCGCCGCCAAGAACACGATTTAATTCGGCATCGGTGGTGTCTAATCGAATTTCCTGAGTGGAGTCGATTTCGTTTATTCGTAATGGTTTTGGTGCTTTGCTACTCGAAACGGATTCGCTTTTCCAAGCTACTTTCTCTTGTTTTTGAATAATTTCTTCAGCAATTGTATTCCATTCTTTACAGGAATTGCATTGTCCCTGCCATTTGGCATATTGTGCGCCACAATTCTGACAGAAAAAAGTTGTCTTCACTTTTGCCATTATTTTTTTTGTATTAAACTTTGCATATCATCAAATTTTTCCATCATCATATCTTTTGTTAAATCGCCAATTTCTTCTAATTGTGAGGCGGTTTGGTATTTTTTTGCTGCTTTTTTGGCATCGCCTAATTTTTCGAACATTAGACCCAATTCATAATCGGCTAACATTGATTTTGGGTAGTTTTTATTGGCAATCTGAGCCAATTGATCCAATTCGTTGTAGGCTTTGTTTTTTAAAATTGCCGCTTCAATTGCTTTGAAATCATTGATTCGGACTGGGATTTTTAAACCCAGATTTTTTGATAAAAGATCGTATTTAGTAACTAAATAATCCACGTATCCTGAGGGAAGAACCGCGATTTTTTCAGTATATTCAGTGGAAGAAATGGGTTTGTATGATTCGAAAATTTGGTATAAGGCATTTGGAATGGAATACAAAACCAAGGAATAATGAGAAGCTCCTTTGAAGGAATCGTATTTGTAATTCAATAAAGGGTTGGTTACGAGTTTTATATTGGCATCTAATTGTTCTATCGGTTCCCGAAGTTTTTTTACATCACCATCTGCTGAGGATTGGTAATAGAAAACAGGTTGTTTTAATTGGGTTAATTTTTCTGGAATTCGCGTTTCCATATCGGTTGCCAATTCCGGACTTAAAGAGATGTACGCGTTAAAAATAGAATATTCTTTATAAAGGAAAAAGTTTATAAACCCAGCTGTAGTATCGTGTCCTGCAATCATTCGGAAAGGAGCAGCACGGTATTTTTTTTCTATATAAGGAAGTAATTCACCGCCAATAAATTCGAAAAATCGCGCTCCTTTTTCTGCGGGTAAACCATCAGCTTGGTCGAAATAACAGTCGTCTGCTCGTTCATCATTTTGATTTTGATTGATTCCAACAATGATTGTTTCCGGCAAATCATCCCAATAACCGCCATAATTCAAAGCTCCATAAAAAGGGTCGAATAAGTAATCGCCATCGAGTAAAATAAGGATTGGGTATTTCTTGGTTGTGTTTTTTTCATAGGAGGCCGGCAAACCAATAGTGATTTCTCTGCTTTCTCCCAATTTGACAGATGTAAATGATTCTGTTTTTTTTTGTGAAAAAACAGTACTACTCAGCAGGAAAAACAGGAAAGTAAGTTGTTTCATGATTTGGGGCTTTTTTGAAATTAAAATTAAAATAAAGTAGCCAAGATAACACTTTATTTACTTTTATTAAAAATCAAAAAGGCAAAATCAATTCCTGTCCCGGACAACAATTAGGGATAATTATAAATGATGTAAGTAGAATTCCAGTAATTAGATTGAAAAAGTAATTTTTGAAAATTAAGTCAAAGAATTATCGTTCTCATTTGGAAATATAATCCAAGGTTTGAATGTTTTGGCTTCTTCAAATTCTAAAGTGGCGTAGGAAATAATGATGATGATATCGTCTTTTTGCACTTTTCGGGCTGCCGGACCATTTAGGGTTATGATTCCAGAATCCTTTTCGCCTTTGATGGCATAGGTTTCAAAACGTTCTCCGTTATTGATGTTTACAATGGATACTTTTTCGCCTTCAATGATGTTTGACGCATCTAATAATGTTTCGTCAATAGTAATACTTCCGATGTAATTAAGATCGGCTCCGGTTACTTTTACTCGGTGAATTTTTGATTTTACGACTTGAATTTGCATGCTACAAAAGTAAATTAATTTAGTGAAATGGTATCTATCAAACGAATGTTATTGACAAAAATCGCAATAAAAGCGCGGTATTTCTTGTTTTTATTTTTTGTAGAACAAGGCAGCAGCGTTGCTTCATCGGCAATTACAAAATATTCTAAATCGAATAAAGGATTGTTTTCAAAAGACTTTTGAACCCATTCTGTGACCCATTTGGCACTTTTTGTTTTAAATTTTTCTTTGGCAACAGTTAAAGTCTGGAAAATTATGGCTGCTTTTTCTCTTTCTTCTGCTGATAAGCGCTCGTTTCTGGAGCTCATGGCAAGGTTGTTTGCTTCTCTAAAAATAGGGCAACCAATTACGTTTACTTTCAAGTTGGTTTTCGAAACCATTTTTTTTACAATTTGTAATTGTTGAAAATCCTTTTCGCCAAAATAAGCGTTTGTAGGTTCTACAATTTCAAAAAGTCTTTTTACAATCGTACCAACACCATTAAAATGTCCGGGTCTGAATTTGCCTTCCATTTGGTTTTCTAATCCGTCAAAATCAAAGGGTTTTGAAACAGTTTCGCCTTCGTAAATATCGTCTACGGTTGGAGCATATAATATGATTTCCGGGTTTAGAGCAGTCATTTTTTCTACATCGGCGTCTAATGTCCTCGGGTATTTTGCCAGGTCTTCGGGGTTGTTGAATTGGGTTGGGTTGACAAAAATACTAACAACGGTAAAGTCATTTTCTAGCAATGATTTTTGCATTAAGGCAAGATGTCCTTGATGCAATGCACCCATCGTAGGGACAAATCCTATGGATGAATTTGTTGTTTTAATAGATTTCAAATACGCTGTCAAAGGTGCTTTTCCGTAGAAAATGTGCATGGTGGTATTATTAAAATTAAATGCAAACTTACTATTTTAGTTAATAACTGCATAAAATTTTGTAATTTTGCATGGTTTTTATTGCCAATAAATTAAGTAAATTACAATATGAAAGATAAGAGGATATTATATGTATCATCTGAAGTGGTTCCTTATCTCGCTGAAAATGAGGTCTCTTTAATGTCTTACGACGTGCCGAAAATGATAAATGATCAAGGAGGACAGATAAGAATTTTCATGCCCAGATATGGAAATATTAACGAGAGAAGACACCAATTACATGAAGTAATTAGACTTTCCGGGATGAATTTAGTAGTGAATGATCTGGATATGCCATTGATTATTAAAGTGGCTTCCATTCCCAAAGAGCGAATCCAAGTTTATTTTATTGACAACGATGAGTATTTCAAAAGGAAAGCAACATTTGCCGATGAGGAAGGTGTTATGTATCCGGATAATGATGAACGTGCCATTTTCTTTGCCAAAGGAGTAGTAGAAACCGTTAAAAAACTGAATTGGGTTCCGGATATTATTCATGTTCATGGATGGATGGCAGCAATGTTGCCTATTTACATGAAACATTTTTATAAAAATGAAGCCTTATTTTCTGAAACAAAGATTGTAACCTCAGTTTACAGCCAGTCTTTTGAAGGTACTTTGGATATTGAAATGATTAACAAAGTAAAATTTGATGACATTCCTTATGAAGCTATTGTCGATTTAGAGAGTCCAACGTATGAAAATATTATAAAAGCTTCGGTTAAACATTCGGATGCCGTTATTATAGCCTCAGACAACCTTTCGCCAAGTTTAACAAAATTTATAGAATCTTCAGGAAAACCTTTTTTACCTTTCACACCGAAAGATTCGTTCGCAGAAGCGTATACGAATTTCTATAAAAACGAGGTTCTTTAAAATTAAACTTTTATTATAAACATGTACAATACTTCTTTTTTCAAGAAAATGCTGGTAGCAGCAAGCTTAGTTTTTTTATACTCTTGTGATAAAGAATATAATGCAATTGGAGACGAATTAATAGGTGATAATCATTTTGATTTGCTTCAATATAGTTCAGATGTGGTGGCTTACAACCAAAAAGTAGGGCCGATTCAATCTAATAATTTGCCGCTTAATGCATTGGGAATCTACAACGATGGTGCTTTTGGAAAAACAACTGCAAATTTTGCCACTCAAATAGTTTTAGCAACACCTAATCCAACAATTGGAGAAGAAGCTGTTATTGATAGTGTTTACTTGACAGTGCCTTATTTTAGTACATTGAAAACAACCAATGCTGATGGTAGTCATGAGTATGAATTAGATTCAATTTATGGCGCTGATAAAGCAAAAATAAAACTGAGTGTTTATGAATCTGGGTATTTCATGAGAGATTTAGACCCGATTGCAGAACTTCAAGAAAATCAAAAATATTTTACAGATCAAAATGCTGATTTTGATAATTTGAAACAAACACTTTTAAATGATAATGCTGATACAAGTCAAAACACCCAATTCTTTTTTGATTCTGAGGAAATTGTAGAAACGACTAAAGATGCGGATAATAAGGTTACAACTACACGATCAGTTCCTGCCATGCGCTTAAAATTGAATGCTGCTTTTTTTGCAAATAAAATTATAAACGCTCCAACAGGTAAATTGGCCACTAATGATGTGTTCAAAGACTATTTCAAAGGATTGTATTTTAAAGTTGAAGATGCTGGAAGCGCAGGAAGTATGGCTATGTTGAATTTTAAATTAGGTAAAATCACCATAAAATATAAAGCCAAAACAGCCATAACCACTGATGCTGAAACGGTAAAAGAGGAACAATCAATCGTTCTTAATTTAACTGGAAACACAGTAAGTTTATTGCAACAAAGCAATGCCAATACGGATTACACAACTGCTGTCACAAATCCTGATACTTCACTTGGTGACGAGCGTTTGTATGTAAAAGGCGGAGAAGGATCGATGTCAATAATAGATCTTTTCAGTACACCTGGACAATTGGAAACAATAAGACAAAATAATTGGTTGATAAATGAAGCGAATCTTGTTTTTCATATCGATACCGATAAAATGGCAACCGGTTATGAACCGAATCGAATTTATTTATATGATTTAAATAACAATCGCCCATTAGTCGATTATTATAATGATGCCACAACAAGCTCAGATACCAAAAAAGCAAAGTATGTTTTTGATGGAATTATCAATAAAGAAGTCAAAACTGATGGAACGGGAAGGGGTCTTACCTATAAAATAAGAATCACCAATCAGATAAGAAACCTGATCAAAAATGCCGATTTAACTAATGTTAAGTTAGGCCTTGTGGTTACTGAAGATATAAGCACTACAAATACTACCGTTAGCCAAATATGGAAAACGCCAATAAATGTTACAAGTGTAATTCCTAGTTTTTATATTCAAACGCCAAGATCGGCTGTTATGAATCCGCTGGGAACTGTATTATACGGAAGCAATCCATCGGTACCTGCTGACAAAAGGTTGAAACTTGAAATTTATTATACAAAACCTAATTAATCTAAAATTATGTGTGGAATTGTTGGATACATTGGTTATAGAGAAGCTTATCCTATAATTATTAAAGGTCTGAAAAGACTAGAATATAGAGGATATGATAGTGCTGGTGTCATGTTATATGACGGAGAGAATTTGAAACTTTGTAAGACAAAAGGAAAAGTTTCTGATCTGGAACAAAAAGCGGCTACAGAAATTACTATGAATGGAACCATTGGTATAGGACATACGCGTTGGGCAACTCACGGTGTTCCAAACGATGTAAATTCTCATCCACATCTTTCTAATTCAGGAGATTTAGCAATCATTCATAATGGAATTATTGAAAATTACGCTCCTTTAAAAGAAGAATTAATAAAAAGAGGTTACGTTTTTTATTCTGATACGGATTCTGAGGTTTTGGTAAATCTTATAGAAGAAGTTCAGAAAAAAGAAAATTTAAAACTAGGAAAAGCAGTTCAGGTAGCTTTGAATCAAGTTGTAGGTGCGTATGCAATTGCAGTTTTTGACAAGAAGACTCCAAATGAAATTGTTGCAGCCCGTTTAGGAAGTCCATTGGCTATTGGGGTTGGTGAAGGAGAATATTTTATTGCTTCTGACGCTTCTCCATTTATAGAATACACATCAAATGCGGTCTATTTAGAAGATGGTGAGATGGCAAACATTAGGTTGCATAAACCTATGAAAATTAGAAAAATTAAAGACGATTCTCAGGTTGATCCTTACATTCAGGAACTTCAAATGAATTTGGAGCAAATTGAAAAAGGAGGTTACGATCACTTTATGTTAAAGGAAATCTACGAACAACCTAACGTTATAAAAGATACTTATAGAGGAAGGCTTCATGCTAATGAAGGATTGATTCAAATGGCGGGTGTCGAAGATAATCTGGAGAAATTCCTTAATGCAGACCGAATCATTATTGTTGCCTGCGGAACGTCATGGCATGCAGGTTTAGTGGCAGAATATATTTTTGAAGAGTTTGCCCGTATTTCTGTTGAAGTAGAATACGCTTCAGAGTTCAGATATAGAAATCCGATTATCAATAGTAAAGATGTTGTTATTGCTATATCACAATCTGGTGAAACTGCCGATACTATGGCAGCAATAAAATTAGCAAAAGAAAATGGTGCTTTTGTGTTTGGAGTTTGTAATGTAGTTGGTTCTTCTATTTCAAGAGAAACTCATGCAGGTGCTTATACTCATGCCGGACCTGAAATAGGTGTTGCTTCGACAAAAGCATTTACTACTCAAATTACAGTTTTGACCATGATTGCTTTGCGTTTGGCGAAAGCCAAAGGCACATTATCTAATTCAGATTTCCATAGATATTTACAAGAATTAGAGATAATTCCCGAGAAAGTTAAGGAAGCATTAGAAACAAATGATAAGGCAAAAGAAATTGCAGCTACTTTCAAAGATGCGCCTAATTGCCTGTATTTAGGTCGTGGTTATAATTTTCCGGTTGCTCTTGAAGGTGCTTTAAAGCTAAAAGAAATCTCTTATATTCATGCAGAAGGATATCCTGCTGCCGAAATGAAGCACGGACCAATCGCATTGATTGATGAACATATGCCAGTAGTGGTAATTGCACCAAAACAAGGACATTATGACAAAATTGTAAGCAACATTCAAGAAATAAAATCCAGAAGCGGAAGAATTATTGCGGTTGTAACCAAAGGAGATACCCAAGTTCGTGAGTTGGCGGATTATGTTATTGAAATTCCGGAAACATCGGATGCATTATCTCCGTTGATTACTACAATTCCTTTGCAACTTTTGTCTTATCACATAGCAGTAATGAGAGGTTGTAATGTAGATCAACCCCGAAATTTAGCAAAATCAGTGACGGTAGAATAATCGTCGACATACTTTAAAAAAAGCGTCTGCGAAAGCGGACGCTTTTTTTATTGCGTAAAAGTTTTTTTAAATGTTATTTTTTTGTGATTAATTCAGTTTTTTTTGAAAATTCATATGTATGCATAGTATTTTTCTGTGCTTGTAATCCATTTATTGTCAAAAGTTTAAAAACTAAAATATTGATTAGTTAGAAATATTGCAATATGATTGGTGATTATGAAATTTTTTACTTGTTTTTTTGTTAATAGCAAAAAAATATTTGTACTTTGGCGCCATAAACCAACAAAATTTAACCCCAATGAGAGTGTATTTACTTTTTTTGTCATTGTTCTTTTGTAGCATTTCTTTTGCACAGAATTCAATTTCAGGTTCTGTTACAGACAGAAACAATCAGCCTATTCCTGGAGCTAACATCAAAATTATTGGTGATGCCTATGGTACAATTACCGAGATTGACGGAAAATTTACTCTAAATCCATCAAAGAAATTACCTTATGTAATCGAAATTTCAGCTTTAGGTTTTGGATCAAAAAAGGTAAATGTAACATCATATTCTCAAAAGATAAATGTAATATTAGAGGATGAAGAAACAAAATTAAATGAAATTGTAGTTTCAGCATCAAGAACGCCTGAACGTGTTTTAGAGTCTCCGGTTACAATTGAAAGAATGAGTATTGCCGACATAAAAAAGACAGCCTCTCCAAGTTTTTATGATGGTTTAGAAAATTTGAAAGAAGTCCAAATGAACACTAGTAGTTTGTCTTTTAAATCTATAAACACTCGTGGTTTTGCTACTGTGGCAAATACCCGTTTCATGCAATTGGTTGACGGAATGGATAATTCATCTCCGTTATTGAATTTTGTATTAGGGAATATGATTGGTATTTCTGAAATTGATGTTCAAAGTGTTGAGTTGTTGCCGGGAGCTTCTTCTGCTTTGTATGGTGCCAATGCTTTTAATGGTATTTTGTTTATGAATAGCAAGAGCCCATTTACTAGTCAGGGAATTACTGCTTATGCAAAATTTGGACAAACTAGCCAACAAGCTGCGGGTTCAAATGATTTTGTTGATTACGGAATTAGAATTGCACATGCATTTAATAAATATTTTGCTGCAAAAGCTAACTTTACTTACATGCGTGGTACAGATTGGCATGCAACGAACTATGATGACAAAACAAATGCAGGAAGAGACAGAAGTCATGTAAACTATGATGGTATAAATGTATATGGTGATGAAGTTACAACAAATATTAAAGGTGTTGGGCAATCATTAGCAACTTTAGGTTTGATTCCGGCGGGTGCAGTAAATTTATTGCCTGATTATAATGTGAGCAGAACGGGTTATAATGAGGTTGATTTGACTGATAACAAAGCGAGTAATACCAAAATTGATTTCTCTCTTCACTTTAAGCCGTTTGCAAATGATTTTGAAATTATTTGGCAAAGTAAATTTGGTTTTGGAAACGCAGTTTACCAAGGAGCAAACAGATATTACCTGAACAACTTTTTTATGCAACAACATAAATTAGAATTAAAAGGGAAAAACTTTTTTGTAAGAGGATATACTACGACTGAGGACGGAGGAGAATCATACGATATGCTTTTTACAGGTATTAATGTAAACAGAAAATGGAAAGATGATAAAACTTGGTTTGGTCAATATGCAGGGGCTTACATTCAGTCAACTTTAGGGGGAATGACTCCTGAAAATGCTCATATTACAGCTAGAAATGTTGCTGATACAGGTAGATTATTGCCTGGTTCTGCAGGATTTAAAAAAGCGTTTAATGAAGTAATTGCTGATCCAAGTGTACTTTCGGGATCAAAATTGGTTGATAATTCTAAAATCTATCACTCAGATGCTAATTATAATTTTAAAGATCTTATAAAATTTGCTGAAATTCAAGTGGGTGGATCTTTCAGATTGTATGAATTGAATTCTCATGGAAGAATTTATACTGATGCTAACGGACCTATTAATTATAATGAGTACGGTGCATATACACAATTGACAAAAAAATTATTAGATGACCGTTTGAAATTTACAGGATCTGTTCGTTATGATAAATCAAAAAATTTCGATGGTAATTTTTCTCCAAGAGTATCTTTAGTATATTCTGCGGGTGAATCTAAAAAGCATAATTTCAGAACTTCTTTCCAAACAGGTTTTAGAAATCCATCTACACAAGATCAATACATTAGTTTTAATGTAGGAAGTGCTATATTGCTTGGTTCAGCTCCGGATAACTTGACAAGATATAGTGAGACATTAGCTGTTTCTACATTAGTTGGTCAGGCTTTGGCAGGAGGAACTTCAGTTGTTATGACTGGATTGAACGCTTACAATAATTCGTATACTGCATCTTCAGTAGGAGCGCTTAGTGCTACAGGAAATCCGGCTTTATTAAGAAAAACAAGTGTAAAATATGTTAAACCAGAACAAGTAAAAGCATTTGAGTTAGGATACCGTTCTTTTATTGAAGATATATCAATTGATGTAAACGGATATTATAATATTTATAATGACTTTATTGGAAATCTAAATGTTATTGCTCCTTTTTACGGAACTGCTCAAGATGCACCTAATCCTCTAGGAGGACCAACTGATGCAGGAGCGCAATCTTTACATGCAATTCAAAACGGAAACTATAGAGTATATCAATTGTACACTAATACAGATGTTGAAATCAAATCACTTGGTTTTGGTCTTGGTCTTTCTAAAAAAGTATACAGAGATTTTGAAGTTGGTGTTAATTATAATTATGCTGAATTTAAGTTTGATCAGGCAAAAGATCCAAGTTTTGAAGCTGGATTTAATACACCTAAACATAGAGTAAAAGCATCATTTGGAAACGAAAGATTGTTTAAAAATTTCGGATTCAATGTTAGCGGAAGATGGAACAGCGAATATTTATGGCAATCTACAATGGTAGACGGTATGATTGATTCGGCTACAGTAGTTGATGCTCAAATCAATTATAATATTCCAAAACTAAAATCAACCTTAAAACTAGGAGCTTCAAATCTTGGAGGTAAAGAATATACTCAAGTATTGGGAGCAGGATTAATCGGGCAACAATATTTTGCTTCTTGGACAATCAATCCATAATTAAAGTGATATAAATAAAACAAATGTGTTTGCTTTTTTTTCCTTTTTTAGAGAGGACAGAAAGAGAAATAATTTTTAAAATATACTATTATGATAAAAAATTTCAAATGGCTTTTATTGGTTTCCCTAACCTTTATAGCTTGTAATAATGATGATGACAATACAGTTGTAGAAGAACCGGTTTCTCCTGGTTCGGCAAATTTCACTAAATATGTTGCCTTGGGAGATTCGTTTGCTGCGGGATATAGTGATGGAGCTCTTTTCAGAAAAGGCCAGGAAGGTTCTTATGTAAACATACTTTCACAACAGTTTGCAGAAGCTGGAGGAGGGGAATTTAAAACGCCTTTTACGTCTGATAATGTTGGAGGATTGCTTTTGGGTGGAACCCAAATTGCAACTGCTCGTCTTTATTTTAATGGATCAGGACCGGTTACGGTTAGCGGAACACCAACTACAGAGGTGTCAACAGTTTTATCTGGACCATTTAATAATCTTGGAGTTCCCGGAGCTAAAAGTTATCATTTGGTAGCTCCTGGATATGGAAACGTTGCGGGAGTAGCATCGGGTGCTGCAAATCCTTATTTTGCTCGATTTGCTACGGCATCTGGAACTACGGTTTTGGCCGATGCTTTGGTTCAGGCTCCAACTTTCTTTTCTTTATGGATTGGTGGAAATGATGTTCTAGGATATGCAACTTCAGGAGGAAGTGGTGTAAATCAAACCGGAAATTTAGATCCTAGTACTTATACATCTAACGATATTACAGACCCTAATGTTTTTGCAAGTGTTTATTCAGGGATAGTGACCAATTTAACAGCAAACGGAGCTAAAGGAGTAGTTGCAAATTTACCTTATGTAAGCACGTTGCCTTATTTTACAACTGTGCCTTATAATCCGGTTCCGCTTACGGCTGGCGTAGCTGCTCAATTGAATGCAGGATATGCTGCTTACAATGGCGGGTTGTTGTATGCTGCTGCCAATGGATTGATATCTTCAGAAGAAGCGACAAAAAGAACCATTAATTTTGTTGCAGGAAGCAATGCGGTGGTAATTGCAGATAGTTATTTGACTAATTTATCAGGATACGGAATTCCATCATACAGACATGCTACTGCCGAAGATTTGATGGTTTTGCCTTCAATGAGTTTTATTGGAACAGCCATTGGTGGAGATCCTACAAAAGTTAATGGAGTTTCAGTGCCGTTAGCCGATAAATGGGTTTTGTCTAAAGATGAAATTGCCGAAGTAAAAATAGCTACAGATGCATATAATGTTACTATAAAAGCTGTTGCTGATGCAAAAGGATTGGCTTTTGTGGATACCAAAGCAATAATGGCTCAACTGTCAACTACAGGAGTAGTAAGTAATAGCTTTACTTTAAAATCTACTTACGTTACCGGTGGTGCATTCTCACTTGATGGAGTACATCCTAGTCCAAGAGGATATGCATTAATCGCAAATGCTTTTACTGCGGCGATAAATGAAAAATATACCTCTACATTGAAGAAAGTTGATTTAGGATTATATCAAATATTATATCCGGCTATTTTACCATAAAAATTACCATATTACAGTATTAAACCACCCGTTTTTATACGTGGTGGTTTTTTTATTTTGGGATAAATAGTAGTTATTTGTAAGTTGTGTATCCTTTATATGCAGAACAATGAAATTATCCTGAATTTTTTATAAAAAAAATTATTGATTTTATATTTTAAAAATTATCTTTGCACTCTGAAAAAAGCATTTAATCGATACGTTTCGCTTGGTTGCATTTCATAAACCTAAATAGCTATTTAATAAATACATAAGTAATGTCTAAAGTAATAGGAAAAGTTGCCCAAATCATTGGCCCAGTAGTTGACGTTGTTTTCAACGGTAAAGATGTTGAACTTCCAAAAATTTATGATTCGTTAGAAATCACAAGAAAAGATGGAACTTTATTAGTTCTAGAAGTACAATCTCACATTGGTGAAAATACCGTTCGTACCATTTCGATGGACTCAACAGATGGTTTGAGTAGAGGTTATGAAGTAGTTGGAACGGGAAATCCAATCCAAATGCCAATCGGTGCTGACGTTTACGGACGTTTGTTCAACGTAATCGGAGATGCCATTGACGGTTTAGGAAATTTACCTAAAACAGGTGAAAACGGAATGTCAATTCACAGATCGGCTCCTAAATTCGAAGATTTATCAACTTCATCTGAAGTTTTATTCACAGGTATTAAAGTAATCGATTTGATTGAGCCTTACGCAAAAGGAGGAAAAATTGGATTGTTTGGTGGTGCCGGTGTTGGTAAAACAGTATTGATTCAAGAGTTGATTAACAATATTGCAAAAGGTCACGGTGGACTTTCAGTATTCGC
>ERZ1034361.1422-NODE-1422-length-12775-cov-6.867696_pt1 | contig 12775 bp, 8 predicted proteins | sample MGYA00520617_ERZ1034361 | MGnify/ENA primary metagenome ERZ1034361 (study PRJEB33736, sample SAMEA104284507) | Azolla filiculoides | biome: Urban; feature: Water surface; material: Ditch water | place: Netherlands | collected 2015-10-28 | depth 0-0.1 m ... | reverse complement strand
CAACAAGAAAGAAATGCTGGTGTTCATCACGCCGCGAGTTTTGGCCGACCGTAGCGGGTCGAACTGAATATGAACAGCATGAACAGGGTTTCAAAGATGTCCATATATAAGGTAATCAGTGGTTTGGTGTTGGCTGCATTTTTGACAGCCTGTGGCGGTGGTGGTGGCAGCAGTGGTAGCAGCAGCTCCTCTACTGGCTCAAGTTCAGGAACGTCTTCCAGTTCTGGTGGCTCGAGTTCAGGTACAACGACTGCAGCTGCTCCCACAATTACAGTTTCTATCCGCGACAGTGTTCCCACCACGGTGACGACTATCGGGACATCGGGTACCTATACGGCGAGAGCTGTATTGGTGGATGGTGCTGGCAGTGCAATTTCGGGTAAGTTGGTCACTTTCAGCGTAAATTCGGCATTGGCGACATTGGCTTCAACAACGGCGTTAACGGATAGCTCCGGTGTTGCAAATGTAGGAATTGCCCCCGCGGCAGGTACCCCGAGCGGCGCGGCAACGCTATCCGCATCCGCTGTTGTTTCGTCTTCTAGTGTTACTGGTACAACTGATTTCGCCTCAACAGGCGGTGGTACTTCGACAGGTGGCGGAGGACCATCCGCGTCAACTATTCAGGCCTTGATTACAGACTCCTCTGGAAGTTCCGTGACTGCTATTGGTTCCAGCGGCTATTTCGCTAAGGCCATCGTACGGGACGGGAATAATGTCGGTATTTCTGGAAGGTTAGTTAACTTTAGCCTGAACTCGAATTTGGCTTCTCTGTCGTCTACAACTGCGTTAACAGATTCAAGCGGTGTGGCAACTGTAGGAATTTCATCAGCGGTTGGCTCATCGGCAGGAGCAGCAACGCTTACTGTTAACGCTACGGTTTCCAATGCAAGTTTGAGTACCTCGACGGATTTTGCCTATTCAGGTGCTGCCATTACTTTGCCTTCGTTTAATGCGGGCGGAGTTACATCTCTATTGTCCGGAGGAAACGCCGCACTTTCAGTTACTGCGTATATAGGTGGAGTTCTTGCAGGAGCTACGCCAGTTAATGTTACGTTAACTGCTTCTTGCGGAACAATTAATGGCTCTAGTGGTTCGGCGGGTGTAACCACAAATGGAAGTGGGGTTGCTTCTGCAAATTACAGTGCCATTCAAACTGACGGTACGCCTTGTTCGGGGGCGGTTACTTTGAATGCAGCGAGTGGTTCCGCAAGCGCCTCTCCACTGACCATCACGGTGGCTGCGCCGTCGGCCGCTTCTGTTGCCTTTGTGTCAGCTACGCTTCCAAGCGTTTATGTTAGTGGCTCTGGCGCACCCACTGATTCCGTGTTGACTTTCAAGGTACTCACAAATACCGGGTCGGCATCGCAAAGTACGCCAGTGACGTTTACGGTACCTTTAAATCCGGGTGGGGTTACGTTGTCTGCAGGTTCCGGAACAACTGATAACGCTGGATTGGTGACGGTAAAAATTTCGTCAGGAACGATTCCAGGTCCGCTTAAGGTCAAGGCGGAAATTGCAGGTGGAGCCTTTGCCGAATCGCAGAATCTTACGGTCGCCTCGGGGCCACCCTCTCAGCGTTACTTAAGTGTTTCAGTTTCTACATTTAATGTAGAAGGTCAAAGCATCGATGGAACAAATACAACGGTTACAGTGCGCGCTGCGGATAGGCAAGGCAATCCTGTTCAAGATGGCACAGTTATTAACTTCACCTCAAATGGTGGCCAAATTGCGCCAAGTTGTGCGACTTCGAGAGTCAATGGTATTGCCCAATGTTCGGTGATTTGGCAAAGCCAAAATCCGCGTCCGGCAAATGGTCGTGTCGCGGTGCTTGCTTATGCTGTTGGAACCAAGGACTATCTAGATTTGAATGGAAACAATACCTACGACACAGGTGACACGCTTGTTCAAATGGGAAATCCGTATCGCGATGACAATGAAAATGGAACGTATGCAGCTAACGATGACCGATTCTTCCTTTCTTTAGGAGGGACTGGTGCTTGTTCTGGAAGTGGAGAACCTGCGCCGGCTATACAAGCCACGTGTGATACGAATCTAGCAACTATTGTGCGTCAGCAAGTAATTGTTTTGAATTCTGCCAGTCAGCATGAACCGCTAAATCCAGTTATCAACGGGCACAGTTCGTTTAGTTTTAATTTATACAGTTTGCAGAGTATTTATTCGGGGGCTGGAGTCTTCATTCCCATGCCTGCAGGGACTACGATAACTGCTGCTCCCATAACCAACACGTCGACATGTAAAGTGAATAGCGTTACGAATAGTACGATTGCGAATATTTCTCCAAGGGTTGTAACAACTGGCGTCTACCCAAATTTGTCGACTCCGCACGCTGTGACTCTTGAGTCCTGTGTCGCTAACGATCTAATTGAAGTAACCGTAACCACTCCTAGTGGCTTGGCGACCAGTACTATCGTGCAACTTCTTTGATATTCAGCCTTGTCGGTCTTCCCGGTTCCGGGAAGACCACCGTCGGGCGGCAACTTGCCCGGCGGCTTCACCTTCCGTTTGTTGATTCAGACCACGAGATTGAGGTCCGGATCGGTTGTTCCATTCGCGAATTCTTTGAGCGCGAAGGGGAGGCCCGCTTTCGGGATATTGAAGAAGACGTGCTGGATTCCCTAACCCAAGGAACTCCCAAGGTTCTCTCGACCGGTGGCGGGGCCGTGTTGCGGCCGAATAACCGCTTGCATTTGGGTGAACGCGGGCGCGTGGTTTATTTGAAATCGTCGCCCGAGGAGCTTTTTCGTCGCCTACGGCACGACACCAACCGGCCGTTGCTGCAGGTTGCAGACCCTTTGCTCAAACTTAAAAACCTGTTTGCCGAGCGCGATCCGCTGTACCGGGAGGTCGCGCACTTTGTGCTGGAAACGGGGCGTCCGTCGGTTTCCACGCTGGTCAACATGATCGTGATGCAACTGGAACTGTCCGGCGATCTGCCAAAGCCTGAGCCCACCGCCTGAAGCCATTCCGTCAAAGGCTCTAAACTTGGGGCGATGACACCGACACCCATTCAAACCGTTTCCATTGACCTCGGGGAACGCAGTTACGCCATTTACATTGGTTCCGCGTTGATCGCACATGAGGCCATGTTTGCCGATTTGCCGCGCGCCACTTCGGTGCTGATCGTCAGCAACGAAACCGTCGCCCCTCTGTATGCCCAGCAACTCGCTACGGCCTTGCAGAAGAAGTTTTCCAAGGTGCTGACGCTGGCTTTGCCCGATGGCGAAGTGCACAAGAACTGGGAAACGCTCAACCTGATTTTTGATGCGCTGTTGCAAAACGGCTGCGATCGCAAATGCCTGATGGTGGCGCTGGGCGGTGGCGTGGTGGGCGACATGACTGGCTATGCCGCTGCCAGCTTTATGCGCGGGGTGCCGTTTGTGCAGGTCCCGACTACGTTGCTGTCTCAGGTGGACTCCTCGGTGGGCGGGAAAACCGGCATCAACCACCCGCTGGGCAAAAACATGATCGGTGCGTTTTATCAGCCGCTGCGGGTGATTTGTGATTTGGATACGCTGAAAACGCTGCCCGACCGGGAACTTAGCGCGGGTCTGGCGGAAGTAATCAAGTACGGCCCGATTGCCGACTTGCAGTTCATGGGCTGGCTGGAGCAAAACATGGATTTGCTGTTGGCACGCGATGTGACGGCGCTGGCCCACGCCGTGCGGCACAGTTGCGAGATCAAGGCCTGGGTCGTGGCGCAGGATGAGCGCGAAGGCGGGCTGCGCGCCATCCTGAATTTTGGTCACACCTTTGGCCATGCCATTGAGGCGGGCATGGGCTATGGGCGCTGGCTGCATGGTGAGGCGGTGGGTTGCGGCATGGTGATGGCCGCGAGGCTATCGCAGCAACTGGGCTTGGTGGACGAAGCCTTTGTGCAGCGTCTGAAAACGTTGACCGTGCGCGCTGGCCTGCCGGTGGTGGGCCCGGTGCTGGATGCACAGGACAACGCAGGTCGCTATCTTGAACTGATGCGGTTGGACAAAAAGTCAGATGCCGGCGAAATCAAGTTTGTGCTGATCGACGGTCCGTCCAAGGCTACCGTGCGGGGTGCCCCCGATGCGCTGGTGCGCAGTGTGATTGACGCATGTTGCCAACCGTAGGCGACCCCGTTGCGGGCACGGGCGGGCTGGCGTTGTACGCCTGTGACCCCGTCCACAGTCGCGGGCGGCGCATCGACGAGCCGCCGGCGACTACGCGCACCGCGTTTCAGCGCGACCGCGATCGCATCGTGCACTCCACCGCATTCCGCCGGTTGGTGTACAAGACCCAAGTCTTTCTGAACCACGAAGGCGACTTGTTTCGCACGCGCCTGACGCACTCGCTGGAAGTCGCCCAACTCGGGCGCAGCATTGCACGCTCACTGCACCTGAACGAAGACCTGGTAGAGGCGATTGCGCTGGCGCACGACCTCGGCCACACGCCATTTGGCCATGCAGGGCAAGAGGCATTGCACGAATGCATGGTCGATTACGGCGGGTTTGAGCACAACCTGCAAAGTCTGCGCGTGGTGGATTTGCTGGAAGAGCGCTACCCGTTGTTCGACGGGCTCAACCTGTGCTTTGAAACCCGCGAGGGCATTCTCAAACACTGCTCACGCACCAACGCGCAACTGCTGGAAGCGGCAGAGCACGCCTACGCCGATGGGCAAGGCGGCGTGGGGCGGCGGTTTCTGGATAGCCAACGCCCCAGCCTGGAGGCGCAACTGTGCAACCTCGCCGATGAAATCGCCTACAACGCCCACGACATTGACGATGGCATCCGCTCAGGGCTGATCAGCCTGGAGCAGGTGCGCGAGGTCCGGTTGTTTCGTGGCTTTTGTGATCAGGCGATGCAGGACCACGCGCACTTGCGCAACAGTGGTCAGGCAAGGCGCCTGATGTACGAAAGCATCCGGCTGATGCTGAGTGAACAGGTGTTTGATGTGATCCGGGCTACGCGCGCTGCAATTGCGGAGGCCGGTGTAGCCACGCTGGCTGATGTGCGTCGCTGCGAGCCGCTGATAGTTTTTAGCGAAGGCATGCGCCAGCAATCGGCAGAACTCAAGCGCTTTTTGTTTGCGCACCTGTACCGGCATACGCAGGTGGTGCAGACGATGGATCAGGCCAAGACCGTGGTGCAGGAACTCTTTACGCTGTATTGCGAAGCACCGCACGAAATGCAGGCGGGCTTTGCACTGCGCTCGCAGTCAACGCAGGTCTCCACCTGGAACGCCGGGCCGGCGCTGCAACGCAGCGTGGCCGACTATATTGCCGGCATGACCGATCGGTTTGCCTCCCGTGAACACCATCGCCTGACCGGTCGGCGCCTGCTGCAAACCAACGGCTAGCCTGCCCCAGTCTCAACACCCATTCAGCCCATGAATCAAGAATTTTCCCAACGGCATGCCATCGTGGTGGAAGACACGCGCCGTTGGGTGCAACGCGCCGTGATCGGGCTGAACCTGTGTCCGTTCGCCAAGTCGGTGGAAGTTAAAGGGCAGGTGCGCTATGTCATCAGCCATGCGCAGCGCGCCAAGGCGATGCTGCTGGACCTGAAGCGAGAACTCCAGCATCTGGTGGAAACTGCCCCCGCTCAACTGGACACCACCATGTTGATCGCACCCGATGGGTTCGCTGATTTTCTGGAGTTCAACGAATTGCTGGAGCGGGCCGACCAGTTGCTGGTGGACCTGGATCTGGATGGCGTTCTGCAGATTGCCAGCCTGCACCCGCACTACCAGTTTGCCGATACCGATCCCGACGACATTACCAACTACACCAACCGTGCGCCCTATCCCACGCTGCACCTGCTGCGCGAAGACAGCGTGGACCGTGCGGTGGCCGCGTTCCCCAATGCCGAGGCGATTTATGAAACCAATATGCAAACCATGCTGCGCTTGGGGCCGGACGGCTGGAGCGCTTTGGGTGTGGATGCCACTGCGCCGGATGAGGATGCACCATGAGCCGGTCTAAGTCAGACGTTCGAGGCAAGACGCCCAAAGAAGCAGGGCGGACTGCCCCAACGCCCGACGCGTTGGGCCTGGACCTCAAGCCGGGGCAGTCGATTGAACTGCTAAAGGAACTGCACATCCTGACCCGTGAGGGGAAGCTCAACCAGGACTCGCGCCGCAAACTGAAGCAGGTCTATCACCTGTTTCAATTTATCGAGAAGTTGCTGGATGGTTTGCAGGCTGGACCGGAAGGCCGCCTGACGCTGGCGGACCACGGCGCAGGCAAGTCGTATCTGGGTTTCATTCTGTATGACCTGTATTTCAAGAGCCGCAGCGGCAGCCACATTTATGGCATTGAGACGCGGGCGGAGTTGGTCGAGCGCAGCACGGCGCTGGCCAGCAAGCTCGGCTTTGAGCGCATGAGTTTTCTCAACCTCACGGTAGCGGAGTCAGCCCAGAGCCAGCAAGTGCCAGCGCAGGTGGATGTGGTGACTGGCCTGCATGCCTGTGACACCGCCACCGACGACGCCATTGCATTTGGCCTGGAAAAGAAGGCGCGTGCGATGGTGCTGGTGCCTTGCTGCCAGGCCGAAGTGGCGCGGCATTTGAACCAGGGCAAGGCGTTGTCTCTGTCCCGCACGCCGCTGGCTGAACTCTGGCGCCACCCGCTGCACACCCGCGAAATGGGCAGCCAGATTACCAACGTGCTGCGCTGCCTTTATTTGGAGGCTTGCGGCTACCAGGTCACCGTCACCGAGTTGGTGGGCTGGGAGCACAGCATGAAAAACGAGTTGATCCTGGCGCACTACACGGGGCAGCGTAAGCGCAGCGCGGCGCAGCGGCTTACCGCCATCCTGCAGGAATTTGGCATTGAGTCCCTGCTTGACACCCGCTTTACACACTTGAAAGACAATGCGCTGGACAACGCCGGTGCGGCCTGAGCCGTTATGGTGCGGCGCGCAACTTATTGATTTTGGAGTAACCCCATGAAAACAAGCATTCGCCTGGCCCTGATTCTTTCCGTTGTCGGGGCACTTGCCGCATGTGCCAGCAGCAGCCCCGATGTGATCAAGCGGGGGGACACACAGCGCATGGCCCAGGTCGAAGACGCGGTGGTGCTGTCGGTGCGCGATGTCACGGTAGACGGTAACCAGTCTGGAACCGGCGCGGCAGTTGGGGGCGTGGTCGGCGCGATTGGCGGCTACGGTGGTGGCAGCGGTCGGGCCGAGTCGCAGGTGCTGGGCATCTTGGCCGGTGTTGCCGGTGCAGCCGCAGGCAACGCCATTGAACGCTTTGCGACGCGCGAAGACGCGGTAGAAATATTGGTGCAACTCAAGGGCGGCGAGCGCCGCGCGATTGTGCAGGCCAAGGCGGCCGAGAAGCTGGCCCCCGGGGATGCCGTCATTATCGTGACCACCGGTGGCAAGGTGCGCGTGACCAAAGCGCCCAAGTAACCTAGGAAAAAGGGGGGCTGGCGTGACCTATCGTTGTGCATGCCCCTGACATGGCGCGACTCTCCCGTCTCAGCTTTGCGGGTCTCCCGCACCACGTCATTCAGCGTGGGCATAACGGCCAGCCCATCTTTCAGCAGGCGTCCGATTACCAGTTCATGCACGATTTGCTGCGGGAGTACGCCCGCAGTTGCGCAATTGAGGTGCACGCCTACGCGCTGATGCCCAACCACTTTCATTTGTTGCTCACTCCCCAGACAGGGGCAGGGTTGTCGCAAATGCTGCAAGCGGTCGGGCGGCGTTATGTTCGCCACTTCAATGATGCGCAAGGGCGAACCGGCACCTTGTGGGACGGTCGCTACCGGTCCACCGTCTTGCAACCCGAACGCTTTTTGCTGGCCTGTATGGCCTACATCGATCTCAATCCGGTGCGGGCTGGCTTGTGCCAAGAGGCATCGGGCTATGCCTGGAGCAGCCACGCCCACTACATCGGACGCCAGATCGACAAGTTGGTCACGCCCCATGCACTGTTTTGGGGCCTTGGCAACACGCCGTTTGCCCGCGAGGCGGCCTATTCGGGCATGGTTGATGCCGGAATCAGTGGCACGCAGCAGCAGTCGCTGACCGATGCGACCCTCAAAGGCTGGGCTTTGGGTGATGCCAACTTTCTGGAGGGCTTGCAAACCGAGACGCCCCGCCGCCTGACCAAGGGCCGCGCCGGCCGACCGGCACGCGCCGCTGCGACCTAAGTGCGCAGTTAAAGCCCCGCGCACCCAAGCGCATTTTGATATGTCCCCAATTAAATATGAAAGCAGTGTTGTGAATATTTAAATGGGTTCTGACCCTATTTATTTTTCTTGGCATCTTTGTTGCATTGCAGTAAGCTCCACGTCCACTGTCATTTTCAGGAGTGCGCCATGACGACGGCTGCAGAAATTAAACACCTTTCCGACCACGGTCTGTATTCCACCGAGCAAGAGCACGATGCCTGCGGCGTGGGCTTTGTCGCCCACATTCGCGGCGAGAAGAGCCACTCGATTGTCAAGAACGCACTCAAGATTCTTGAAAACCTGGACCACCGGGGTGCGGTGGGTGCCGACAAGCTCATGGGTGACGGTGCCGGCATTCTGATTCAGATTCCCGATGCGCTGTACCGCGAAGAAATGCTCAAGCAGGGCGTGATTCTGCCGCCTTTGGGCGAGTATGGCGTCGGCATGATCTTCCTGCCCAAGGAACATGCTTCTCGCCAGGCCTGCGAGCAGGAGATGGAGCGTGCCATCAAGGCCGAAGGCCAGGTGCTGCTGGGCTGGCGTGATGTTCCAGTGAACCTCGACATGCCCATGTCGCCCACCGTGCGCGAAAAAGAACCCGTGCTGCGCCAGGTGTTCATTGGCCGCGGAGCCGATGTGATCGTGCAGGACGCGCTCGAGCGCAAGCTGTACGTGATCCGCAAGACCGCCAGTGCCCACATTCAGGCGCTCAAGCTCAAGCACAGCAAAGAATATTACGTGCCCAGCATGTCCAGCCGCACCGTGGTCTACAAGGGCCTGCTGCTGGCCGACCAGGTGGGTGTGTACTTCAAAGACCTGGAAGATGAACGTTGCGTGTCGGCCCTGGGCCTGGTGCACCAGCGTTTCTCTACCAACACATTCCCCGAGTGGCCGCTGGCGCACCCGTACCGCTACGTGGCGCACAACGGTGAAATCAACACCGTCAAGGGCAACTACAACTGGATGAAGGCCCGCGAAGGCGTGATGTCTTCGCCGGTGCTGGGCGCTGACCTGCAGAAGCTGTACCCCATCAGCTTTGCCGGCCAGTCGGACACCGCCACTTTTGATAACTGCCTCGAGTTGTTGACCATGGCGGGCTACCCCATCAGCCAGGCCGTGATGATGATGATCCCCGAACCCTGGGAGCAGCACACCACCATGGACCCGCGTCGCCGCGCGTTCTACGAATACCACGCTGCCATGCTGGAGCCGTGGGACGGCCCGGCCTCCATCGTGTTCACCGATGGTCGCCAGATTGGCGCCACGCTGGACCGCAACGGACTGCGTCCTTCGCGTTACTGCATCACCGATGACGACCTGGTCATCATGGGCTCCGAGTCCGGTGTGTTGCCCGTGCCCGAGAACAAGATCGTGCGCAAGTGGCGTCTGCAGCCCGGCAAGATGTTCCTGATCGACCTGGAGCAGGGCCGCATGATTGATGACGAGGAGCTCAAGGCCAACCTCGCCAACAGCAAGCCCTATAAGCAGTGGATTGAAAACCTGCGCATCAAGCTCGACGACGTGACGTTCAAGGATCGCCGCACAGCGATTGCGTTGTCGGAAGTCGTGGCCGGTGTGGAGCCCAAACGCATCACCGACCAGATTTCGCTGCTCGACCGCCAACAGGCATTTGGCTTCACGCAGGAAGACCTGAAGTTCCTGATCGCTCCCATGGCCACTGCCGGAGAAGAAGCCATTGGCTCTATGGGCAATGACAGCCCGCTGGCCGTGTTGTCCGACAAGAACAAGCCGCTGTACAACTACTTCAAGCAGTTGTTTGCCCAGGTGACCAACCCACCGATCGACCCGATCCGTGAAGCCATCGTGATGTCGCTGGTGTCGTTTATCGGCCCCAAGCCCAACCTGCTCGATATCAACCAGGTCAACCCGCCCATGCGCCTTGAAGTGAGCCAGCCGGTGCTGGACTTCGAAGACATGGCCAAGCTGCGCGAAATTGAAACGCATACGCAGGGCAAGTTCCGCAGCTACACGCTCGACATCACCTACCCGCTGGCCTGGGGCCACGAAGGCGTCGAGGCCAAGCTGGCTTCGTTGTGCGCAGAAGCCGTGGACGCGATCAAGGGTGGCAAAAACATCCTGATCATCAGCGACCGCAACATCAGCGCCACCCAGGTTGCCATTCCGGCGCTGCTGGCGCTGTCTGCCGTGCACCAGCACCTGGTGCGTGAAGGCCTGCGCACCACCGCCGGTCTGGTGGTGGAAACCGGAACCGCCCGCGAGGTGCACCACTTTGCCGTGCTGGCTGGCTACGGCGCCGAAGCCGTGCACCCCTACCTGGCCATGGAAACCCTGACCAGCATCCACAAGGACCTGCCGGGTGACCTGAGTGCCGAAAAGGCGATCTACAACTATGTCAAGGCTGTGGGCAAGGGTCTGTCCAAGATCATGTCCAAGATGGGTGTCAGCACCTACATGAGCTACTGCGGTGCCCAGTTGTTCGAGGCCATCGGCCTGTCCACCGCCACCGTGTCCAAGTACTTCACCGGCACCCCCAGCCGCGTGGAAGGCATTGGCGTGTTCGAGATTGCCGAAGAAGCCATTCGCATGCACAACGCCGCCTTTGGCGACAGCCCGGTGCTGGCCAACGCGCTGGATGCCGGTGGCGAATACGCCTGGCGCGCCCGTGGCGAAGAACACATGTGGACGCCCGATTCCATCGCCAAGTTGCAGCACAGCACGCGTTCCAACAACTGGAACACCTACAAGGAATACGCCCAGATCATCAACGACCAGAGCAAGCGCCACCTGACCCTGCGTGGGCTGTTCGAGTTCAAGATCGATCCTGCTAAGGCGATTCCGGTGGACGAAGTGGAATCCGCCAAGGAAATCGTCAAGCGCTTTGCAACCGGTGCCATGTCGCTCGGCTCCATTTCGACCGAAGCACACGCCACCCTGGCCGTTGCCATGAACCGCATCGGCGGCAAGAGCAACACCGGCGAAGGTGGTGAAGATTCCGCACGCTACCGCAATGAACTCAAGGGCATCCCGATCAAGGCCGGTGACACCCTGAAGAGCGTGATTGGCGCTGCCAACGTGGAAGTGGACCTGCCCTTGCTGGCCGGTGACTCGCTGCGTTCGCGCATCAAGCAGGTGGCGTCGGGCCGTTTCGGTGTGACCGCCGAGTACCTGTCCAGTGCCGACCAGATCCAGATCAAGATGGCCCAGGGCGCCAAGCCCGGTGAAGGCGGTCAATTGCCCGGTGGCAAGGTATCGGAATACATCGGCAAGCTGCGCCACTCGGTGCCCGGAGTGGGCCTGATTTCGCCGCCGCCGCACCACGACATCTACTCCATCGAAGACCTGGCCCAGTTGATCCACGATCTGAAAAACGTGGCACCGCATTCCGGCATCAGCGTCAAGCTGGTTTCCGAAATTGGCGTGGGCACGATCGCTGCGGGCGTTGCCAAGTGCAAGGCCGACCATGTGGTGATTGCTGGACATGACGGCGGCACCGGTGCCTCGCCCTGGTCCTCCATCAAGCATTGCGGCAGCCCCTGGGAAATCGGTCTGGCCGAAACCCAGCAGACGCTGGTGCTGAATCGCCTGCGTAGCCGTATCCGTGTGCAGGCCGATGGCCAGATGAAGACCGGTCGCGACGTGGCCATTGGCGCGCTGCTGGGTGCTGACGAATTCGGTTTCGCCACCGCTCCGCTGGTGGTGGAAGGCTGCATCATGATGCGCAAGTGCCACCTGAACACCTGCCCGGTGGGTGTGGCCACGCAAGACCCGGCGCTGCGTCAGAAGTTCTCCGGCAAGCCCGAGCATGTGGTGAACTACTTCTTCTTCATTGCCGAAGAAGTGCGCCAGATCATGGCCCAACTCGGTATTCGCAAGTTCGACGACATGATCGGTCGCTCCGACCTGCTCGACACCCGCAAGGGCATTGAACACTGGAAGGCCAGCGGTCTCGACTTCAGCCGTCTGTTTGCCGAGCCGCAAGTTCCTGCCGATGTGCCCCGCTTCCAGACGCTGGAGCAGGACCATGGCCTGGAAAAGGCGCTGGACAACGTGCTGATCGAGAAGAGCCGCGCCGCCATCGAAAAGGGCGAAAAAGTGCACTTCATGGAAGTGGCCCGCAACGTGAACCGCTCCGTTGGTGCCATGCTGTCCGGTGCCGTGACCAAGGTGCATCCCGAAGGCCTGCCGGACAACACCATCCGCATTCAGCTCGAAGGCACTGGCGGCCAGTCGTTTGGCGCTTTCCTGTGCAACGGCATCACCCTGTACCTGATTGGCGATGCCAATGACTACACGGGCAAGGGCCTGTCGGGTGGTCGCGTGGTGGTGCGTCCGAGCATCGACTTCCGTGGCGAAGCCACCAAGAACACCATCGTGGGCAACACCGTGATGTATGGCGCCACCACCGGTGAAGCCTTCTTCAGCGGCGTTGCCGGTGAGCGCTTTGCAGTGCGTCTGTCGGGTGCGACGGCCGTGGTGGAAGGCACGGGCGACCACGGTTGTGAATACATGACCGGCGGCACCGTGGCGGTGCTGGGCAAGACCGGGCGCAACTTCGCGGCCGGTATGAGCGGCGGCGTGGCCTACGTTTATGACGAAGACGGTCAGTTCGCCAGCCGTTGCAA
>ERZ1034361.1419-NODE-1419-length-12812-cov-3.721790_pt1 | contig 12812 bp, 11 predicted proteins | sample MGYA00520617_ERZ1034361 | MGnify/ENA primary metagenome ERZ1034361 (study PRJEB33736, sample SAMEA104284507) | Azolla filiculoides | biome: Urban; feature: Water surface; material: Ditch water | place: Netherlands | collected 2015-10-28 | depth 0-0.1 m ... | reverse complement strand
GGCTCAGTCGTGTCGGGGGTCGTGTCCTGCGTCGCAGCCTGCGTCGTGTCAGGCGCCGTCGCGGCGGTGTGCTCGCCGAGCAGGCCAGAGATGTAGTCGTGCGCCGTGGTGGCTGCACCCGCTTCGATGTCAGCCACACCGAGCTGGGCAGCAGAGTCGAGCGTGTCACCAGCCGTACCGGCGTCGGTCTGAGCAGAGACGAACCCTGCCGAGGACGCAGGAGCGTCGGTCGCAGCGCCGGGTTCCGTCGCGTCGTTGCCAGTACCTTGGGTGACGGTCTGGGCGGCGTCCGGTGCACCGGTGTCGGTTTGGTCGGCGTTCGTGTCGGTGGTGAAGTCCTGCGCAGCCAGCAGCGCACCTGCCTCGGTCAGCGTCGCGACGAAGTTACCGGAGGCAGAGATCAGTTCGGTGGCTGGCGCCGGCTCGCTCGTCTCGCTGACGAACTCTGCCGTGGCCGGGTGCGCTGCGTCAGCCGTTGTGGGTTCGGTGCGGTCTGCGCCAAGTCCTGCGAGAGCGTCCTGCGCCGTGTCGGGCGTGGTCGTGTCCGTCTGGTCGGCAGTGGCGAGCAGGGCCGTGTCCGCAGCATCCGTACCCGCACCAGCTTCGTCTTCCGCTGCGATGAACTGCGCGGCGGCGTCCTGTGCCTCTGCGCCCGTACCTGCCTCAGCCAGCTCGCTGGTCATGTCCTGAGTCGCGGTCTGGTCTTCCACCGGAGTAGCGGTGTCGGTCTGGTCGGCGCTGACACTGGTCGTCAGAGAGTCTTGGGCAGCATCCGAAGTCGCAGGCTCCTGCTCATCAGCGGCAGTCTCCCACGTACCTTCTATGGCGTCGGTGCTGTCGGTGAGTTCGTCGTGGGGGAAGCTCAAACCAACAACGGTGTTGTCAGTAATCGGGCGGCGATACGCTACCTGCGAGGCGGGGCCGTTCGTCGGCGAGTACCCGACGTTTTCTCCGTAGTTGAACTGCGGGCGGGAGATGCGGATAGTGAAGTCGAACGGCTCCAGTGCAACTAGGTTAGTCAGTAGCAGGGCGAGTTTGGCGTAGGGGTAGGATGTACCATCAACGTGGCGGTACGTGTTAGCCACGTTGAGTCTAGCCCCTAACTGTAAATCACTAAGGGGTATGGTTGGGGAAGTGGTGGCGTTAAACAGGTTGACCCCGTCTGCAGCGACCCCTACCCCTATTGCTAGTTTTAGCCCAAAGGTTTTGCCAGCTAAGCTGTAGTCGAACAGCGGAAGCTCCCCACCCACCAACGTGATTGTGGCAGATGACGTCATTACAGTTCTTGTCGCCCCGCCAAGGGTAACACCGGACAAAACAAAATTCGATCTAGAACTATTTGCGGTGTGCGTGCCGTAAAACCGTACGTCGATGTACGGATCGCCGAACTCCGTTCCTGTCGCCACGATGTCGCAGAAGCTAGTCGTCGGGGTCGTGGACCTGAACGTGAATTCTCCCCCACTCACTGAGGGTAAGTTACCAGTCGTCACCCCCACAAACTCACTGTTGGAGCAGTAGTTGTTCAGGCCGATGAGCATTTCCTCGTGGGCAACGCTCATCTCAGCCAGAGAGTCCTGCGCGGCGTCTGAAGTGACGAGTTCATCCGAAGCGGCGTCGGTGCCTGCTTGACCATCCTGCAGACCAGTGGCCGTACCTGCTGCCGAGTCTTCCGCCTGCAGGTCTGCTGTTGCCGGGTGGGCAGCGGCTGCAGCACTGGCCTCGGTAGAGGCTGAGACGAACTCGGCCTGCGCAGCGGGGTCATCCGTCGACGTTGCGGCGGCGATGTCGGCCGCGTCCGTGGAGGCGGCGGCGTCGTGGTCAGACCCCGAAGTAGCGGTGTCAGTCTGGTCAGAGGAGAGGGAGGCTGTAGTGCTGCCTGCCTCAGTAGAGGCCCCAGCAGCGGCATGGTCTGTAACCAGTTGTGCGCCTGCAGGGTGCTCTGACGTAGCTGCACCTGCATCCGTCTGGGCTGAGACGAAGTCAGCCTGCGCTGCTTGTTCTGCGGCGCCCGTAGCCACACCAGTGTCAGCGGCAGAAGTGGAGAGCGTGGTAGTCGGGGTGTCAGTGCCTGTACCGACTGCAGTGTCTGAGTCGTCGTACGTCGTGCCTGTGTTCGGGTAGCTTGCCTCATCAGCCGCTGTGGCCGGCTCGGAGCCGGCAGACGCAAATGCCGCCGTGCCGGGGTGCGCTACCGTAGCGGTTGCGGCCTCAACCCCTTGCTGGACAAGCATGGACGTAGAGGTGGCCTGTGGAGTGGCAAACAACGCCCCGTTTGTTGTCCTAATGAACGGGGAGGCTGTCATTACCCCCTCTTCGAGCTGGTATCCGGCAATCCGCAAAGTCACATCAATGCCGTTAACGCCCGGAGTTATGTAGAAATCCAGCCCGGCTCCGGGCGCAAATTGATATGTAGGGTAACTTCTGGACACCTGAACACGAGTCAGCGCGCTCGTGGTAATCCCAGAGACGTCCAGCACGGGCTGCCCGTCGGCGCCTGCGGAGCTGGAAAAACCAAAAATTATTGACGCGGGGGAAGGCCATGCGCCAGCAACAAGCCCCAAGTACATCGACGCTGTTATTTTCGGGTATGGCTGGGTGAGTGCCACAGTCGTGTGCGGATTTATTGTGATTAACCCCCCGTTTACCGCCCCTTGATACCTGACGTCTACGTAGTCTAGGCCCGTCGCAGGGTCTACCCCGAACCCGACGATTGTTCGCGAGTACGCCGGGTTCGTCCAGTCCCATCCAGTAGGTGCGGTGCCGGGTGTCCCAGCGACACCCCCTATCCCGGCACTGTTGGTAACGAAATTTTTCGCTGTGTATGCTTCGGCGTGCGATATCGCATACGCTGAAAGCACGACGTCGCTATGCCCGGCCGCTGTACCCTGCGTTGTTGCGGGGGTGTATTGGAAGGTCGTGTCGTGCTGGCTATCACCTGCAGCGACTTCGGCGATAGCCAGTGGGAGGACGTAGGTGGCGCTTTCGGTCGCGGCGCCTACCCCCGTCCCCGCACCGACTAATTGCGAGACCACACCATGTGCTGCGTTGCCGGCGCCGACAGCCGTGCTGTTCGCTAGGGCGGCAAGCAAAACCTGCGGCGAGGCGGAGGCGTTGCCGCCCGCACCTGCCGATACGTTCCAGACTACAGGCCCGCCGCCTGCCCCAGTCAGCGCAAGCAGCAGTGACATGGTTTAGTCGTAGTGCGAGTCGAAGGTTACATGGCAGTGAATTACCTGAGACGCTGTGGCCGTGCCGACGACGAACTTAGCCACTGCAGCGACCCACTCACCGGGGTGAACCACAATCGGGGAGGTGAAGTCCATTCTGACGTCGGACGCCCCCGTACCGATGGCGGCGCCAATCAGGAACGACAGGAACCCCAACGGCACACGGCGCCACGCCTTTACCGAAGCGGCAGCGACGCTGTTTGTTTCCGCCTGCGCCAGCGACGGGATCGTTGCCCCAGTAGCGCCGAAGGCCAGCGACAGGGCCAGCACGGAAGCCGATGTAGCCACTGCTGCGCCGACGTTAATCCCTGAAATCTTGACGCCCGTAATCGTCAGGTTGCGCGGCGGCTGCGTGGGGCTGCCAACGGGGACTTGGTACGCCGTCAGGAAGCCGTCAACGCCGGCAACTGCAGCGGTGACGTTAGCCTGCCCGCCAAGGCCCGTGGCAATTGCCACAGTCTGCGAAAGAGCCGTGCCGGTCAGCGTGGTTGCTGCTGTAGCGTTCGGATAGGACGCAGTTGTGCCTGCGGTAGCGCCGGCCTGCGCTTGGTACCCCATGTGCCCCATGCCCGCCATCTGACTTGCAAATGGCTTGGCGTAGTTCAGGTCGCCCTGAGAGACGCACAGGGCGCCGATGCGAGTAACCATCTGCCCGGTGCCTGCCACGACGCCGACGTTTCGCTGCATGAGCGTCAGCGGCAAAGAGTCTGTCAGACAAGGTGCGGACTGGCCGGTGGGGAGGGGGATGTCGCCCAACAGAACGTCGTCAGCCCAGAACTCGACCTCGGTATCAGAGATACACAGCGTCAGCTTGCGGTTGACGCTCGGGGGCATCTCCACAGTCGTCAGCAGAACGCCCGTCTGTGTGACTGTGCCGCCATAAGCGATGACCCCCTTCAGCCCAGATTGGTCGATCTGCCACCACACGCCGTCGGTGGGGGCAATGCCCGCCACAGGGAGGAAAAGCCCCATCTCGACGATCTGGTTGGCAATCGGGGCAGCAGTCATGTTGCCGTCGAGTTCGACGAACAACTGCGAGGCGCCGCGAATGCGGAACACTCGGCAGGTCGAGAACGAAACGTAGTTGCCGGAGGCCGTGGCTGCGCCGCCTGCATTGAGGGACAGGAAGCCCCCCGACAGCGCGGCGGTCATCGTAGCGATGCCCGACAGCTTGATACGGGTCGTGTCGAGCGTCGTCTCGCTGAAGGTGTGGTCGTACAGCAGAGTGTCCATGCCTACGCGCAGGCGGAAGTCGCCCGAGGTCTCCGGGGACTTCAAGTAGGGAGTGCCCGTATGGTCTCCGGGATCGTTCTCGCTGAACATGCGAACGCCACCGATGCTCGCCGGCGTATTGCTCAAGGCGACCTTGAGGTTGTTCGAGGTGTCTACCTCAGCCTTCGTCCCGGACAATCCGGCGATGTTTGCATCAAGTGCCATGTCTTACTCCTTAGTCGGCCCAGACCCAGTGCACGATGAACTGCCCTTGCAGCTTCTCGGCGCTTGTCGCGTAAATTGTGAACCCAACTCCGACGGAGATATTCCCACACGTCAGCGCGGCGAACAGGGGGAAATACCGATGGTCGTTCTCGGTATGGTCCCCTGTCGAGTCGCTCGCCATAACGTAGGCTTCCGCGTTGGCGGTGCCTACAATGTTGCTCTGCCCAATGACGGCAACACTCGCCTCGTTGCTACCGGGGTAAGCGCCGAAGTCGAGTGTTACGGTTCCTTGGGAGGTCGCCATTTGTTACACCGGCGCGATTTCGCCGTCTTGGAAGAACTTCGAGCACTCTTCGCCGTCGGCGTCAGTCCACTTGACCAGATACTGAATCTGGCCGGTTTCCTGATCGACGGAGAACGAGTCGACAACACCGGTGATCGGTGCAGCGACGACTTGAGCTACTTGGGTGCCTTTTGCGATTGCCATGATGGTTCCTTTACAGAGAGGCGGTGTAGGTGACGTTCAGCGTGTCGCCGTTGGACACCGTCTTGGAGCCGCCAGTGAACGCGCCAGCGGAGTACAGGGTGCCAGCCGTGTTGTCGATGGTGGACAGAGCGCCCGTACCGAACACGAGGAAGCAGCCGCCAACAGTACCGGACGAGGTGATGGCGAACGAGGCAGCGGCCGACGTAGCCTTGGAGCCACCGGAGGCAGCCGACCAAGCCAGCGTCTTGCGCGGGGCGGTGTAGGCCGGAGCGTTGGTCGCGCCGACTTCCAGCCACGTAGCGTGCGAGGCCATGGTGTCGCCGATGACCGCTGCGGAGGCGTTGGTGTTGATCAGGCCGAGGTACGGGCCGACAACGGTGTAGGCGGAGCCTGCGAGGAACGTGTCCAGCGCGAGGTTCTTGCCGACGGTGGTGACGAGATTGTCAAAGTCTTCCGACCACTTCAGCTCGCCGTCAGCGCCGATACATTCGACGTGGTAACGGCCGTGGGCTTCTGCCTGTTCGGCCAGTGCACCCGAGCCGGAGATAGAAGCGCCACCATGCGAGGCGGCAATGAGGTTTTCAGATTGCATGGGACTACTCCTTAGTTGGTTACTTCTTTGGATACTGCGACACTGCCGTAGCAGAGGGGTGAGACGTCGCCCGTGGGGCCAACCATCTCAATATCGTAGACCCCCGACTTCCATGTGAACGACGCGGAGTCGTCAGCAGAGATAGACAGGGTGATCGAATGCGTGGTGTTGTTGATGGTGATGACCAGAACGTCCAGCGGGGTATCCCCCACCTCGGTAGAAGCCAGCACGGTGCCGCCAACCTTGTTGCGAATCTTCATGCGGGCGGTGAACCCGGTGAGGTCGACGGGGCTGAAGAACTGCAGGATGCCGCCGCTGACGTAGGGCTTGAAGCCGGCCGCGTTGATGTCGTTGATCTCGACAGTGTCGACGTCCACCACCGTGACGGGGTAGAAGTCGGTGTCCTTGACGTTGTTCGCCTCGGCGTTGACCTCGGTCATGCCTTTGAAGTTCGTCATGGCTGCGCGCCAGCCGGACTTGAGGCCGTGTGCCACGACCGTCAGGCGCAGCGGGGCGGACTGCAGCGCACCGCTGACGACCTTGTAGACGATAGGCTTCTCCTCCCAGTGGAACACCATCTGGTAGGTCTTGCCCTGCACGATCTCTAGGTCCTGTTTCTTGCCGTTTGCCATTGGCCTCTCCGTCTGACCTCGCGAGTATATCAGGTCTTGTCTACTTGCCCATGATGCCGATGAGCGCCTTTGCGAAGGCGTCGGGCATGGTGAATTTGACCGTCAAACCAAGCGCCGCAAGGCATAGGGCCAACCAGAGCACCTTCAGCATGCCGTTGACCCCGGCCTTAACCATCTCCTGCTTGGCCGTGTGCCAGAACTCTTCCTCGGCGATAGCGGCCTTGATCTTGCGGTCGTGGTAGCTGTGGTGCCCCACTATGTCTTCATTGGGGAACGCCTTGAGGACGTTCTTCACGACGCTGTCAATGTACCGGCGTTCCTCCAGCGAGTGCATAGCCAGCGCCTCGTCGAGGTCGTTGTTGGTGACGGGGGCATCCCCGTCGTGCCGGCGGTGGTCCTGCCGGCGGTTCACTCCGTCCCAAGTCACAGTGCGCTCCCGTGGGCGCCGGCGAGAATGACGATGGCCGCTGAGAGCAGGAAGGAGTAGAGGAAGAGTCTCATTTCACGGCTCGCTGTTTTTCGATCCAGAGCTGGAGTTGGTTGAGCGTAAGGACTGCAGCGGCGGCATCTTCCTCAACTCCGGCGGGAGTAAGTACTGTGCTTTCGCTGGGGTCATCAGTTCCGGCGGCGGGAGTGGAAACTCCTGTACCCGCACAGTATCGCGACAGCACGCGCTGAGGATGAGCATGCAAATAGTCAACGGCAGCTTTCCATCCATCGGTCGTCTCCTTGGTGATTTGTTCTTGCTGGGCGATGACGGAGGCAGTGCGGTTGGCTTCCGCTTCAGCTACCAGCTCCGCATTGATCTTGAACTCGTGCAGCGAGTTGGATGCGTGGCGCCACAGGTTCCACGTAGCGATGTTCGACCCTACCAAGGCCGCGATAGCTACCATGCGCCAGTTAGCTGCGAGGAACTGCAGGATCAGGGTCACGCGCTCAGCTCCGTGGTGGAGATGAAGCGCAGGCCCACGTTGACGGTCGGGACCAGCATAGCGAATACGGCGTACCCAGCGTCACCAATAAAGGGGTGCAGCAGGGCCAGATTCGACTCCACTGCAACGCCGAGGGCGATCAGCAGGTTGAACCGGAGCGTCTTGGACTTCCACCATTTCTTAGCAGCCATTATTTAACCTCCAACCAGACAGCGATGTTCATGTCTTCCGCCTCGTCGATCAGGTCGATGATGCGCTGGACAATATGCGGGCATTGAGCAACGCCAGTTGTAGTGCGCACTGCACCCACGAGAATGCAACCGAGTGAGTCTTCAGCCCGATTGCCACCATGGATTCGTACGCCTTCAAATCCGGGCACATCCAGAAGGATGGGGAGAACCCGCTGAAAGCGGTGGCTGAAGGTATTGAGGAGCCGGTACCGGCCACGAGGGATAGCTGTGCGACCATAAACCTTCTCCTCAGACTTGGTTTCAAGCCGGCGATCTTCGTCCTCGACAGAGAAACAGAAGCGGACGCCGTTGTAGTAGAGCTCCCCGGGGGTAAACCCTTCCCCGACAGGGGGAATGATCGTAGATTCCCGGAGGATGGTCAAGCTCCTAATGCTCTCACTGGTCATAGTTGTAGGTCCCGGTGTAGTCCTGCAGGAGGGGGAGGTTGCGCTTGTTTGGCTCGACGATGCCTGTCATGGCACCGATGGCCTGCCCGCGCGCCCGTGCTTGCAGCGTTGCGTTGATGTTGCGGATGGGGTTGTCCGGATGGCTCAGGGTGTACTCCTGCAGGATCGCAGCGGCCTCGTCGTAGTTGCCTTCGTCGTGCGCCCGGATGGCCTGCTTCTCAGCTTTCGCCTTGTCCTGCTTGCGCTGGTAGAGCTGCGACTGGTACATGAAGTTGGCTTCGGACTGCTCGGCCTTGGCGGCAGGGGTGAACCCCATCCCCATCTTGGCGTAGTCGTCCCACGAAGCGGCGATGGGCAGGTTACGCCCGGACTTGTCCTTGAACTCGCCGTCGTCCAGACCGACCTTGACGGCGCCGGCCGGCCCCTTCAGGGCGCGGGGGAGCATCGCCTTGATGCCTTCGGCGACATCGCCGTCCGCGACGTGCAAGGCACCGCCGTAGATATCCAGCCCGGCGTTCATGGCAGGGCCGAGCATGGTCTTGGACTGGTCCTTCATCTTGTCCTTCCACTCGCGGCGGTCGGCGGCGAAGCGACTGCCGGGGATCAGGTCCTGCTGGCCCAGTGAGCCGGTCAGGTCGATGCCAGCAACGCCCCGGGAGAGCACGCCCTTGGCGACCAGCTCAGCCATGTCCTTGCCGAAGACGCTGACGAGCCACTCGCGATAGACCTCGCGGAGGTCCTTGTCGTCATCGTCGTCGCCCCGGAACTTGTCGAGCACCGCCACGACGGCAGAGACGAAGGGGAGGCCCATCGTGCCAGACACGAGCGCGACGGCCCCCAGCGTGCCGAGGAGGCCCTTCTGGGCAGCGGTATCCCCCTTGAAGGCGTCGCGCGCCATCAGGAAGTAGTGCTCCATCGTGAAGAACGCGAACCGCTGGAACTGCATGAACAGTGGCGTTGCAGCCCCAAGGACGCCGTGCCGGCCGATGGCCCGGGCGGTGTTCTGCTCGGAGTAGTCGAACTGGGTGCGGCGGATGGACTCGATGGCGTACTGCGTCGGGTTGCCGTTTGCCTTCGGGTCTGCTTTGTGGAGCCGGTAGGCCACCAGCCCGGTGGACAGGCGGTTGGCGACTTCGGTGTAGTGGTTGAACAGAGATGCCGCCTTGGCGATGTTGGCGCCCTTGGAGGTGTCCCCCTCAGCCATGCGGCCGAGCTCGTGGGCCTGCGTCGAGTCCACGATGCCGCTGCGGACGAGGTGGCGGATGAAGTCGATCTCGTCAGCAGGGAGGCCCTTCAGAGCGTTGTCGCTGAGGTTGACGTCCAGCACGCCGAGCACGCCGCCCTTCGTCCAGCCTTCTGCGGTGGCTGCCTTGAGGATGCGGACGGTGTCAGCCGACGCCTTCGCCATGCCCTTGGCCGACTTGGTGAACCCGAAGCGCCCGCCGAGGTACGGCAGGGTGAGCATGTAGGGCTGCATCAGGTTGCCGATGGCGTAGGCCGGGCTGAGCGCCAGATAGAAGTTATTGCCGAAGACGCCCATCTTCTGGACGAAGCCGCTTTCGGCCGGGCGGTAGGAGTTCGAGAACCGGCGGGCCAGCTCGTCGTGAATCTCCTGCCCGCGCGCGGCAGTCAGGGCAGAGTCGAACCCAGTGGCGTTAATGCCCTCCTGCATCTCGCGGAACGCGGTGGCGTACTCGTTGGAGGTGTAGGCGTTGGAGATCGACGCCACGGCCCACTGCGCACGCTTGGCGAAGTTCTGGACGTAGTCGGTGCTGTACCCCGGGACGTGGTTTCGGGCTTGGTTGGCCTGCCGGGCGGAGTTGACCTCCAGCATGTCGAGGAAGGCCGACTGGGCAGCGGTCATCGCCTCCGCGAACGCGGCCTTGGCCTCGGCGGTCTTGGCCGACGGGGCGAGGTTCTCGAAGTGCGAGTCCATGCGCTTGCGCATCTGCTCCACGATGCGGGAGTTGCCCAGCGTGGCGCTGTTGTCCTTGGCCTGTGAAATCTCGTTGGCCGAGGCCATCAGCTTGCCGTCGTCGCCCATCTTGACGAGGCCGGACTTCTTGATGGCCTGCAGGATGGACTCGGCTTGACCGACGTTGTCGACGCGGAGGAACACCTTGGCGCTCTTGCCGTGGAATGGGCCGATGGCGACGTTGTACTGCTTGAGGAGCTTCTCCAGCTTGGTCGTGGTCTGTGGGCCGTTATCGCTGACGGTGAACTCCACCTTGTACATCCCGTGCCGGCCGAGGTGCATGTAGGGGGCGTTCACGCCCTTGTTGTACGCCTCTTCGAACAGCGCCAGTTCCTTGGCGAGGTCGGAGGTCATGAGCGCAGGGTCGGTCTTCACGCGGATGAACAGGTCGGTCAGCGCCGTATCCAGCGTGGCGCTCATCGCGTTGAAGTGCTTGCCCGGGTCGGTGTTGGTCGCCCCCTTCATCTCCTGCAGGAGGTCGAGGCGGTGGCGGTACCCGTCCTTGCCGCCCTTGACGGCGCTGCCGTTGAGCAGTGCGGTTGCCGCAGCGGAGCCTTGCTCGGCCGAGTTCTCGATGGCGACCAGCGCGTTGCGGACCAGCGTGGCGATCTGCATGACGTAGGTGAGGCGGTTGACCTTCTCGCCGGTCTTGAGCAGCTTGGCGATCTCGCGCTCCTCGGCGGTGCCGTTCTGAAGCTGCATATACTCGCGGTGCAGGCGGTCCACATGGTCCTTCATGGCGCCGTCGAGGTTGCCGTTGGCAGCCCGGTTCCCCGCGAAGTCCTTGGACAGGTCGAGGTTGAGGTTACTCGCCTGACCGGCAAGCCAGCCCATCAGGTGGCGGTATCGGTCGGGGTTCTTGGTCTTGTTCAGAGCGATGAGGACGTTGCCCAGATGCCCTTCGATGGCAGCCTCGGTGATGTCGTTGCGGACGGCCGAGTTGTGCTGACCCGAGGTGAAGAAGCTCTCGAACTTGGGCGCGAGGGGGCGCAGCACCGAGTTGCGCTGGATCATCTCGTGGATCATGCCCGTCGACTGCAGCGTCAGGACCGCCTTGCGGGCCGTGGCGAGCTTGGAGGCGAGGAACCCCTCCGGCAGGGCTTTATCCATCGACTTCAGGTACGAGGCCGCGCGCTGGGAGGTCCCCAGCAGGGCGGACACCGGCGACATCATGGCGTCGGCAGTGCCCGGGGTGCCGGCCTGCTTGATCGCGGCGGCGTTCTTGGCGGTGTTCGGAGCGAAGTAGGGCGTCGTCACCTCCAGCGCCTTGGACAGGGCGTCCATGGAGCCGGGCTTCAGGCCCAGCAGGCTCATGACCGCGTCGAGGAAGGACTGGAGGAGGCTCCCCAGCTTGGTACCGGTCTTGCCGAACAAGCCCTGCGGGGCCTGCATTTCCTTCAGCTTGGCCTGCAGCTTCGGGTTGGTGTGGACCTCGGCGACGAACTCCTTCATGTTCTTGAAGGCATACTGGCCCTGCATCTCCGGCTGGGCCTTGAGGTAGCTGTAGAGCTCGGTCAGCTGGTTGAAGCCGCGCAGCGCCTGCACCTCGTTCTGGTTCGCGGCCTTGCCGACGAGCTGGGCAGCCTTGCCGAGCTGATAGACCGTCAGGGCGTGGACGGCTTCGTGCAGAAGCGTCTGTGGGTTTTCCCCGCCCTTGTAGATGGTGATCGTGTTCGTGGCCTGTGTGTACTTGCCTCGGACGTACCGCTTGACCCCCTTCTCATCCACATGCTCGAACAGCTCGTCCTTGTAGACGAACTTGACGCCGTCGGCGCCCATGGCGCTCATCATGGCGGACAGCGGCTTGTACAGTGGGCTGGTCGACAGGGCGCTGATCGTATCCAGCAGAGCCGGCAGCGCGTGGGTGCCCGTCGTCGCCGCCATGAGGATGCGGATCGACGGGATCGTGACCCCCTTGGCGTCCTTGGAGAGGTCGACCTTGTCGATGGCGTGCTTAATCGCGTCGTCGAACTTGGCCTTGGCGTTTCCCTTGAAGTAGGACTTGTACACCTCCATGAAGGCGTTCTGCTGCTTCTGGTTGAACGAGAGGTCGTGGCGATAATAGCTCTCGATCATGTCGAAAATCTTCTCGGCGAGCGCCTCCCGCTCAACAGCGTCCTTGGCTGCCTTGATCTGCGCCTTCTTGATCTGGGCATACTCCTCCCGCCACGGGGCACTGCGGGCTTCCGCCACGCGGACGAGGAGGTCTTGCTGGTTGCCGTACGCTGTGTTCCCGTAGATGCGGTTGACCTTGAAGTCCTCCATCATCTCGGAGATCGACTTGGCCCGGATTTCGTCCTTGGCGAGTGCTGAGAGGTTCTGGGCAGAGGGCTTGTTCTCCTCAGTCGCCGCATCAGCAGCCTTGCGCGCGCCGGCCACATCGGCGACGAACGCTTTCATCTCGGCCCACGTTGGGGTGTACCGAGGGCCGGACGTGCCCTTCTCTCCGCGAATGCGGTCCCACGCCTGCTCTGGGGTCTCCAGCTTGGCTTGGGCCTCGGCGGCTTTGATGTCCTCGGCGACTTCCCGATCCACCGCCCTCCAATCAGGCTCCGCCTTGGCCTTCGCTTTGGCGACGTCCTCCTTGGTGCGGACCTTTGGGGCTACTTCTTGGCGAACGGGGGCGGCATTCCCGCCTTCATCGCCGGTGCCTTTTTGGCGAACGGATTTCCGCTTTTTGCTTTGGCTGGCGGTGTCAGGTTTGACTTCGACTTTGCCACTGGAGCTGCCTTGGCTGCCGGCAGTGCTGCTTTCTTGGCGAACGGGTTCATTGGTGCTCTCCTTGGGTGGGGTTACTTCGGCTGGGGCTTCTTGCGGGGCTGCTTTCGGGCCACTCCCTTGAGAAGGTCTTTCTTAGAAGAGGACAATGAGCTGGACTATCTCTTTTCTTCAT
>ERZ1034361.1417-NODE-1417-length-12830-cov-3.375441_pt1 | contig 12830 bp, 11 predicted proteins | sample MGYA00520617_ERZ1034361 | MGnify/ENA primary metagenome ERZ1034361 (study PRJEB33736, sample SAMEA104284507) | Azolla filiculoides | biome: Urban; feature: Water surface; material: Ditch water | place: Netherlands | collected 2015-10-28 | depth 0-0.1 m ... | reverse complement strand
ATCATCACCACCATGATGACGACGTGAAGAGCTTTGTGTACAAGTCCAAGCGCCAGTTTGACCCAGCCAAGCTGGAAGACTTCTTGGGCGCCATCGTCAACATCTACGGCCCCAAGATGCTGCGCTACAAAGGCGTGCTCAATATGAAGGGCACCGAAAAGAAGGTGATCTTCCAAGGCGTGCACCAGTTGATGGGCAGCGATTTGGGCCCCGATTGGGCTGAAGGCGAAGAGCGCATCAGCAAGATGGTGTTCATCGGCATTGACTTGCCCAAGGACATCTTGATCCAAGGTCTTGATCAGTCATTGGTTTGATGAATTTTGTTAGTTTTCTCTAAATTAATGAAACCTTGGGGATTGTGGCTACAATCCCGCGCGCCAGACCCTGCCAGCACACCCGTGCTGTCTGAGGCCGCTAGGAGACCCACAGTGAACGCTAAATCCAAGAAAACCGCTTCTAAAAAGCCTGTTCCCGCTAAAAAAGCGGCTAAAACAGTTGCATCGCCTAAAGCGGTTGCCAAGAAGATCGTGAAAAAACCTGTGGTGGCCAAGGCCCCCGCTAAGTCTGCCAAGCCAGCCGCCAAGCCTGTGGCTAAAAAAGCTGCGCCAGTCAAAGCTGCTGCTAAGAAGGTGGTTGCTAAAAAGGCACCGGCCAAAAAGCCTGTAGCTCCAAAAGCAGCACCTAAAAAGGTGGTCGCTAAGAAGGCTGTAGCACCCGTTAAAAAAGCAGTCGCCAAGAAAGCGCCTGCCAAAGTCGTGAAGGCACCAGCCAAGGCGGTGAAGGCTCCTGCAAAAGCAGTCAAAGCCCCAGTCAAGGCCAAAGCACCTGTCAAAGCAGCAGCTAAACCCGTTGCAAAAAAAGCCGTTGCCAAGCCGGTCGCGAAAGTGGCCCCAAAAGCCGCATCCAAAGCAGCTCCAAAAGCAGCAGCTAAGCCGGCAGTGAAAGCTGCACCCGCTAAGAAAGCGCCTGCGGCAAAACCATCACCGGCCAAAGCCGCCAAGCCTGTTGTGGCTAAGGCTGCAAAGCCTGCCAAAGAACCCAAAGTCAAAGTGGTGGCCGCACCTGCACCTATCGTGCATGTGACCCCCATCATTCCTGGCTACACCCCTGTGGTGCACAAGAAAAACTCCAGAGCAGCCAAGATGGCAGCTTTGGTTCCACCCCCGCCAGCTCAAGTGGTTGCGTCCAACGCAGCCAAGAACAGCTTTATGCCGATGACGGCACCCTCCGCTCCAACCATTGTTCCCGTGATACCTAAAAAAGACGCCAAGCTCGCTAATAACTGGAAGACCAAAACGGCCGACCAACTGACCGATGCAGAAATCATCGCCATGCCTGACAGCGAGTACATGAATGCCACACAAATGGCGTTCTTCCGCATCAAGCTCGTGAATTTGAAAAACGAAGTGCTCAGCAACGCCAGCGAAACCACTGAGCATCTGCGTGAAGACACCGTGGTGGTTCCTGATCCAGCCGATCGCGCCACCATTGAAGAAGAGCACGCCTTGGAGTTGCGCACACGTGACCGTGAGCGCAAGTTGCTCAAGAAGATTGAGCAGTCCATCCACCGCATCGACGAAGGTGATTACGGCTATTGCGACGAAACCGGTGAAGCCATCGGTGTGGGGCGTTTGTTGGCCCGTCCAACGGCCAGTTTGTCGCTCGAAGCGCAAGAACGTCGCGAAATTAAGCAGCGCATGTTCGGAGATTGATGGCCAAAATGCCAAAAATCTTAAAAAAGCAGGTCCGTGGGCCTGCTTTTTTTACGTCTGTTTTTCTTCATAAGCCACATTTAGTGCCTTTTCTAAGTGCTTCATTTATAACGATTTTTAGCCTGTGACGCAGATGTTAAAATCGCTGTAAGTTGTTGATTTCATTGAAAAAATTCCTAATTTGGGTGTTCTGAACAGGTTTTCCTGATACAGTGCAAATAAGTGCAATTTAGTGGGGGAAAGTGCCTTTGGCTCTTTTCTCGCTGATTGTTTGTTCTATTTGTCTGTGGAAAAAGGGTAGCCAACGTGTTTCAGGGCGCTTCATCGCTGAGTCTCGACGCCAAAGGCCGTCTGTCGGTGCCAACACGGCACCGTGACGTCTTGAGCGCGACTGCGACTGGGCAGCTCACGATCACACGTCACCCCCACGGCTGTTTGATGGTCTTTCCGCGCCCTGAGTGGGAGAAGTTCCGTGAGCGCATTGCTGCGCTGCCAATGAGTGCTCAGTGGTGGAAACGTATCTTCTTGGGCAATGCGATGGATGTGGAGATGGATGGCACAGGTCGTGTCCTCATCTCCCCCGAGCTGCGTACCGCAGCGGGCATCAGCAAAGACACCATGCTGCTTGGCATGGGCAACCACTTTGAACTTTGGGACAAGGCGACTTACGAGGCGCAAGAGGCTCAAGCCATGCAGGGCGACATGCCCGATGTGTTCAAGGAATTCTCTTTTTAAAGGATGACGGTGGACACGCCATGGCAGCACACCACCGTCCTACTCAGCGAAGCTGTCGACGCCCTCGACATCAAGCCGGACGGTACCTACGTAGATGCGACCTTTGGTCGTGGTGGGCATTCCCGTCTCATCTTGTCCAAGCTCTCGCCCCAAGGCCGTTTGATTGCATTCGACAAAGACCTCGATGCGATAGCGGCGGCAGAACAAATTCAAGACCCGCGTTTTTCAATTCGTCACCAAGGCTTCACGCACTTGGGCGAGTTGGATGCGGGCTCGATCGACGGTGTGCTGATGGATTTGGGGGTGAGCTCACCCCAGATCGACAACCCAGCACGCGGTTTCTCATTTCGAAACGACGGTCCTCTGGACATGCGCATGGACACCACCCGTGGCCAGAGCGTGTCCGAGTGGCTGGCCGAGGCGGAAATTCAACACATCGCGGAGGTGATACGTGAATATGGCGAAGAACGGTTTGCTTTACAGATTGCAAAGGCGATTGATGCTCGCCGACAAGAACGGGGCGTGCCTACATCCACCTCTGAACTGGCCCAGCTCGTGGCTGACACGGTCAAAACCCGCGAGCCGGGCAAGGACCCTGCAACGCGCACATTTCAGGCTTTTCGGATTTTCATCAATGCCGAGCTTGAGGAGTTGCAACAAGCGCTAAGCGCTTCGTTGCAAGTGCTGCGCCCCGGAGGTCGATTGGCTGTGATCAGTTTCCATTCCTTGGAAGACCGCATCGTCAAACAGTTCATCACGCAACATTCGCGTGAGGTGTATGACCGCCGTGCGCCTTTTGCTGCGCCCAAAGTGATGGACTTCAAAGCGATTGATCGCATCAAGCCCAGCGCTGCCGAGGTGGAGGGCAACCCCCGCTCACGCAGTGCCATCATGCGCGTGGCTGAGCGCTTGGGAGCTGGCGCATGAGCCGCGTGAGCCTGCTCCTCATGATTGCGGTCATGGCCAGTGCGTTGTACTTGGTACGCACGCAGTACGAGTCGCGCTCGCTCACCACTGACATTGATCGTGCCTCCAGTTTGGCGCGCAACCTAGAAACAGAAAACGACCGCTTGGATGTGGAGCGCCGTGCGCAAGCCACACCGCTGCGCGTTGAAAAACTCGCGCGTGAGCAACTGCACATGCGCACCATCACACCCGCCATCACACAGTACGCCACCGTTTCAGGTGGCGCTGCTGCGTCTGCATCGGCTCCTGCGGAGGTTCGCCCATGAGCAGCCGCAGCGTGCAATACACCTCTAGCCCATTGTTGGCTAGCAAGACGCCCATCTGGCGTAGCCAGTTCATCGTGGCGGTTATCGCTGCAGGCTTCTTGGGCTTGGTGGCGCGCGCTGCGTATGTGCAGGTGATTGGCAATGCATTTTTCAAACGTCAGGGTGATGTGCGTTTTGTGCGCACCTTGGATTTGCCAGCCAACCGTGGCCGCATCTTGGACCGCCACGGCAACATCTTGGCCTCTAGCGTTCCTGTGCGCGGCATCACTGCCAACCCAGAAGAAATTGATCGCGACCCCGCCAAGCTCAAAGCACTGGCCAAGTTGTTGGGCATGAGTCAGGCAGAGATTGATAAAAAACTGCAAGACAAAGACAAAACCTACGTGATGTTGAAGCGTCAGGTGGAAGAGTCGGTGGCCAAGGAAGTGGCTGCCCTCAAGATCAAAGGCGTATCAGATAGTCCTGAGTACAAGCGCATTTACCCAGAGGGTGAATCCGTAGCGCATGTGGTGGGTTTCGCCAACTTAGAAAACGTAGGCCAAGAGGGCGTGGAGCTCACGTTCAACAAGGACTTGGGCGGTAAGGCTGGTTCGCGTCGCGTCATCAAAGACCGCTTGGGTCGTGTGGTGGAAGACATTGGAGAAATGGTGCCACCTGTCGATGGCCGCGATTTGCAACTGAGCATTGACAGCAAAGTGCAGTACTTTGCTTACGAAAAAATCAAAGAGTCGGTGATCAACAACAAGGCCGCTGCAGGCAGTGTGGTGGTGCTCGATATCAAGACGGGCGAGGTGTTGGCCTTGGTCAACTACCCGAGTTACTCACCGGGTAAGCGTGGCAACCTGAGTGGGGCTCAGCTAAGAAATCGAGCCCTCACCGACACGTTTGAACCAGGATCCACCATGAAACCGCTCGTGGTGGGTTTGGCTTTGGAGAAGGGCATTGTGAAGCCCGAAACTCTGATTCAGACCGCGCCCGGCAAATTGCAAATGGGCACGGCCACCATCACCGATGCACACCCACACGGCGTGTTGAGCGTGAATGAAATCATTCAAAAATCCAGCAACGTGGGCACGGTGAAGATCGCCATGCAAATGCAGCCCCACGACATGTGGGAAGTGTTCACGCAGGTGGGATTGGGGCAAAAGCCCCAAGTGCCGTTTCCGGGTGCGGTGGCAGGCAAAGTGCGGCCTTACAAAACATGGCGTCCGATTGAGCAAGCCACCATGAGTTATGGCTATGGCTTGTCCACCAGCTTGTTTCAATTGGCACAGGCCTATACCGTGTTCGCACACGATGGCGAGATGGTGCCCATGAGTCTGGTGAAAACCAACCAATCGCAGGTCAATGGTGCGCGCGTGTTCTCGTCGCACAACGCCGCAGCCATTCGCAACATGTTGCACATGGTCACCATCCAAGGTGGCACAGCGCCCAAGGCGCAAACCATGGGCTACTCGGTCGGTGGCAAGACTGGCACAGCACACAAGGTCGAAGGCAAGGGCTACGCGAGTAAAAAATACCGTGGCTTCTTTGTCGGAATCGCCCCCATCGACAACCCGCGCATCGTGGTGGCGGTGATGGTGGATGAACCCACTGGCGGCGCTTACTTCGGTGGCGATGTGGCTGCCCCTGTGTTCAGCCAAACCGTGCAACAAACTTTGCGCATGATGGGCGTGCAGCCCGACATGGCGGTCAAGCCCCAAGTGGTGACCAAGTTTGAGAAGGAGTCGTTTTGATGAAACGACTACATAGCCCCCAAGACGCCGCACAGTGGCTGCGCACCCAAGTGCGTGGTGTGTTGCACACCGACAGCCGTCGCGTGGGTGCAGGTGATGGCTTCATCGCTTGGCCCGGTGGTGTGACGGATGGCCGTCAGTTTGTGGCCTCTGCATTGAAGCAAGGTGCAACAGCTTGCGTGGTCGAACACGCAGGTGTAGATGCATTTGCGTGGGGTCAAAACGACATCAGCGACGCCATCGCCACCTACGACGGCTTGAAAGCCGCCAGCGGTTTGATTGCCGCGGCGTATTACGAACAACCCAGCCAACAGCTGGACGTGGTGGCCATCACAGGCACCAATGGCAAAACATCCACCGCATGGTGGCTGGCGCATGCACTGCACAACGCAGGCAAGCGTTGCGCCATGGTGGGTACTTTGGGTGTGGGCGAAGTCGGCCACCTTGAAGTGACCGGCATGACAACACCTGATCCTGTGCTGTTACAAGCCCGCTTGCGTGACATGGTCGATGCAGGTGTGAATGCTTGCGCCATTGAAGCGTCATCCATTGGTTTGGCTGAGCATCGCCTAGACGGCACGCAAGTGCGTGTGGCCATGTTCACCAATTTCACGCAAGACCATTTGGACTACCACGGCGACATGGCCAGCTACTGGCAAGCCAAGCTGGCTTTGTTCAGCTGGGCTGGTCTGCAAGCGGCGGTGGTGAATGTGGACGATGCACAAGGTGCTGCCTTGGCTGCGCAGTTGCAAACGCGCGGCGATCTAAACGTTTGGACAATTTCTTGTGCTGCGAATGCCGTGCCAAGCGCACAACACATCGTGGCGCGTCACATTCAACACGGGGCAAGAGGTTTGTGCTTCGAAGTGGTTGAAGGTGAAGAAGCTCATGCACTCGACACCCAACTGGTGGGCCACTACAACGTGAGCAATGTGCTGGGCGTCATCGCCTGCTTGCGTGCCTTGGGCTACAGCTTGGCCGATGCGGTGCAAGCGTGCCGCGAGTTGCCTGCAGTGCCAGGTCGCATGCAAACGGTAGGCCAGGCGAGTGAACCTTTGGTGGTGATTGACTATGCGCATACGCCAGATGCAGTGGCGCAAGCGGTGCAAGCTTTGCTGCCATTGGCGAAGTCACGCGGCGGTGAGTTGACTTGTGTGTTGGGTTGCGGTGGTGACCGCGATGCCGCCAAGCGCCCCTTGATGGCAGCAGCCGCTGAGCAATACGCGCAGCATGTGGTGCTGACCAGCGACAACCCACGCAGCGAAGACCCGCAAACGATTTTGAATCAGATGCTCACTGGCTTGCACAACGCTGCCAAGGCAATCGTGATTGCCGACCGTGCCCAAGCCATTGCGCAAACCGTGCAGAACGCGAACGCACATGATGTGGTGTTGGTCGCAGGCAAAGGTCACGAGGACTACCAAGAAATTTCAGGTGTCAAACATCCGTTCAGCGATGTGCAGCATGCACGCGATGCATTGACCCAACGTTCCAAAGACGGGAGGGCGCATGTCTGACATGAACCTCAGCCTCCATCAAATCAGCCAGTGGCTCTCGCCTGCGCAACTGCAGGGTGACGCTTCGTTGACAGTTCAACGCGTCAACACCGACAGCCGCACCTGCCAAGCAGGCGACTTGTTTGTGGCTTTGAAGGGCGAGCGCTTTGATGCGAACGATTTCTTGCCGCAAGTGGCGGGCAACGGAGCCACAGCGGCTTTGGCTCACCATGGTTTGAACGCTGCCAAGTTGGCAGGTGTGCAAGTGCCAGACACACGCATCGCCTTGGGTCAGTTGGCCAAAGGCTGGCGCAGTCAATTCAGCTTGCCCGTCATTGCGGTGACCGGCAGCAACGGCAAGACGACAGTCACCCAAATGATCGCCAGCATCTTGCGTGCAGGCTTTGGCGACGACGCCTTGGCCACACAAGGCAATTTGAACAACGACATTGGCGTGCCACAAACGCTGCTGCGCATGCGCGCACATCACCGCAGTGCCGTGGTGGAGTTGGGCATGAACCACCCCGGCGAGATTGCCGGCTTGGCCGACATGACGCAAGCCACTGTGGCTTAGGTGAACAACGAGCAGCGTGAACACCAAGAGTACATGGCTACTGAGGAAGCCGTGGCGCAAGAAAACGGCGAAGCCATCAAGGCCTTGCACGCACATGGCGTAGCGGTGTTCCCTGCGCATGACGAATACAGCGCTTTGTGGAAAGAATTGGCAGGCAGCCGCGCCTGCATGCGTTTCTCCATGACTGGCGAAGCTGAGGTGCAGTTGCTCAAAACAGATTGGTTGAGCGACCACTGGGCCGTGGAAGCAAAAACGCCTGCAGGTGTGTTGCGCACACAGTTACACATCGCAGGTCGCCACAACGTGGGCAACGCCTTGGCGGCCACCGCCTGCGCTTTGGCTGCTGGTGTTTCGCTTGAAGTGATCGCACAAGGTCTCAACAGTTTTGAGCCCGTCAAAGGCCGCTCACGCGCATTTGGCATTCAATGCCAAGGCCGCGACATCACCGTGGTGGATGACACCTACAACGCCAACCCCGATTCAGTACGCGCCGCAATCGACGTCTTGGCTGAGCTACCTGCGCCGCGCTTGCTGGTGTTGGGCGACATGGGTGAGGTGGGTACACAAGGCCCCGAGTTCCACCAAGAGGTGGGCATCCATGCTGCACAGATGGGCATTGACCATGTGCTGTGTTTGGGTGACTTGGCTGCACACACAGCCACAGCCTGCGGCGCGAATGCACAACACATGACAGACATCGACACACTCAATGCGCAAGTGCTGAAGCAGTTGCCGCAACTTGGCAGTGTGCTGGTGAAAGGCTCTCGCTTCATGAAGATGGAGCGCGTGATCGAAGCGATCAGCGCCTGTCATGACCACAATAAAAAGGAGGCCACGCCATGCTGCTGACCCTAGCCCAATGGCTGCAAACCCTTTCGCCAGAATTTGGTTTTTTCCGCGTGTTCCAGTACCTCACCTTCCGCGCGGTGATGGCTGCTTTGACGGCGTTGTTGATTGGCTTGATCGCTGGTCCCGCCGTGATTCGCCGCTTGGCCGCTTTGAAGATTGGTCAGCCCATCCGTGAATACGCCATGCAATCGCACTTAGCCAAGAGTGGCACGCCCACCATGGGCGGTGTATTGATCTTGATTGGCATCGCTGTGTCAACTTTGTTGTGGGCTGATTTGTCGAACCGCTTTGTGTGGATCGTGATGATCGTCACCTTCGGTTTTGGTGCCATTGGTTGGGTCGATGACTGGCGCAAAGTGGTGAACAAAGACCCAGAGGGCATGCGCTCACGTGAGAAATACATGTGGCAATCCATCATCGGTTTGGTGGCGGCTTTGTATTTGGTGTTCAGCATTTCCGAGAGCAACAACCTGCGTGTGTTGGAGTTGTTCTACTCGTGGGTGAAGTCTGGTTTTGATGTGGACTTGCCACCCAAAGCCGGTTTGTTCTTGCCCTTCTTCAAAGAGGTGAGCTACCCACTGGGCGTTTTTGGCTTCGTGATCATGACCTACTTGGTCATCGTGGGTTCTAGCAATGCGGTGAACTTGACCGACGGTTTGGATGGCTTGGCCATCATGCCGGTGGTGATGGTGGGCTCGGCTTTGGGCGTGTTCGCCTATGTGACCGGTAGCTCGGTGTATTCCAAATATTTGTTGTTCCCCTCCATTCCAGGCTCGGGCGAATTGATGATTTTCTGCGCCGCCATGGCGGGTGCTGGCTTGGCGTTCTTGTGGTTCAACACCCACCCTGCGCAAGTGTTCATGGGTGATGTGGGTGCGCTCGCTTTGGGTGGCGCGCTGGGCACGATTGCCGTGATCGTGCGTCAAGAAATTGTGCTGGCCATCATGGGCGGCATCTTTGTGGTGGAAGCTTTGTCGGTCATGTTGCAAGTGACCTACTTCAAGTACACCAAGAAGAAATATGGCGAAGGCCGTCGCATTTTGAAGATGGCGCCTTTGCATCACCATTTCGAGAAAAGCGGCTGGAAAGAAACCCAAGTCGTCGTGCGTTTTTGGATCATCACCATGCTGCTGTGCTTGGTGGGTCTGTCTACTTTGAAGCTGAGATAAGAAGATGCAGCAACTCCACAACCAATCAGTGCTGATTCTGGGCTTGGGTGATTCCGGCCTGGCGATGGCGCGTTGGTGCGTGCGCAACGGCGCGCAAGTGCAAGTCGTGGACACGCGTGAGCAGCCGCCACATTTGGCTGCATTACACGCTGAGTTGCCGCATGTGAAATTTGTACACGGCGCGTTTGATGCCAACTTGGTCGAAGGCCAAGATGTGCGTGCGGTGTTCAAGAGCCCAGGCCTGAGCCCTGAGTCTGTGGCGCCCGTGTGGAACGCCGCCGTGGCTGCTGGTTTGTGGGTGGGCACAGAGCTGACATTGTTTGCACAAGCGTTGACTGATTTGCAAACCAGCATGGCCTATCACCCCAAGGTGTTGGCCATCACGGGCACCAACGGTAAAACTACGGTCACGTCGTTGACGGGGCAGTTGCTCGAGCGCGCAGGCAAACGTGTGGCTGTGGCCGGCAACATTGGGCCAACGTTGTTGGATACCTTGTCGCAAGCATTGGACAAAGCCGCAGAAGAACAAGCGGCTGCGGATGTGATTGCCGCCCAAGAAGCCGCAGAGCTAGCTGCTGATGAGGCGTTGGCCGAACAAGCGCGTCTTGAGACAGAAGCCAAAGAAAAAGCTGCTGCAGCACACGCGGCGCAGATGGCATTGGATGCTGAAGAAACATTGGCGCAAGAAGCTGCTACTGACACAGACGCTGCATCGCAAATGGCGCTGACAGGCACAGAGGCTGATCAAGCTACGGAATTCGATGGACAAACCCCGCAATTGACGGCAGCCGATGATGAGCCTTACGAGGTGGACCTGCCACCCTTGGTGCCACCACCGCCGCCCCCTGCAGATCATCCGTTCCTGCCGCAAGTGTGGGTGTTGGAGCTGTCGAGCTTCCAGTTGGAAGGCGTGGACAACTTCGAGCCCACAGCAGCCACTGTGCTCAACCTGACCCAAGACCACCTCGACTGGCATGGCAGCATGGACGGCTACGGCGCAGCGAAAGCGCGCATCTTTGGCAAGCGTGGCGTGTTGGTGCTCAACCGCGAAGACGCAGGCGTGATGGCCATGTTGGACAGCGCACCTGTTGAAGTGGCAGAAGTTGTTGCCAAGCCCTCGCGTGCGAAGACGCCCAAAGTTCAAGTGCGTTCGCACCTCACCTTTGGTGGTGATTTGCCACAACGTCCTGGTGACTATGGCATTGAAACCGTCAACGGCATGACATGGTTGGTGCGTGCGTTAGAGGCGGACGAAACCCGCAAACGCAAAAAAGACGACGAAGAAGAAATTCACATTCAACGCTTCATGCCTGCCGATGCACTGCGCATCCGTGGCCGTCACAACGCGCTCAATGCCTTGGCTGCTTTGGCTTTGGCGGGTAATGCTGGTGGCGACTTAGCGCCCATGTTGTTTGGCTTGCGCGAATACCAAGGTGAGCCACACCGTGTAGAGCCTGTGACTGTGCTCAACGGTGTGGAATATTTTGATGACAGCAAAGGCACCAACGTGGGTGCCACTGTGGCCGCCTTGCATGGCCTCGGTGTCGATCGTCGCTTGGTTGTGATTTTGGGTGGCGATGGCAAGGGTCAAGACTTTGCGCCTTTGAGCGAGCCCGTCTCACGCTATGCACGCGCCGTGGTGTTGATTGGCCGCGATGCACCCGCATTGCGCGAAGTGTTGCAGCACAGCGGCGTCAAACTGCTGGATGCCGCTAGCTTAGAAGATGCAGTCAAGCTGTGCAGCGAGCAAGCCCACTCAGGTGACGCCGTGTTGTTGTCACCCGCCTGCGCGAGCATGGACATGTTCCGCAACTACGCCCACCGCGCCGAAGTGTTTGTGAACGCGGTGAACCACTTGGTGGAAGAAGCCGGAGGCATGGCGTGACTGACATGACCGCATCCACCAAAGCCTCTTTCATGCAACGCATGAAGCAGGGCGTTGGGCGACTGTTTGGTGGCGAGCCCGAGACGGGTATGGATGCTTTGCCTGTGCGCGTGCACGGCACCGAGTTCACACGCACTGCGGCTTCGCCTGTGCATGTCAAAGGTTTTGACCAACCCTTGGTGTGGGTCACCTTTGCCTTGATGATGTTTGGCTTGGTCATGGTGTATTCGGCATCGATTGCCATTCCTGATAACCCACGCATGGGCGCTGGCTACAGCCAAACGCATTTCTTGCTGCGTCATTCCTTGTCATTGTTTGTGGCATTCGTGGCGGCTTTGCTGGCATTCCAAATTCCGCTCAACACGTGGGAGCGCATTGCCCCGTGGGTATTCATTGCGTCCATCGTGTTGTTGATTGCTGTGTTGATTCCGTTCATTGGCAAATCTGTCAATGGTGCGCGTCGCTGGATCAGTTTGGGTTTCATGAATTTCCAGCCGTCTGAGTTGGCCAAGTGGGGGGTGCTGCTGTATGCCGCCAACTACATGGTGCGCAAGATGGATGTGAAAGAAAACTTCTTCGCAGCGGTCACACCCATGGGTGCTGCGGTGGCAGCGGTAGGTTTGCTCTTGTTGTCTGAGCCAGACATGGGCGCCTTCATGGTGATTGCTGTGATTGCCATGGGCATCTTGTTCTTGGGCGGCGTGAATGCACGCATGTTCTTCTTGATCGCCACCGCATTGGTAGGTGTCTTCGCTGTGATCATCGGCACCTCAGAGTGGCGTCGGGAACGAATTTTTGCGTACCTAGACCCATGGAGCATTGAGCATGCACTGGGCAAGGGTTATCAGTTGTCGCACTCACTCATTGCCATTGGCCGCGGTGAAATTTTTGGTGTGGGTTTGGGCGGCAGTGTTGAAAAACTGCACTGGTTGCCCGAAGCGCACACCGACTTTTTGCTGGCTGTGATTGGTGAAGAGTTTGGTTTTGTCGGCGTGGTGGCCGTGATTGGTATGTTCATGTGGCTGACACGTCGCATCATGTACATCGGCCGCCAAGCCATTGCCATGGACCGTGTATTTGCCGGTTTGGTCGCACAAGGTGTGGGCATTTGGATGGGTTTTCAGTCCTTCATCAACATGGGCGTGAACTTGGGCGCCTTGCCCACCAAGGGCTTGACCTTGCCGCTCATGAGTTACGGGGGGTCAGCGATTTTGTTGAACCTGATTGCTATCGCCGTGGTGCTGCGTGTGGACTATGAGAACCGCGTCGTGATGCATGGAGGTCGTCTATGAGCATGACACCACGCACCGCACTCATCATGGCGGGTGGCACGGGCGGCCACATCTTCCCCGGTTTGGCCGTGGCGGATCAGTTACGTACCCAAGGCTGGATCGTGCATTGGTTGGGCGCGCCGGCGCCGAGTATGGAAAGCCAACTCGTGC
>ERZ1034361.1416-NODE-1416-length-12833-cov-3.024851_pt1 | contig 12833 bp, 10 predicted proteins | sample MGYA00520617_ERZ1034361 | MGnify/ENA primary metagenome ERZ1034361 (study PRJEB33736, sample SAMEA104284507) | Azolla filiculoides | biome: Urban; feature: Water surface; material: Ditch water | place: Netherlands | collected 2015-10-28 | depth 0-0.1 m ... | reverse complement strand
GAAAGATCGCGATTTGCCTGTGTGGCCGATTTATCGGCAAGAACTCACGTCCACCACGATTGCAGCCTATGCCTTTGAATCGCAAGATTTCGCCAGCATTCCCGGCTTCTCAGGCACGCCCTTTAATTTGTTGATTGCGTTGGACCCCAATGGTCAGTTCATGGATGTGCGCGTGCTGTCGCATCACGAACCCGTTTTTTTAGAGGGGCTGGGCGAGAAACCATTGTTTGCGTTTGTAGAGCAATACAAAGACTTGTCTTTGAAGCAAAGCATCAAGATCGGCACAGGTCAAAGCAAGAGTGGCAAAGAAACGGGGGCCAATGTTTACATTGATGGCGTGACCAAGGCCACGGCATCTGTGCGTATCTTGAACCAGACCTTGTTGGCGGCTTCGCTGAAAGTGGCGCGTGCGAAGCTGGGTTACAGCGAGGGGCGCGACCCAGACCAGATCGCCAAAGTTCGACCTGATGTGTTCAAGTCCATGGATTGGGCAGGCCTGCGCAAAGCAGGCTTGATACACCACGCCACATGGAAGAACAGTGACATTGAGAAGGCCTTCAAAGATACCGCCGGTGAAGGGGTAGATGCGGAGGCATTGCAAAACCCTAGCGATTTGTTTGCTGAGGTGTACGTTGCACATTTGAGCGTTCCCTCTGTCGGTAAAAACCTGCTGACAGCTGACAAATGGGCTTACTTGCAGCAGCGCCTTGACCCTGGCGACCACGCCTTGTTGATTTTGGCCAAGGGGCGTTACGCGCTGATGGGCGAAGACTTTGTGCGCGGCACGGTGCCCGATCGTGTGTCGCTGAATCAGCAAAAGCTACCCATCGAAATACGCGATCTAGATTTGGACGTGGCCTTAAATTTGCCTCCCGAATTGGCTGATGCGCAATGGTTGGCTGTGCGTGTAATAGCCCCCGCAGGCCTAGACCCCGCACAGGCGTTGAACTACGAACTGCATGTCACGCGAAGCAAGGGCATGTTGTTTCCGGAGTTGGTGACCAAGAGTTTTGCCATCGCCGCCGAGCTGCCGCACGACTACGTGGAGATGGCTGAATCAGATCAGAAGACATGGCATGGCATTTGGCTAGACCGCTGGTGGGAGCTGGCCGTGTTGCTCAGTGCCTTGCTTGTGTTGGTGTGGGCGCTGCGTGAGCCGCCGTGGCTGGTGCGGCATCCGCAGCGCATGGCTTGGTTTCGTCGTGGTTATTTGTTGTTCACTTTGTGTTTCATCGGCTGGTTCGCGCAGGGGCAGTTGTCTATCGTGAACCTCACGGCGGTGGTGCAGGCCGCAGTGGCGGGGCAGAGCCTTGAGTTTTTCATGTATGACCCCATGACCGTGGTGTTGTGGGTGTTTGTAGCCTTCACCTTTTTTGTGTGGGGCCGTGGCACGTTTTGCGGGTGGCTCTGCCCTTTTGGTGCGTTGCAAGAGTTGATCAGCCAAGTGACTAAGCGCTTTGGCTTGCCCTGGCAACGTGTGCCAGAGCGCTGGGATACGCGGCTGAAAAAGGTGAAATACGTGGTGCTAGCAGGTTTGCTGTTGAGTGCGGCGGTGTCTGTGACGTGGACGGACCGCTTGGTAGAAATTGAGCCTTTCAAAACAAGCATCACTTTGAATTTTGTGCGTGCTTGGCCCTTTGTCGTTTGGGCTGTTGCCACCGCGCTTCTGAGTTCGTTTGTGTACAAGGGCTATTGCCGCTACCTGTGTCCATTGGGGGCTGGAATGGGGGTGCTCGGCAAGCTAAGGCGCTGGGATTGGATTGCCCGTCGCAGTGAATGCGGCCAGCCCTGTCAGCGATGCCGCAGCGACTGTGCTTACCAAGCCATCGATAAGCAGGGCGCGGTGGATTACGACGAGTGTTTCCAGTGCATGGATTGCGTGGTGATTTATGAGAACGACAGCTTGTGCGTGCCACGAATTTTGGAGGGGCGTGAGCAGCGTGCAGTGATCCCAATTCATGCCGACAACACCTTTGGGAGGAGCCCATGAAACGACGTCAACTCCTGCAAGCGGGTCTTGGATTAGGCTTGCTGCCCACGCTGTGCTTGGCCTCTTCTGAGAGTCGGTTGCACTGGCGTGACACGACCTTCACAGGTCTAGGTACGGTGCTGTCTATTCGCGCGGCGCATGAGAACGCAACAGTCTTGAGTCAGGCATTGCAACGTGCGCGAAACGTGGTGGCACGTGTGGAAGATGAGATGAGCCTGTTCCGCCCCAGCAGCGCGCTTAGTCGTCTAAACCGTGCGGGGGTGTTGCAACAACCTTCTGTTGAGTTGCTGCATGTTCTGCAGCTTAGTCAACGCATTGCTCGGCGCAGTCAGGGCGCATTTGATGTGACCGTGCAACCACTGTGGCATTTGTATGCCCAGGCTCAAAAAGAAAACCGATTGCCCAGCCCCAAAGAAGTCAGCGAGATCCAGCAGCGCGTTGGCTGGCAGCATTTGGAAGTGAGCGACAGGCAAATCAAGTTTATGCAGCCCAGCATGGGCGTGTCGTTGAATGGCATCGCTCAGGGCTATGCCGCTGATCGGGTGCGAGACAGTTTGGCGCGTGATGGCGTGGCGCATGCCTTGATCAATACGGGCGAGTGGTCAGTCTTGGGCTTGGCCGAGGGGCAGCGTCCGTGGGCCTTGGCCATTGCCGATCCGCACCGTGCAGATGCATGGCTCACGCGTGTCACGTTAAGCGGAATGAGTGTGGCTACTTCTGCCGATGACCAATGCGTGTTCAGTCAAGACAAAAAGCACCATCACATCTTTGATCCGCACACGGGTTATTCGCCACAAGATATTTCAAGTGTGACCGTGGCCGCACCCTCGTGTGCATTAGCAGATGCTTTGACCAAGGTGATATTTGTAGGGGGATATGCGCGCGCTTTACAAATAGCCAAGGATTGGCAAGTGGCCGCACTCGTCGTTCATAAAAATGGGGAATGGCGAGCTTCAAACACTTTCCCACGTGTTGCAAGCTGAGCAAGTTGCAACAAGTAGTGTTCCAAATTTGAACAACTGTGACAGCAACTGTGACAAACCGTATTGAATGTGAAGGATGTGCGCTAGGGTTTCTACGGGTTTTGGGATGTTTTCCCGATATAGATTGGGCAAGTCACATGCGTGACGAGTTGGCATGTGTATTGCAAATCAGCTTTGTACGGATCAGTTGACTTGAAAGAGGCGGCTATTTCCGCACTGATTGCACAAACGTCAACGCACGTTTATTTATTAACTGGATGAAATACAGGAGAACTGCTGTGAAAAGAAAACTTCTAAGCGTGCTTGTCATGCTCGCCACGGCCCACGTATCGGCGCAAGTCACCGATGCCATGATTGCCAAAGATGCGACGGATACAGAGTCAGTTTTGAGCTGGGGCATGGGCACGCAAGGCCAGCGCTACTCAACATTGAGCACCATCAACACCAAGAACGTGAGCAAGCTCGCACCTGTATGGTCAATGTCATTCGGTGGTGAGAAGCAACGTGGTCAAGAATCTCAGCCCCTGGTCTACAAAGGCAAGATGTTTGTCACGGCTTCATACTCGCGTATCTTCGCGATTGATGTGAAGACTGGCGAAAAAGTTTGGAAATACGAGCATCGTTTGCCAGAAGGCATCATGCCTTGCTGTGACGTGGTCAACCGCGGCGCAGCATTGTTTGACAACTTGGTGATCTTCGGTACTTTGGATGCACAGTTGGTCGCCTTGGATCAAAACACCGGCAAAGTGGTTTGGCGCGAGAAGATTGACGACTACACCGCGGGCTACAGCTACACCGCTGCACCGTTGATTGCAGAAGGCTTGCTCTTGACTGGCGTGTCTGGTGGTGAATTTGGTGTGGTGGGTCGTGTCGATGCACGTGACCCTAAGACTGGCAAACTGGTTTGGTCACGCCCAACCGTTGAAGGCCACATGGGCTACAAAGACGGCAAAGAAAACGGCATCAGTGGCACCACCAACGCCACATGGCCGGGCGAGACATGGAAGACCGGTGGCGCGTCCACTTGGTTGGGTGGCTCTTACGATGCATCCACAGGCTTGGCTTACTTCGGTACAGGCAACCCTGGCCCATGGAACAGCCACGTGCGTAAAGGCGACAACTTGTATTCATCGTCAACCGTGGCGATTGATGTGAAGACCGGCAAGATTGCATGGAGCTACCAAAACACGCCCAACGACGCTTGGGACTTTGACGGCGTGAATGAGTTTGTGACCTTTGACATGGACGGCAAGCGCGTTGGTGGCAAGGCGGACCGTAACGGCTTCTTCTACGTGAACGATGCCAAGACCGGTAAGCTCATCAATGCATTCCCATTCGTGAAGAAAGTCACATGGGCTTCGAGCATCGATCTCAAAACAGGTCGCCCTGTGTTTGATCCAGCCAACCGTCCTGGCGATCCAACGGCAAGCGCCGATGGCAAGAAGGGTTCATCAGTCTTTGCAGCTCCTGGCTTCTTGGGCGGTAAGAACCAAATGCCAATGGCCTATAGCCCCAAGACCCAACTGTTCTATGTGCCAACCAATGAATGGGGCATGGACATTTGGAATGAGCCGATCAGCTACAAAAAAGGCGCTGCCTACTTGGGCGCTGGCTTCACGATGAAGCCCTTGTTTGAAGATCACATTGGCTCCTTGCGTGCCATCGATCCTAAGACAGGCAAAGTGGCTTGGGAAGTTAAGAACAACGCGCCTTTGTGGGGCGGTGTGCTGACAACCGCTGGCGACTTGGTGTTCTGGGGTACGCCTGAGGGTTACCTCAAAGCAGCCGATGCTAAAACTGGCAAAGTGTTGTGGCAGTTCCAAACCGGTTCTGGCGTGGTGGCTCCTCCCATCACTTGGAACGATGGCACTGACCAATACGTGAGCGTTGTCTCTGGTTGGGGCGGTGCTGTGCCACTGTGGGGCGGTGAAGTGGCCAAGAAGGTCAACTTCCTCGAACAAGGTGGTTCTGTTTGGACATTCAAACTGCCAAAGTAATCGACTAACTGTTTGATCCTAGAAGGGGTTTTAGATGGCGCAAGCCCTCTGAAGCCCCTTTTTAAATCAAGGTGAACTACATGAAAAAAATCACACTCTTAATGATGATGGTCTGCACGCACTTGGCGTATGCGGCTCCGGCGCTAAGCGCCAAAGAGACAGCTGCTGCTGCAGAATTAGCCAAAAGCAATGGCTGTTTGAGTTGCCATGCCATGGACGAAAAAATTGTCGGTCCAGCATATTCAAAAGTAGCGGCGAAATACGGCGACGACAAAGATGCAGCGGCATCTCTTGCACAGTCCATCCGCAATGGCTCATCTGGCAAGTGGGGACGTATTCCTATGCCAGCACACGGCAATATGAGTCAAGAAGACATCAACCTGTTGGCGCGCTGGGTGTTGACCATCAAAGGTAATTGATGCCTTGCAAAGCCTGGGTGCAGATATGCCTCGCCATGCTGTGGGGCAGTATCTTGGCATCGAGTGCTCTGGCGCAAGACAGTGATCGTCAAGACTGGTTGCGCAACCCTGCTATGGGCAACTACAAGGCCTATGCAGAATTCAAAATGACACACTATGCCAAGGCCCGTGAAGTATGGGAAACCTTGGCAGAAGTAGGCAATGGCGACGCCTTGTTTAACTTAGGCGTGATGGCCGAAGATGGCTTGGGTGAACCTCGCAACATGGCCAAAGCCGAAGCGCTCTATGTGAGCGCAGCTAATGGCAATAACTTCAAAGCGCAATACAGACTTGGCCTGCTTTACAGCACAGGTGGGCTATTGGCCAAAGACGAGACTAAAGCGCGTGTGTATCTCACCCTGGCTTCCCAGCATGGTGACAAAGATGCAGCATCGTTGTTAGCGCAACTCAGCGATCCATCGCAAACGCCCACGCCACTTCAACAAGCAGATTTACTCAGTGCACAAGGGCAGCACATGCAAGCGGCCAAGCTTTACAGCGCTCTTGCTGATAAAGAGGATGCCACAGCACAAACCCGTTTGGCTTGGATGTACGAGGCAGGTCGAGGCGTTTCACAAGACTTGAGTGAAGCCGCGCGACGCTTTGAGATTGCCGCCAACGCAGGTCATGCAGAAGCGCAGTATGCGTTGGCAGTGATGTTGCGCACGGGGCGCGGCCGAATGCGTGACGATGCGCAAAGCTTGGTATGGCTCAAACGTTCTGCTGCGCAAAACTATCCTTCTGCAGTGGCAGCGGCGCATTCTTTGCATGACCTATGAAATGATTTTCATATTGTGACAAGTTGGAGCATGTGTGTCCTTGCGGAACACAACACTGTGACAAGACGACACGAAATCACTGAGATAGGCCTGGTACAGCTCTTGCGAAATCAGAAATACCCGAGAGGGAAATTCTTGATGTTCAAAAAATGGAGATGACATGATTTACGCAAACCCAGGCGCTGCTGGCGCAAAAGTGCAATACAAAGCCCACTACGACAACTTCATCGGTGGCAAATTTGTGGCCCCAGTGGATGGTCAATATTTTGATGTGATCACGCCGATCACGGGTAAGGTCTACACCAAGGCCGCTCGCTCAGGCGCAAAAGACATTGACTTGGCTTTGGACGCTGCACACAAAGCAGCTGATGCATGGGGTAAGACATCTCCCACAGAGCGCGCCAACATTTTGTTGAAAATCGCTGATCGTATTGAAGCCAACCTCGAAATGTTGGCTTACGCTGAAACCGTAGATAACGGCAAAGCCATTCGCGAAACACTCAATGCCGACATCCCATTGACTGTGGACCACTTCCGTTATTTCGCTGGCTGCGTGCGCGCACAAGAAGGTGCGTTGTCAGATATCGACGAAAACACCGTGGCCTATCATTACCACGAGCCTTTGGGCGTTGTTGGTCAAATCATTCCTTGGAACTTCCCGATTCTGATGGCCGCATGGAAATTGGCCCCTGCTTTGGGCGCTGGTAACTGTGTGGTGTTGAAGCCCGCTGAGTCCACACCTATTTCTATCTTGGTGATGGCTGAGCTGATCGCTGACTTGTTGCCACCAGGCGTGTTGAACATCGTCAACGGCTTTGGTCGTGAAGCCGGCATGCCTTTGGCCACCAGCAAGCGCATCGCAAAGATCGCGTTCACAGGCTCCACCACCACAGGCCGCGTGATTGCACAAGCTGCTGCTAACAACCTGATTCCTGCCACATTGGAATTGGGTGGTAAGTCACCCAACATTTTCTTTGCCGATGTGATGGACAAAGACGACGGTTTCCTCGACAAAGCCATCGAAGGCATGGTGTTGTTTGCATTCAACCAAGGCGAGGTGTGCACTTGCCCATCACGCGCGTTGATCCAAGAAAGCATTTACGACAAGTTCATGGAAAAAGTGTTGAAGCGAGTAGCGGCTATCAAGCATGCCAACCCACTCGACACCGACAGCATGATGGGTGCACAGGCTTCTAAAGAACAGCTCACCAAGATCATGTCGTACCTCGATTTGGGCAAGCAAGAAGGTGCAGAGTTGTTGATCGGCGGCGATCAAGCTCACTTAGGCGGCGACCTCGAAGGCGGCTACTACGTGCAGCCCACCTTGTTCAAGGGCCACAACAAAATGCGCATCTTCCAAGAAGAAATCTTCGGCCCCGTGTTGGCTGTGACCACCTTCAAAGACGAAGCCGAAGCCTTGGCCATCGCCAACGACACGCTTTACGGTTTGGGCGCTGGCGTGTGGAGCCGTAACGGCAACGTGGCCTACCGCATGGGTCGCGCCATCAAGGCCGGTCGCGTGTGGACCAACTGCTACCACGCCTACCCAGCACATGCTGCGTTCGGCGGCTACAAAGAATCAGGCATTGGCCGTGAAACACACAAGGTCATGCTTGACCACTACCAACAAACCAAGAACTTGTTGGTCAGCTACAGCGAAAGCAAGTTGGGTTTCTTCTAATTTGTAATTCGTAAACAGTACTGAAAATAGGGGCGAAGCAATTCGCCCCATTTTTTCTTGCAAGGAGCATGTCATGGTTGAACGTGTCGTCGCTACGCCAGAGGCTTTGGCGCTCATTGAAGAGATGAAGTCGCAGTACGGAGAAGTTTTATTTCATCAGTCCGGAGGCTGTTGCGACAACAGTGCCGCCAACTGCTATCTCCCTACGGATCTCACGATTGGTCCTTATGACGTGAACCTCGGGGACGTAGGTGGCGTGCCTTTTTACATTGGCAAACTGCAATACGAGTATTGGAAACATACGCAGCTGATATTGGATGTGATTGAAGGCACGGGTGGAACCTTTTCCTTAGAAGGGAACACGGGGAAAGCTTTTCATACGCGGTCAAGGCTTTTTACCGACGATGAGTGGGCGCAAATAGAGCATCTTGTAGAAAAAGATCTTTCTTGATACTTAATCGAACGGAACACATATGGTTGAACGTGTAGTAGCCACAGATGCAACACTGGCTTTGATTGAGCAGCTCAAAAATGAGCATGGCGACATGTTGTTTCATCAGTCTGGCGGGTGTTGCGATGGCAGCGCGCCCAATTGTTTTCTACCCAATGAAATCATGATTCGGGCCCACGATATCAGGCGTGTCGCTAGCGGTGTCGTGCCCTCCTACCACATCAAATCACAATACGACTATTGGAAACATACCCAGCTCATCATTGACGTGATAGAGGGGCAAGGCGGAAATTTCTCGCTCGAGAGCGCTACAGGTAAGGGCTTTCTCACCCGCTCAAGGCTATTTACAGATGATGAATGGTCATCTATTGAAAAGTTGGTGGAAGCAGACTTGGGTTAATTCCAAGACGCATCAGGAAGCAAGTGCTTCTTGCGATAAATCGTGTTGCGGGACACGCCTAATAGCTTGGCAGCAGCCGACACATTACCTTTGCAAGTTCGCAACGCTTGCGCAATCGCATCTATGGCGACGTTTTCTAAGTTAAATGCTTCGCTAGCGCGTGTCTCAAACGCTGGCATGGCAGCTTGCGCTTGAATAGGCGATGTTGCTGGCGCGTCCGGTACATTCTGCGCGGGAGCAAGCTGTTGCACTTCAGACAAAAAGTCGTCTGACAAGTGATGCATCTGAATATCGCCTTCGCATTCCGCCATCACGACAGCGGTGCGCAACAGGTTGTAAAGCTGACGGAAGTTCCCGGGCCACGCATAGCGATGGAACAAATCCATGACATCTGGAGAAATGGCAATGCGTTTTTCTGACGTACATAAGCTAGCCAAGATTTTCTTGGCGACCACTTCCAAATCTTTCCGATCACGCAAAGCTGGCAACTTAACAACCAGACCATTGAGTCGGTAATACAAGTCTTCTCGGAATGTGCCGTTGGCAATCATCTCTTTGAGATTTTTGTTGGTTGCACAAATGACTGCAACGTCGACATCCACCTCGCGGCCGGAGCCCAGCGGGTTGACCTTGCGCTCTTGCAGTACACGCAGTAAACGTGCTTGCAGGTGCAATGGCATATCGCCAATCTCGTCTAAAAACAAGGTGCCTTCATTGGCGAACAAAATTTTGCCAGTTGAGCCCTTGCGCTTAGCGCCTGTGAATGCGCCTTCTTCATAGCCAAACAGTTCTGACTCAATCAAGTTCTCAGGAATCGAAGCGCAGTTCACGGATACAAAGTTTTTGTGGCCGCGTGTTGAGTCGTTGTGAATGGCTTGGGCCAGCAAGTCTTTGCCAGTACCTGTTTCTCCCAAAATCATGATCGGGATGTCGCGACCTTGAATGATGCGTAGTTTTTGGACGACCGAGGCCACTTGAGGGTCCCCTGTGTCTAAGTAGCGCAAACTCGACAAAGGAATTTTTTCTTCTTTGCGTTTTTTATAGGCAGGTGCGGCCTGTTGCAAATTGCTACTCAGGTGTGACAAGTGTGACGTGACCGTGTTGAATTTGAGTTCACTTTTGCAACACACACTGACACCATCGTGCAGACATAAGCGGAAATATTGGCCGTTGGCAGTTCGTGCATGGTCAAAGAATTGTGAAATGCCAATGCCAAAGAGCGATGAGAAGGTATGCGCACGTAAGGCATTGGTGGACATGCCAAATTGGAACTGCGCGCTGCGGTTGGCAGACAAAAAGCGACCGTCGGTGGTGAAGACGGCAATGCCTTCAACGATGGTTCCAATGAACTCGGGGCGCGCATGGAAGTGGATGCGAACCTCGGTCGGGAAAACATCCGCAAACATGTGGTTCTCGATCATTTGCGCAGACATGCGCACCAAAGCCATGGTGTGCTGGTGAAAGCTGCGCTGATCACCCGTGACGTCGAGCGCGCCTATCACCTGGCCGTAGGGATCAAAGATCGGCGAACAGGAGCAGGTCAGGAACTTGTTCGCGTTCATGTAGTGCTGGGTACCGTGCACCACCACGGCATGTTCCTCCCGCAGCGCCGTGCCGATGGCGTTGGTGCCTTTGCTGCGCTCGGACCAGTCAACCCCGGGCATGAGCGCGACCTGAGAAGCTTTTTCAAGAAAGTCCGTATCCCCCAGAGAGTGGATGACCGTACCGCTGGCAGAGGTCAGGAGCACCATGCTGTGCGTGTTGACGATCTGATCGTATAAGGTCTCCATCACCGGCGCGGCGTGCTGGTAGAGGAAATGATTTTCTTCTAAGAGCGCACTGACTGCACGTGTGGAAGTGCCGCTGTAGTCAGGGTCATGTGAAGAAATCAGGCCAAAGCCGCGCGAACGTTCTTGTGAAGACTCAATGATGGCTGAGTGTTCGGGGGTGTTGTAAGCCGCTCCTTGGGCGTACGCATTCATGACTCCACGGGAAGATGGGTGGTTGGAATTCATCATTAAAAATCCGTAAAGATTTGAGTGCGTACATGTATTTGACTTACAAATATTTTCAGTGAGGCCTTGTCACTCAAGAGATAGTTGTTTCCCTAGGCTGTGACAAATAAGTGTTTCAAATTGCAACACTTGCCCCAGTATTTCAATGGCTTATTTATTGCTTCTTGTTGTAAACCGACTCATCCATTTTGAAAACAGAGGTTTTGCAAGTTATGTTTACCGTTCGCCAATCATTCCTTCGTCCACTGATTGCTACATCTTTTGCGCTGTTGCTGTCACTCACTACCCAGCAAAGTTTTGCGCACGGAGATGTTGTGCCTCAGTCAGTGGATACATCCACATTGCCGCAGTTGGGTCCCAAGTGGCTTGACAACAATCCCTATTCCAGTGGCGCAGCGAATAAAGAAGCATTGCGCATTGGCACGTCTGCCTACAACCAAAACTGCGCACGTTGCCATGGCCTCGAGGCGATCTCGGGAGGCATCTCACCGGATCTGCGCAAAATCGATAACGACTGCGCCGACTTAGCGGATCAAGCGAAGAAGAATGCGTGTTACCAAGAGATCAGCGAGTACTTCGTGGCGACTGTGCGCCGTGGACGTACGCGCGACGGTCGTGTTTACATGCCACCGTTTGAAGGTACGCTGTCACAAGAAGCGATTTGGTCAATCAAGACTTATCTCGAAACACGCCGCGAACGTTAAGGAGCACATTTTGAAATCCACCACAAAGAGTCTCGACTCGGCTTTGTCACGCCGCCAGCTGCTTGCAGCTTCATCACTGCTATTGGGCTTGCATGGATTAGCGGGGGCGCAGGAAATGAGCGCGATGGAAAAGATCAAAGCGCGTGGTGTTCTGAAAGTGGCGGTTTACAAAGAAAACGCACCTTACTCTGATGGCACAAATTCCGATATGCGAGGCGTGGACGTTTCGTTGGCCAAGGCTTTGGCGGCTAAGTTGAATTTGCAGCTTGCGTTGTTGCCATTTGATGCTGGCGAGAACATGAATGACGATTTACGCAACATGGTTTGGAAAGGCCATTACCTTGGCTACGGCCCTGCCGATGTGATGATCCATGTGCCTGTAGATCGCTACTTGATGAATGAAAACAAGCAAGTATTGATCTTTGGTCCTTATGTTCGAGAACATTTGGTTGTGTTGCATGACACCACCAAAGTGTCGCGGGTTGACAACCCAGAGGACCTCCAAGGGAAAACGATAGCTGTGGAAAAAGGCAGTGGTGCTGCAAGCGCCATGATGGGTTATCGGGGCGGTTTGTTACGTGACAAAGTGTCCATCTTCAAAGATGGTGTTGATGCCGCCAAGATGGTGACATCAGGTCAGTTTGATGCGGCTTTTGTGAGCCGTGCGCAGGCTGAATCCGCAGTCCATGCCGCATCAGGCAAGGCTCAGTGGGCTTTGTCGTCTGTTTCGTTGCCAGGTGTGATGCCTGCCGGTTGGCCGCTGGGCATGGCAGTAAAAGCGGACAACAAAGCATTGGCTACGGCATTGGACGATGCCTTGAATTCTTTGCGTCAAAGTGGCGAATTGTTGAAGTTATTTCAATCGCATGGGTTGACCTTGGCGGCACCTTGAACGCATACTACAGCCTGTTTTATAAGTAATGGCTGATGTATTAACATTTGGCCGTGTTACCTAGGTTATTGCTAATGGAAAATAAAAAATCACTGAGCATCGGTGTGCCTGCTGAAACGGCTGCCGGTGAGTCCCGCGTCTCCGTCACGCCAGAAACGGCCAAGAAGTTAATCGCCCAAGGCCACACCGTGCGAGTTCAATCGGGCGCAGGCGTTGCCGCCAGCGTGCCTGATGAGGCTTATGCCGCGGCGGGCGCTACTTTGGTTGATGCTGCTGCAGCTTGGGGCTCAGAGTTGGTGCTCAAGGTGCGTGCACCTGAGTCTGCTGAAGCTTCGCACATCAAATCAGGCTGCACGGTGGTTGGCATGTTGGAGCCTTTCAATTCAGACTCTTTGCAGCGCTTAGCTGCAGCTGGTGCCACAGGCTTCGCACTTGAAGCCGCACCGCGCACCACGCGCGCGCAAAGCATGGATGTGCTGTCAA
>ERZ1034361.1415-NODE-1415-length-12836-cov-2.013324_pt1 | contig 12836 bp, 10 predicted proteins | sample MGYA00520617_ERZ1034361 | MGnify/ENA primary metagenome ERZ1034361 (study PRJEB33736, sample SAMEA104284507) | Azolla filiculoides | biome: Urban; feature: Water surface; material: Ditch water | place: Netherlands | collected 2015-10-28 | depth 0-0.1 m ... | reverse complement strand
GATGCAGTACATGTTGCCTCGTCTGCGCGGTTGGGGTGAGTCGATGTCCCGCCAGGCTGGTGGCCAGGTCGGTAGCGCGGGTGCCGGTATGGGCTCGCGTGGTCCGGGTGAGACCAAGATCGAACTGGATCGTCGTCGCATCAACACCCGCATGGCCAAGCTGCGCAAGCAAATCATTGCCATGAAGCCCGCCCGCGATGCCAAACGTGCCAACCGCAAGCGCAATGAAGTTCCTTCGGTAGCGATTACCGGTTACACCAACGCAGGAAAGAGCTCTCTGCTCAACCGCATCACTCGTGCTGGTGTTCTCGTCGAGAACGCCCTCTTCGCGACCCTGGACACCTCCGTTCGAAAAGCCCAGACTGAGGATGGGCGTCCCTACACACTCGTTGACACGGTTGGTTTCGTTCGAAACTTGCCTCACCAGCTAGTCGAGGCGTTCCGCTCCACCATCGAAGAGGTGGCCGATTCCGATTTGATCGTCCATGTCGTCGATGCGTCACACCCTGACCCGGCCGCACAGCTGAGAACCGTGCGCGATGTCATCGGTGAAGCCGGCGCCTCAGACATTCCCGAGCTCGTTGTCTTCAACAAGGCTGACCTTGTTGATGAAAACCAGAAGCTCCTGCTTCGCGGTCTCGAGCCGCGTTCCGTCTTTGCCTCGGCACGCACCGGCGAGGGTATTGAAGAGATTCTCGAGATTATCGCTGACACGATTCCGGCCCCCAGCGTTCCGTTGACTCTGCTGGTGCCTTATAACCGTGGCGACGTCATTTCCACTGTGCACCTGCGTGGCATCATCGATTCAACCGAGTATCTCGAAGAAGGAACTCTCGTAGTGGCCCGCATCAAACCAGCCGACATGCCTTCGGTCGAGGAATTCGTCGTCGCGTAAGTTTTACCTCGTCACGAACGACGGTAACTGCGCCGCCAGACCAGCACCGTCAGGTGCGTAAACCCACGGCGCCTGACCGCGCTGGGAGTTGATTTCAGCCTTCTTGCGGCCGCCGGCGAAGACGGCTTCGCCATAGGTGAGCTGACGGATGAGCACGGCGGCGACATTCTGCGGGAATTCGTCTTCGAAGTCGCCGTAGGTGGTCTCATCGTGCTGGCCATCATCTCCGATCAAGATCCACTTGATAGTGGGGAATTCTTTAGCCAGTCGACGCAACTGAGTTCGTTTGTGTTCGACTCCCGAACGGAACATGCGATCGTGGGTGGGGCCCCAATCGGTGAGCAGCATCGAACCGTGTGGGTAGAAGTTTCGCTCGAGGAAACGATCCAGGGTCGGGGCGATGTTCCAGGCGCCGGTTGAGAGGTAGATCAGTGGCATCCCTGGAGTGGTCTCGAGCAACTTGTTGACCAATACGTTCATGCCCGGGGTTGCTAAGCGTGCGTGTTCATCGAGCACGAATGAGTTCCACGCAGCTACGAACGGGCGGGGAAGTGCTGTCACCATGACCGTGTCATCAACGTCACAGATGACGCCGAATTTGGCTTTGGGGTCGACAACATAAATTGTTGCTTCAGCTACCTCAGAGTTCTCAGCCTGAATGTGCACGGTGTGTCTGCCGGGCTTGAGCTTGACCGGCAGGGCGACATCGATCACGCCACCACGATCAGCCTTAACTGTCTCGGTATAACCGTTGATTTTGACCGTCACGACGGCGTCTTTGACGGGGACAGCGATAAACGAACGCCAGCCACGCACGCTCTCTGAGCGCTTTTGCATCTTGCGGTCTTGGCGCGAGCCTGGGCGAGGGTTGCGTGTGAGGAGAACGCGGGCAAGTACGCGAACCCATTCCGTGCTGCCGTAGCCGGGGTAGGGCACGACGGTGACGGCATAGTTGCGTTTGCGAGCTCGCTTCTCGCGGAAGCGGTGGTAGCGGTCTTCCCAGCGTGCGGCGGTGTGCATGACCTCCGAGGTCTTGCCCATGGCAGGCGAAGCGGCCGATTTACTCACGTGCCCCATTGTGTCAGTGATTAGGAGTTAAGCGGGTCATCGATGGTGTTGGGGTCGCTATCACCAGGCGACTGCATGAACTTTTCCTCGTGCTTCTCAATGCGCTTCTTGACGAAGTGAATCGCCACCATCAGCGCCACCACGATTCCGATAAAAACATAGCCAGCCCAGTCATACTGTTTGGCGATGGCGAGGTACTGCTCTTTCAGAATGTACGCGGCGGTGACGTAGGTGACAGTCCACAACACACAAGCGGCTGCTGTCCAGGTAATGAAGGTGCGGTATCGCATTTTGGTCATGCCGACAGTGAGCGGCACGAGCGAGTGCAGCACGGGCAAGAAGCGCGAGAGAAACACCGCGATGCCACCGCGTCGATCGAGATAGTTATCAACTGCTTCCCACCTGAAATCGCCCATTTTTTGTCCCAGCCAAGAGCGGCGGATGCGTGGGCCGAAGTATTTGCCGACGAAGAACCCGATGGTCTCACCGATGAGAGAGAAGGCAATCACCGTGAAAATCATGAAGAAGTACTCGGGCAGGGTCGCAATGGCCGTGCTCGCCAAGATGATGACGGTGTCGCCTGGCACGACGAGGCCGACCAGAAACGATGTTTCCAGCATGATGAACACGCCCGCAATCAGCGTGCGGGCAATCGGGTTCACGCTCGCGACCGAGTCGAGTACCCAGTTGATCACGTCATTGAGCACGTTAGCCGCCGATCGGTGCAAAGAGACGGTCGTATGCCGCGCGGAACTCTGCAAGAAGTGACTCGTCCAGGACAAAGCTAGGTCCACCGACCCAGGAAGTCACACCACGGATGCCGTGCAGCGCGTTCAGCGCCCAAACCTGGCTGCCCATGAGCTGAGCAGGTGTGGCCCACTCAGTTGCAATGTCATAGCCGGCGTCACGGGCGAGCTGTTGCACCGCGTTCACCGTGATGCTCTCTTTACGGGTGGCCTCGTCTGGTTGTTTGTAGTGATTGTTTTGCCTTATCCAGTCGAGGCAGGTGGTTTCGCCGTCGATGATGCGTCCCTGTGCATCCACAATGATGGGCTCGTCCGCGCCCATTTTCGCCGCAGCATCGCGTAGTTCTTGCAGAGCAGGGATATCCGGCCCCTTAGTTCTCGGTTCCGTGCGAGGGTCCGAGGCGGCGGTCGAAAGCACCACCGTGCGACCCAGCGAGGGCGCTGGGCGTACCCGTAACTCGAGTTCTCCCCGGGACGTGAGATCAATCCGGGGGAAGTGCGCGCCGCTGCGGGGAAGGGCACCCGTCACGGCTGCGAGAAAATCATCAATGGGGCGCTTGAGGCCTTGTTCGTCAGCCATGCGCTCAAAACGGGCCAGGTGACCGGGGTAGTCCACAGCCATTCCCTCGCGCAACAGGAACGAATCACCCACGTAGAGGGGAACGTCAAAAGAGGTGGAGTTATCGACAAGTTCACTGCCATTCCAGCGATAACGGGTCGATGCCATGCCCCTAGGCTATTACGGTGAACCGCCGACTGATGCGAAGCAGACTGCCAGAGTGGGTCGACCCTGAGCTGGCTTTGGCTCGCATGCAGGCGGCACACCTCGGCGATATCACCGTGTGGCTCGACGCAGGGCCGGCGGCAACCGAGGGCTTGTCGTATCTGAGCCTTCCCGCCGGGCGGATGCTCACCGACAGTTCTCCGGTCGATCACGCGACCGGTAGTGACATCTTCACTGCATTGCGTTCCTCCCTGGCGCATGATGCCGACATCGATACCACTGAGGCGCGCGACGACGGTTTCAGCCTGGGCTGGGTTGGTTGGTTCGGCTATGAACTGGCAGCCCTCACCACGGGCATTCCTGTGGCGGATGCCCCCACTGACGATGCTCGTGTTGTCTATGTTGACTGGGCGCTCGAGTACGACCACGCTGCCCACACGATGGATCTGCTGGCGTTGGCGTCGACGGTTGACGAATTTGAGGGCATCCGATTCGCGGTGAGTTCAGCGCTCACGGCAGATGTTTGCCTGCACGCTCCCGTGCTGGGTGAGCCGGCCTCAGTTCGATGGCGACATGATCGCAACAGATACACCGAGTTGGTTCAGAGATGCCTCGATCACATCACCGCGGGGGATGCCTACCAACTGTGCCTGACGAACACGGCAACTGTCGAAGGCACGCATGATGCGCTCGCGGTGTACCGTCGCCTGCGCCGAGAGAACCCCAGCCATCACGGTGGTTTGCTCGTATTCGGCGATACCGCCCTGCTGTCGAGTTCGCCCGAGGTTTTTCTGAGGGTTGCGCCCGAGGGGCTGGCCACGACCAAGCCCATCAAGGGAACCCGTCCTCGTGGGGTGGGGGAGGCCGATGCCGTGCTCGCCTTGGAACTGCAGGCCAACGAGAAAGAACGCGCAGAAAACCTGATGATTGTCGACCTCATGCGCAACGACCTGGGCCGCGTGGCCGATCTGGGTACGGTATCGGTGGATGCGCTGCTGGAGGTCGAGACGTACCCCCATGTTCACCAGCTCGTCTCCACGGTTTCAGCGCAGCTTGCTCCTGGCTTGACCGCGCTCGATGCCGTTGAAGCCTGCTTCCCAGCCGGGTCGATGACGGGCGCTCCTAAAATCAGCGCGATGCGCATCCTGCACGAACTGGAACAAGGGCCACGGGGTCTCTACTCGGGCGCATTTGGCTACCTAGGCATCAACGGGGCAGCTGATCTGGCGATGGTGATCCGATCCATCGTGGTGACAGAAACTGAGGCCACCATTGGTACCGGTGGCGGGATCACCAGTGGTTCTGAGCCGCAGGCGGAGTACGAAGAGATGCAGCTCAAGGCAGCACCCCTGTTGCGCGCCTTAAACGTGCGCTGATCCTCGTAATCGTCACTGTTCTGACCGGGTATTCTGAGAAGGATGTCTGAGAACGAAGGCGCGACGTACGATTTCGCGGAAATTCAAGAAAAATGGCTCCCCGTCTGGGACGAGATGGAACCATTCCGCTGCGACGACCCCGCTGATACGCGTGAACGCAAGTACGTGCTCGACATGTTCCCCTACCCCTCGGGCGACCTACACATGGGCCACGCCGAGGCGTACGCGCTCGGCGACATCATCGCCCGATACTGGCGTCACCGTGACTACAACGTGCTGCACCCCATCGGCTGGGACTCGTTCGGTCTCCCCGCTGAAAACGCAGCGATCAAGCGTGGGCTGAACCCCGTCACTTGGACCTACGACAACATCGACCAGCAGAAACGGTCGATGCGTCGCTACGCCGCCAGCTTCGACTGGACGCGCATCATTCACACCTCTGACCCTGAGTACTACAAGTGGAACCAGTGGCTGTTCCTGCAGATGTATAAAAAGGGCCTGGCATACCGCAAAGACAGCTGGGTCAACTGGGATCCAGTAGACCAAACGGTGCTCGCAAACGAGCAGGTGATGCCTGACGGCACCTCGGAGCGTTCGGGCGCAATCGTCGTCAAGAAGAAGCTCACGCAGTGGTACTTCCGCATCACGGATTACGCAGACCGTCTGCTGGATGACCTCGATACCCTCGAAGGCCACTGGCCGGCCAAGGTGCTCACCATGCAGCGCAACTGGATTGGTCGCTCGACCGGTGCCGACGTCGACTTTGTCATCGAAGGCCGAGACGAGCCCGTCACGGTATTCACCACCGGTGCTGATGCCCCAACGCAGGCCACCTTTGCCAAGTACCTCTCCGAGGTGCAGAAGGCCACCGAGATCGAGCGTCAGGCAACTGATCGCCCCAAGACCGGTGTGTTTCTTGGTCGCTACGCAATCAACCCGGTGAACGGCGAGCGTCTGCCCATCTGGGCTGCAGACTATGTGCTGGCTGACTACGGTCACGGCGCCATCATGGCCGTACCCGCGCACGACCAACGAGACCTCGACTTCGCTCGTGCCTACGACCTGCCTATCCGCATCGTCGTTGAAGCGGGCGAGGTTCGTGATGAAGACGGCAACCTGGTCGAGACCGACCCTGCCGTGACCGGTATCGCCATTGCTGGCGATGGCGTGCTCGTGAACTCGGGTGACCTCAACGGTCTGCGCAAGGTCGAGGCCATCGCCAAGGCCATTGAGATTCTGGATGCTCGTGGCACCGGTAAAGCCGCCAAGAACTTCCGTTTGCGTGACTGGCTCATCTCCCGCCAGCGTTACTGGGGAACCCCGATTCCTATCATCCACTGCGAGATGTGTGGAGAAGTTCCTGTTCCGGCTGACCAACTACCCGTCTTGCTCCCTTCAGCCGAAGGTCTAGACCTCAAGCCAAAGGGGACTTCACCACTTGGCGGAGCGACCGACTGGGTCAACGTAGCCTGCCCTAAGTGTGCAATGCCAGCCAAGCGCGACACTGACACCATGGATACCTTCGTGGACTCCTCTTGGTACTTCTTGCGTTTCTTGTCACCGGATTCAACCACAGAGGCGTTCCCTAAGCAGGCGGCAAAAGACTGGGCACCGGTTGACCAGTATGTAGGTGGCGTTACTCACGCGATCTTGCACCTGCTTTATGCGCGTTTCTTCACCAAGGTTCTGCATGACCTTGGCCACGTTGATTTCCAAGAGCCATTCACGCGCCTGTTGAATCAGGGAATGGTTTTGATGAACGGCAGCGCAATGTCTAAGTCACGCGGCAACTTTGTGGCTCTGAGTGAGCAGCTTGATACTCACGGTGTTGACGCAGTTCGTCTAACCATGTCATTTGCTGGTCCACCAGAAGAAGACATTGACTGGGCCGATGTGTCACCAGCCGGTTCAGCAAAATTCTTGGCTCGTGCCTGGAGAACCGCAAACGATGTCTCAAGTGATATCGGTGTTGATTTTGCAGCTGGCAATAAAGAACTGCGCAAGGCAACCCACACGTTCCTTCGTGACTTTGGCCCATTGATTGAAGGCTTCAAGTTCAACGTAGGTGTTGCCAAGATCATGGAACTTGTGAATGCGCTTCGTAAGGCAATTGATGGCGATGCAGGTGCCGGTGATCCGGCTGTGCGTGAAGCAGCCGAAACCGTGGCTAAGGCGCTTTCTTTGTTTGCTCCTTACACAGCCGAAGACATGTGGCACAAACTTGGGCACCAGCCAGGTGTTGCGTTGGCCCAGCTTCCTGAGGCAGATCTTTCGCTTTTGGTAGAAAGTTCAGTCACGGCAATTGTGCAGGTAGACGGCAAATTGCGCGACAAGTTTGAAGTAGAGATTAACATTTCAGAAGATGCCCTTCGTGAACTGGCTTTGAGTTCTGAATCCGTTAGACGAGCAATTGGCGAAAAGAGCGTTGCTAACGTGATTGTTCGTGCCCCAAAACTAGTGAACATAGCTACTAGTTAGTTTTCCCCAGATTTATCTAAGCCGCCCATGCGATTGCCAGGGCGGCTTAGTTTTGCCTCATGGATTGGATTCGCTTGAGGCTAGCCGAAGCCATTGGTGGCAAGCAGCCTGTCAGTAAAAAGCTTTTGCTGCTGATTGGCGCGGTTGTGGCAGCCGTTGTTTTTCTTATTAACGGGCTAACTTCCAATCAACAAACACCAATTCAAATAACTGCAACAGAAGCTAGTGATCAGGTCTCAATTCAACAGTCAACGCTCTTTGTGCACATCGTTGGCGAGGTACGTGAACCTGGAATCTATCAACTTGAAGTTGGGTCCAGGCTAATAGATGCTGTGTTCGCTGCTGGCGGTCTCACCAAAATTGCCGACGAAGCAAGTGTGAACTTGGCACGTGAACTAACCGATGGCGAGCAGGTGATTATCTTCAAAATCGGCGACGCGCAGATTGATCAATCTGCTTCTCAAAAGGGAATGGCCCAGATAAGCCTAAATCGCGCGACACAATCGCAATTAGAGGAACTACCAGGGGTTGGCCCTGCTTTGGCGCAGCGAATCATTGACTGGCGCAGTGCAAACGGTGGTTTCAAAAAGAAAGAAGACCTTCTAAACATCAGCGGAATAGGTGACAAGTTATTTGCAGGCCTTAAAGATTCGGTGAGTCTTTGAACACTTGGATCTCGGCCGTAGTTCTGTGGCTGACTTTGGCGCTCTTCATTGGAGCGTTGGGCCTTAATTGACTAGAAATCGTTTGCTAATTGCCTGCTCGATGCTATTGGCATTTTGCTCTTTTGCAATTCAATACGCAGCAGCCAGGCCAATAGCCATAGACAATGCGGTTTCAGATTTTTCAACAGTACCGTCAGTTTTTGAGGTTCTAGATGAGCCCAGAAAATTCGGTGAAACAAATAATTTTCGAGCCAACATTCGATTATTGAGAGCAGAGGTTTCGGCTCAAGAGCATCAATTATTTGCAAGAGGGGAGTTGCGCGGGGGAGTTGAACTTAAGCAACTAGAAGTCAAGGCAACATACAGCTGCCGATTGAGCCTTCGGCCCTCAAGCAGCGCCGAGCGTGCCGGGTTCCATTCAAAGTGTCAAAACAGTTCAGTTGAGCAAACGCCAGCCAAATCATCAGCGCCATTCGCAAGCAGTTTCTTGCGAACCTTAGAGGTGTAACTAGCGATTCTTCTGGTCTAGTTGCTGGTTTAGCAATAGGGGATACTTCGCAAATAAGTGCACAACTCATTGCAAACATGAAGACGGTTTCCTTAACTCATCTCACGGCGGTATCTGGTGCAAACTGTGCAATTGTGCTGGCCATGGTCTATTTATTAATTAAGCGCCTAGGCGGGGGAAAGTGGGCAAGGCTTCTGATTGGCCTGCTAACACTGGTTTGCTATGTTGCTTTGGTTGGACCTCAGCCCAGCGTGCTTCGCGCTGCTGTAATGGCTGGTGCGGTGCTTACGGCTATTTCATTAGGTCGAAGATCATCTGCAATCAGTGCATTGTCCTTGGCCATAATAATTTTGCTTATTGCAGACCCTTGGTTGGCAACCGATTATGGGTTTGCCCTGTCTGTGGCTGCAACGGCAGGGTTACTGCTCTTGACTAAACCACTGGCTTTCAAATTGCAATCAAGAATGCCCAAATGGCTGGCGATTTCTCTTTCTGTTGCAGTCGCTGCGCAAATATTTTGTTTGCCAATTCTTTTGCAACTGCAGTCTGGCCTATCAACCTATTCGCTACCTGCCAATCTTCTTGCCGAGCCGTTGGTTGCCCCCATAACTGTTCTCGGCATCCTGGCACTTATAACTGCAATACCGCTACCTGCAATCTCAGGGGCCTTAAGTTATCTGGCTTCTCTTGGCGCCGAACTAATTGTCAGAATTGCATCTTGGCTTTCATCGTTGCCAAATGAACTTATTGCCTGGCCGGTTGGCGTTGCCGGAGCCGTCGCCGCCCTGTGTGTAATTGCTGCTTTTCTGCTTTGGTTGAAAGCTAGGTCTGAGCGTTTTCGAAACTTCGGAATCTTGGCTTTGGCCATAATTCTTGCCATCAGCGTGGGGTCAATATCTTTCCTGCAAGTTAGATCAGCGGCGTGGCCCCTTAATGATTGGCAAGTGGTTGCCTGTGATGTCGACCAAGGTGATGCCATGGTGATTCGTTCAAATGGCTTGATTGCGGTTATTGATGTTGGCCGTGAAGATAAACCAATTGACGAATGTTTGTCTAGGTTAGGCGTAGTAAAAATTGACTTACTGGTCTTAACTCACTTCGACATGGATCACGTTGGCGGAATCAGAGGTGCCTTAGAAGGTCGCTCGGTGAGAACAGTGATGCTAAGCCCGTTCAAAGATGAACGTTGGGGTGCAACAGGCACGAATCTGTATCTGCAGACCACAGGCGCTCAAACTGTGTATGCCGAAACGGGAATGTCTGGAACATTCGGCAGCTTATCTTGGCGGGTGCTTTCGCCTAATCGTTTAGCCCAAGGGGCCGAGGACTCTAACGATGCCAGCGTGGTAATGCTGTGGTCGGCGCCTGAATATAATCTTTTAACAATGGCGGACATTGGTGAAAAAGGGCAAATGAGAATGGTGTCGCAGTCTTCATGGTGGAAAATGCCCTTGATTCACGAGGTTCCGCTAGTTTTGAAAGTAGCTCACCACGGATCTGGAGATCAGTACTACGAGCTGCTTGAGGCTCTAAAGCCAGACCTAAGTCTCATCTCCGTTGGTAAAAAGAATAGTTACGGTCACCCCACCGCAAGAGTTATTAGCCAGCTTCAGAAATCCGGCTCTGCCATGGTCAGAACAGATGAACTTGGTTCAATTGCACTTTCAGTTGGCGACTCGGGCATTATCATCTCTAACTCGCCTAGGCTTACAGGGTGAGTAAAGCAAAACAGATGGAATGGCGCAAGGCAGCGCCACACCCCATTGTTTTTGTTTCTGGGTCAGAAGAATACTTCGCGGGCCGGGCCATTCGTTCTATTCGCGAGTCTCTTCGCTCCCAAGATGCATCTCTTGAAATTCACGAGATTGATGCCGCCGATTATTCATCGGGCACCCTCATCAACCTAACCAGTCCGTCGCTTTTTGCTGAGCCCCGCTTGGTAATTATTCGTGCAGTCGAGAAATGCAGCGACGACTTGATTGTCGACGGCCTTGATTATTTACTTAACCCCACCGAAGACACCACAGTCATACTTAGACACAACGGGTCTAGCGTTAGGGGCAAAAAGCTAGTCGAAGCAATTCGTGAATCAGAATTAGCCGCCGAGATTGTTTGTGCCGACATAAAGAAAGACGCCGATAGGCAGGCGTTTGTGCAGGGCGAATTTGCACATGGTGCACGAAAGATTTCCCCCGGCGCTGTTCGTGCTTTACTTGACGCTTTTGCCGACGACACAGCAGAATTGGCGGCCGCTTGCAGTCAACTGATGCTTGATAGCTCAGAGTCAATTACCGAAGAAATAGTAGACCGATACTACGGAGGACGTGTCGAGACGAACGCTTTTAAGGTTGCCGATGCAGCTCTGGCAGGAAGGGCAGGCGAGGCAATGGCGCTGTTGCGTCACGCGTTAGCTACGGGCGCAGACCCGGTTCCATTGGTAGCGGCTATTTCTATGAAGATTCGTCAAATGGCAAAGATCTACGGAAACCGTTCGGCTACTGCTGCAAATTTGGGAATGGCACCATGGCAGTTAGATAAGGCCAGAAAAGATTTGACCGGGTGGACAGACGATGGGCTTGCGGCCGCGATACAAGCCATGGCTACCGCCGATGCTGCTGCTAAAGGTGCCGAGCGAGACCCGGTCTATTCACTGGAGAAACTGGTTAATCTCATCTCTCACAAAGGTTTAGTGAATCCAAAATGAAAAACCCTAAGGCCAAATTTGGTTTTCTTGGATTCCTTGCAATTATTTTTATCGCAGTCGTCCTAAGGCCACCGGTTGCTTCAATTGGACCTTTGCTTCAAGAAATTCAAATCTCACTTGGTGTCACCACTGAGCTGATTGGTTTACTGGCGGCAGCTCCTGTGCTCTGTTTTGGCCTAGGTGCGTTTGCCAGCCCGTGGTTGGTGAGCAGAGTAGGGGTTAACCACGCCATGCTCTACGTAATGAGTTTCTTGGGCCTTGCTTCTTTGCTTCGAATGTTCTTTGGCTACCCAGGACTATTGCTTGGAACCATTGGTGCAGGTTTATCAATTGCAATCGCAAACGTTTTGCTTCCCACCGTTGTGCGAGTGCAATTTCCAAACCGGGTTGCTTTGGTGACTGGTGCATATACAACTTTGCTTTCAATCTCAGCAAGTCTGGCAGCATCTATTGCAGTGCCATCAAGTAATTTACTTGGCGGTTGGTCACCTGCCTTAGCGATTTGGATTTTGCCAACTGTTCTTGCCATTTTGCTTTGGTTGCCTCAGGTTAGAACTCAAGACAGCCATGTTGCCCAACCGGCTAGTTCTGCGGCTGAAGAAAGATCTGCCGTGCTTAGATCACCAATTTCTTGGGCGATCGTAGGGTTCTTTGGCATTCAATCTTTAGGGTTCTACGCACTACTTGGCTGGATGCCTTCGGCACTTACCGCAATCGGAGAAACACCTGAGGCAGCCGGTGGTTATTTAGGTTTCGCTAGTGCAATTGGCATACCAACAGGCTTAATAGTTTCTTCCATGTTGGGTAAATTCAAATCCCTTTCATGGTGGGCAGCCGGAACAAGCATTTCGACTTTGGCTGGAAATATCTTGTTCACCATTGTTTTGCAAACTCAGGATTCAAGTCTTCTAATTCTTGCCTGTGTGCTGATTGGGTTGGGTATGTCGGCAACTTTTCCAATATCACTTTCGCTAATTAGTACCAGGGCTTCGACTCAAGCTCAGACCACTCAGCTTTCAGCCATGTCTCAGGGGTGGGGATACCTTTTGGCCGCCGCTGGAACCTTCATGGTTGGTTTCGTTGCTAACGCATCCGCAAGTTGGGCCTTGAGTTTTGGCATAATCACTGCACTCACGCTTGTGCAGGCAGCAATTGGAATCTACGCCGGACGACCTGGCATCATTCCGGCAAAATAAAACTCCCCAACCTGTTGGTCGGGGAGTTTATTAGCGTCTGATTTACAGAGCTGAAACCTTCTTAGCCAAAGCTGACTTGCGGTTAGCGGCCTGGTTCTTGTGGATTACTCCCTTTGAAACTGCCTTGTCTAGCTTCTTACCAGCTAGTGCAAGTGCGGTTGCTGCTGCAGCCTTGTCTCCGGCAGCTGCTGCTTCGCGAGTTGCGCGAATAGCGGTCTTTAGCTCGCTCTTTACAGCCTTGTTGCGCTCAGCAGCCTTTAGGTTGGTGCCAATGCGCTTGATCTGTGACTTGATGTTTGCCATGTTTCACTTTCTTGGGTTGTCACCCCGCGCGGGGCAACTAAAAGAGTTTTTATTGGGATTTGGATGGAGACACTCATCCGTATCGAGTCCTAATGCTACCAGCCCAGGCCCTAATTCGGCAACCAATCAGGGCCCCAAAGCCCTAGTTCACTAGGGTCTGTGCGAGAATAGGG
>ERZ1034361.1414-NODE-1414-length-12845-cov-2.658600_pt1 | contig 12845 bp, 12 predicted proteins | sample MGYA00520617_ERZ1034361 | MGnify/ENA primary metagenome ERZ1034361 (study PRJEB33736, sample SAMEA104284507) | Azolla filiculoides | biome: Urban; feature: Water surface; material: Ditch water | place: Netherlands | collected 2015-10-28 | depth 0-0.1 m ... | reverse complement strand
CGGCGAGGGCGGGGCCGGCACTTTCTCGGACGGCAAGCTCTACAGCCAGATCAAGGACCCGCGCCACCTGTCGCGCAAGGTGTTGACCGAATTCGTGAAGGCGGGCGCGCCTGACGACATCCTGTGGGAGGCCCATCCGCATATCGGCACGTTCCGCCTTGTCACCATGGTGATGAGCATGCGCGAGACGATCGAGCAACTTGGCGGCGAATACCGTTTCCAGACCCGCGTGGTGGATTTCGACGTCAAGGATGGCCAATTGCAGGGCCTCCATTGCGTCAGCACGGCGGATGGCGCGGAAACCACTATCCCCGCGCGCCACTGCATCATGGCGGTGGGCCACTCCGCGCGCGACACGTTCGAGGCGCTGCACGCGCGCGGCGTGTTTATGGAGCCCAAACCCTTCGCCATCGGCGTGCGCATCGAACACCCGCAAAGCTGGATCGACCGCGCGCGCTATGGCGCCAATGCGGGCAACCCGATCCTTGGCCCCGCCGCCTATGCGCTGTCGCATCAGGCCAGCAACGGGCGCGCGGTCTACAGCTTCTGCATGTGTCCCGGCGGGCGCGTGGTGGCCGCCACCAGCGAGGAAGGCCGCGTCGTGACCAACGGCATGAGCCAGTATTCGCGCGCCGAGCGCAACGCCAATGCCGGCATGGTGGTCGCGATCGACCCGAGCGACTATCCGCTCGATGCCGAGGCCTGGATCGCCGCCTTCGGCGCCGCCGATGGCGCGCGCTACGTCGCCGAGGCGCAGGCGCTGCAAGCCCGGGGCCAGACCCATGCGCTGGCCGGCGTGGTGTTCCAGCGCCAGCTCGAGAGCCGGGCCTTCGAGGTCGGCGGGCGCGACTACCAGGCACCGGGCCAGCTGGTCGGCGACTTCCTGGCTGGCAAGCCGTCGCAACAGTTCGGCGCGGTCCAGCCCTCCTACAAGCCCGGCGTCAAGCTCGGCGACCTGAGCCAGGTGCTGCCCGGCTTCGCGGTCGCCGCCATGCGCGAGGCGCTGCCGGTGTTCGGCCGCAAGATCAGGGGCTACGACATGGCCGATGCGGTCATGACCGGGGTCGAGACCCGCACCAGTTCGCCGCTGCGCATCACGCGCGGCGAGGACTGCCAGAGCCTGAACGTCGCAGGCCTGTACCCAGCCGGCGAAGGCGCGGGCTATGCCGGCGGCATCCTTTCGGCGGGCGTCGATGGCATCAAGGTCGCCGAGGCGATTGCGCGCGCCGCCGTCGGAGCGCCGGAACCGGCCTGAGGCGAGCCGCTTCCATGCAAAAGGCCGGCGCAGAAGCCGGCCTTTTTTGCATCAGTGATCCAGGGATCAGGACTGCTGCAGGCGCGCGATGCGCTCTTCGAGCGGCGGGTGGGTCGAGAACAGCTTGCCGAGGCCGCCGGCAATGCCCATCGCCGCCATGCTCTGCGGCAGCGCGCCCGGCTCCAGGCCGCCGAGGCGGGCCAGCGCATTGATCATCGGCTGCTTGCGGCCCATCATCTGGGCCGCACCGGCATCGGCGCGGAATTCGCGCTGGCGGCTGAACCAGGCCACGATGATGCCGGCCAGGAAGCCCAGCACGATCTCCATCACGAAGCTCGTGACCATGTAGCCGATGCCGGGGCCGCTGCTCTCGCGCTCGTCGCCCTTGCGCAGGAAGCTGTCGACCGCGTAGCCGACCACCCGGCTCAGGAACACGACGAAGGTGTTCATGACACCCTGGATCAGCGTCATCGTCACCATGTCGCCGTTGGCGATGTGGGCCACTTCATGGCCGATCACGGCCTCGACTTCCTCGTGCGTCATGCCGTGCAGCAGGCCGGTCGAGACCGCCACCAGCGAGGCGTTCTTGCTCGCGCCGGTCGCGAAGGCGTTGGGCTCGCCGTCGTAGATCGCGACCTCGGGCATCGCGATGCCGGCCTGGCCGGCAAACTTCTGCACCGTGTTGACGAGCCAGGCCTCGTCGGCGTTGCGCGGCTGGTTGATCACGACCGCGCCGGTGCTCCACTTGGCCATCGGCTTGCTCATCAGCAGCGAGATGAGGGAGCCACCAAAGCCCATGATCAGCGAGAAGCCCAGCAGCGCACCGAGGTTCAGGCCGTTGGCGGTCAGGAAGCGGTCCACCCCCAGCAGTCTGGCGGTGACGCTCAGGACCAGCATGACCGCCAGGTTGGTCAGGACGAAAAGCGCTATGCGTTTCATGACAGGAAAAACTCCCAGGTTGAAGAAATCGGTCGGGCCGCCAGCCACCTGCTCCAGGCACCGGCTGCTACCCCTTTCGCCATGATATGGGGACGAGCGTGGACCGCTTCAAGCCGCCAACCCTAGCATGCAAAGGGTCATGACGTGCAGACAGACAGCGTGCGCGCCGGACGGAACACCTGAGCGTCGGCATAGAAAGCGGGAGCCTCGTTGGCGGGCCACCAGCCCGGCCGCCCCAGCACCGGCAGCGGCGTGTAGGGCTTGGTCGCCAGCCACTCGGGCGTCAGCTGACTGGCCAGCCAGTCGTCCCAGGGGTGGACCCAGGCTGCGGCCGCATCAGCTGGCAGACCAGCCGGCACCGGCAGCCGCAGCACATGGGCCGTGATCGACTTGTAGGGCGCGACCAGCTTTTCGGTCAGCGCGTGGCCGAACAGCAGCAGCGTGGACTGGGCCCAGAGCGGGCGCAGCTCGACGAACAGCCGCTGCCAGTCACGTGCCAGCAGCGCCTGCCAGATCGGCTCGGGTGCCTGCAGCAGCGCGGCGTTCTCGTCGAACAGCGTCAGCGCGTCGCGCAGCGGACCGCGCCGGGTACCGACGCCACCAGCGGCCTCGATCGCCTGTGCCTGCAGGCGGTTCAGCCGCAGCTTGGTGGCGGGAAAGCGCATCCAGCACAGCGCGTTGAAGAAGTCGTGCAGGCCTTCGCGCGTCGGCACGCCGCCGGTCGTGAAGATATGCGCCTCGTAGGCCCGCCCCTCGGGCAGCTCGGCCTGCGGCACGAAGCGCCTGGGCGCCAACCCGGCGGCATTGAGCGCCGCCGGCAGGTCGCCGCCAGCCAGCGCGTCGACCGCGATCGGCTCGCCCAGCCCGCGCCAGGGCGTCAGCCAGGGCGCGGACCAGTCGATCAGCCGGGAGAAATGGCTCAGACCAGCTTCCAGGGCAGTGCCTCGCCCGCGCGCAGCGGCTTGAGCTCGGCCTCGCCGAAAGCGAACGACGCCGGCGGGGTCCAGCTCTCCTTGCGCAGCGTGATGCGGCCCTGGTTGCGCGGCAGCTGGTAGAAGTCCGGGCCGTTGAAGCTGGCGAAGGCCTCGAGCTTGTCGAGCGCACCGGCGGCGTCGAAGGCCTCGGCGTACATCTCGATCGCGGCGTGCGCGGTGTAGCAGCCGGCACAGCCGGTTGCGTGCTCCTTCAGGTGCGCCGGGTGCGGCGCGCTGTCGGTGCCGAGGAAGAACTTCGGACTGCCGCTGGTCGCGGCCTGCACCAGCGCCAGCCGGTGCGTCTCGCGCTTGAGGACCGGCAGGCAGTAGTAATGCGGGCGGATGCCGCCGGTGAAGATCGCGTTGCGGTTGTAGAGCAGGTGGTGCGCGGTGATGGTCGCGCCCAGATACTGGTCGGCTTCGGCCACGTATTGGGCGGCCTCCTTGGTCGTGATGTGCTCCATCACGATCTTGAGTTCGGGGAAGTCGCGGCGCAGCGGCGCGAGCTGCTGTTCGATGAACACCGCCTCGCGGTCGAACAGGTCGATCGCCGGGTCGGTGACCTCGCCATGCACGAGCAGCAGCACGCCCTCGCGCTGCATGGCCTCGAGCGTCTGGTAGGTCTTGCGGATGTCGGTCACGCCGGCGTCGCTGTTGGTCGTCGCGCCGGCCGGATAGAGCTTGACCGCGACCACGCCAGCGGCCTTGGCGCGCGCGATTTCCTCGGGCGGCAGCTTGTCGGTCAGGTAGAGCGTCATCAGCGGCTCGAAGCTCATGCCGGCCGGCACGGCGGCCAGGATGCGCTGCTTGTAGGCCAGCGCCTGCTCGGCGGTCGTGACCGGCGGCTTGAGGTTGGGCATGATGATGGCGCGGCCGAACTGCGCGGCCGTGTGCGGCACCACGGTGTTCAGCGCGGCGCCGTCGCGCAGATGCAGGTGCCAGTCGTCGGGGCGGGTGATGGTGATCTGTTGCGTCATGCCGCCATTGTCCCAAATCCGCCGCCGGCCGCCCAACAAAAAGGCGCCGCACGGGCGCCTGTCCTGCATCGGCTCGATGCCCTCAATGCTGCAGGATCTTGTTCAGGAAGTCCTTGGTGCGCGGCTGGCGGTTTTCCGGCTGGCTGAAGAACTCGCGCGTGCTGCAGTCCTCCAGGATCTTGCCGCCGACATCCATGAAGATCACCCGGTTGCTGACCTTGCGCGCAAAGCCCATCTCGTGCGTCACGCACATCATGGTCATGCCTTCGCCGGCCAGGCCGACCATGACGTCGAGCACCTCGCCGACCATCTCGGGGTCGAGCGCCGAGGTCGGCTCGTCGAACAGCATCACGATCGGGTCCATGCTGAGCGCGCGCGCGATCGCGACCCGTTGCTGCTGGCCGCCCGAGAGCTGGCCCGGGAACTTGTCCTTGTGCGCGCTCAGGCCGACCCGGTCGAGCATCTTGAGGCCGCGCCGCTTGGCGTCATCGAGGCTGCGGCCCAGCACCTTGACCTGAGCCAGTGTCAAGTTCTCGGTCACGCTCAGGTGGGGAAAGAGCTCGAAATGCTGGAACACCATGCCGACGCGGCTGCGCAGTTTCGGCAGATTGGTCTTGGGGTCGTGAGCGGCCAGGCCGTCGACCCAGATCTCGCCCTGCTGGATCGGCTCGAGCGCGTTGATGGTCTTGATCAGCGTCGACTTGCCCGAACCGGACGGACCGCAGACCACCACCACCTCGCCCTTCTCGATCCGGGTCGAGCAATCGTTGAGTACCTGCACCGGGCCGTACCATTTGGACACATGCTTGAGTTCAATCATCGAATTCTCCTTCGGTACCGGCTGTCAGCGCACGATGGCGATCTTGCGGTGCAGGCGCTTGACGCCCGCCGACAGCGCATAGCAGATCGCGAAATAAAGCACGGCTGCCGCCAGATAGGTCTCGATCGGACGACCGAAGTTCTTGCCGGCGACCTCGAAGCCCTTGAGCATGTCGTAGGCACCGATCGCGTAGACCAGCGAGGTGTCCTGGAACAGGATGATGGTCTGCGTCAGCAGCACCGGCAGCATGTTGCGCAGCGCCTGCGGCAGCACGACCAGCCGCATGTTCTGGCCATAGCTCATGCCCAGCGCCAGACCGGCCTGGACCTGGCCGCGCGGGATCGACTGGATGCCGGCGCGCATGATCTCGCTGAAGTAGGCCGCCTCGAAGGCGACGAAGGTGATCACCGCCGACAGCTCGGCACCGATCGGGCGGCCGATCAGCAGCGGTACCAGCAGGAAGAACCACAGGATCACCATCACCAGCGGGATGCTGCGCATGCCGTTGACGTAAATCGTCGCGGGCATGACCAGCCAGCGCCGGCCCGACAGCCGCATCAGCGCCAGCAGGGTGCCGAACAGCACGCCACCCAGCGTCGCGATCACCGTCAACGTCAGGCTGAAGCCCAGGCCCTTGAGCACGAAGTTCTGCAGCAGATCCCAGTTGTAGAAGGACCAGTCGATTTGAAGACCCATCTCAATGCCCTCCCGTGCCAGCGCTGGCGATGAAGCCCGGCACCCGGGCACGCCGCTCGATGAAGGCCATCACGCGGTTGATCGTGAAAGCCGACACGACATAGAGCCCGGTCACGGCCAGATAGACCTCGACCCCGCGTGCGGTCTCCTCCTGCGCCTGCATCGCGAACATGGTCAGCTCGGCGACCGAGACCGCGAAGGCGACCGACGAGTTCTTGAAGATGTTCATGGTCTCGCTGGTCAGCGGCGGGATCACGATGCGCAGCGCCATCGGCAGCAGCACATGGCGATAGGTCTGCGCCGTCGTCAGGCCCAGCGCCATGCCGGCCATGCGCTGGCCGCGCGGCAGCGACTGTATGCCCGAACGGACCTGCTCGGCGATGCGCGCCGAGGTGAACAGGCCCAGCGCCAGCACCACCAGCACGAAACCCGGCACCGCCTGCAGCGTCGGAAACAGCGTGGGCAGCACGTGGTACCAGAGGAAGATCTGCACCAGCAGCGGGATGTTGCGGAACAGCTCGACCCAGGCGTTGCCCAGCCGCACCACCCAGGGACTGTCGGGCAGGGTGCGCAGCGTGCCGACCAGGGCACCCACGACCAGCGCCAACACCAGCGCCAGCAGCGAAACCGACACCGTCCAGCCCCAGGCCGACAGCAGCCAGTCCAGATAGGTGATGTCGCCGCCCTGGCCAAAGCAGCTCGAACCCGCCTCACGCGTGAGGGTGTCCTCGCAGAATACCTGCCAATCCCAGCTCATGCGGACCTCCTCATGCTGTGAAATGAAACCAGCCCCGACCAGCGGGGCTGCACTGGGCGCGATTACTTCTTCGCGTACTCTTCCATCGGCTTGTCGTTCGGGTTGGCCCAGGCGGCCTTGGTGCTGTCAGTCAAGGGCATCTTGAGGTTGACGTTGGCCGGCGGGATCGGCTGCATGAACCACTTGTCGTACAGCTTGGCCAGCGAACCGTCCTTGATCTGGCGCTTGATGCTGTCGTCGACCGCCTTCTTGAAGGCCGGGTCGTCCTTGCGCAGCATGCAGGCGATCGGCTCGATGCTCAGTACATCGTCCAGGATCTTGAAATCGCCCGGGTTCTTCGACTTGGCGATATTGGCCGCCAGGATGGACTTGTCCATCACGAAGGCTTCGGCACGGCCCGATTCGAGCAGCAGGAAGCTGTCGGCATGGTCCTTGCCGTAGACCTCCTTGAAGTCGATGCCGCCGGCGCGCTCGTTCTTGCGCAGCGTCTGGACCGAGGTGGTGCCGGTGGTGGTGGCGACCGACTTGCCGTTCAGGTCCTTGACCTGGTGCACGTTCGAGTTGGTGCGCACGGCAATGCCTTCTGACGCGCAGCGTTGTTGGTGGTCGAGCCGCACTCGAGGTCGACGGTGCCGTTCTGCACCAGCGGAATGCGGTTCTGCGAGGTCACGGGCTGGTAGTTCAGCTCCAGCTTGGTCAGACCGAGCTGCTTTTGCAGGTCGGCCACGACACGCTCGCCCATTTCGGTGTGAAAGCCCACGTACTTGCCATTGCCCAGGGTGAAGCCCAGGCCCGAGGATTCGCGCACGCCCAGGGTCACGCTGCCGCTGCCCTTGATCTTGGCCAGGGTGTCATTGGTCTGGGCCCAGACGGAACCGGCGCAGGCGGCCGTCAGGGCAATGGCCAGGAGGTTCTTCTTCATTTCAAGGTCCTTTATGGGTCGGGGGGAATCGTTATCCCCTATTCTAGGGCGAGCATCATGGGGACGAGCATAGGATCTACCCGGCCCCGGACTGGGTAACGTCATAAAGCAGAAAGTGCGCCAGCGCGGCAGGAATCAGCTCGAGCGGACCTGAGCGGCTGCCACGTCGTCCCAGAACTTCTGCGCCGCGCGCTTGGGCCGGCGCGCGCCAGGGCGCTCGCGATAGAGCCGGATGTCGAGCCGCGCCTCGCAGGCGACGTCGAGACCGGCGGCGCTGACCAGCTGGCCCTCGCGCAAGGCTTGCTGGACCGAGCTGGCCGGCAGGAAGGCCACGCCATGGCCGGCGATCGCCATCGCCTTCAGGCTCTCGGACATGTCGGTCTCGTAGACCCGCTCGGGATGAAAATTCGCCCCGCCCTGCTGCAGCACCCAGTCCACCACGCGCCCGAGATAGGCGCCCGGTGCATAGGCCAGATAAGGCCAGGGCTGCTCGGCGCTGCCGGGCAGGCGGTGCAGCGGCGCGCCATCATCGCCAGGGCGGACATAGGGCGCCAGCACCTCTTGCCCGAGCGAGAGCATCTCGTAGCGCTCGGCGTCGAGCTGGATCGGCTGCGAGGTGTGCTGATAAGTGATCAACAGGTCGCAGCTGCCCTCCATCAGCCGCAGCACCGCGTCATGGACGTTGAGGGCGATCAGGCGAGTCTTGACCGGGCCGACCACCTCACGCAGGCCCGACAGCCAGGCCGGAAAGAAGGTGAAGCCCAGCGTGTGCGGCACCGCGAACGCGATCTGGTCCTGGCCGGTCGGGCAATACTGGCGCAGCATGGTGCGGGTCGACTGCAGCGCGGTGAGGATCTCGAGCGCCTGCTCGTAGAGCGTCTGCCCCGCCGGCGTGAGCCGGGTCGGGTAGGAGCTGCGATCGACCAGATCGGTGCCGGCCCAGGCCTCGAGCGACTGGATCCGGCGCGAAAACGCCGGCTGCGTCACATGGCGCAGCTGGGCCGAACGGCTGAAGCTGCGCGTCTCGGCCAGGCTGACGAAATCCTCCAGCCATTTGGTATCCATCTCAGGCGCCCGCCTGCGCCACGACGGCTTCCTCGGCGCCGCTTTGTTGCAGCGCCCACATCTGGGCATAGCGACCGTTGCGCGCCAGCAGCTCGGCATGGGCACCGCGCTCGACGATATGACCCTGCTCGAGCACGATGATCTCATGCGCGTCGACCACGGTCGAGAGCCGGTGCGCGATCACGAGCGCGGTCTTGTCGCGCGCCGCGCTGCGCAGTTCGGACTGGATCGCGCGCTCGTTGGCCGAGTCGAGCGCCGAGGTCGCCTCGTCGAAGATCAGGATCGGCGGGTTCTTCAGCAAGGTGCGCGCGATCGCGACGCGCTGCTTCTCGCCGCCCGACAGCTTGAGGCCGCGCTCGCCGACCACGGTCTCGTAGCCCTTGGGCAGCTTCTCGATGAAATCGTGGATATGCGCGGCCTGGGCCGCGGCGACCATTTCCTCGCGGCTGGCGTCCGGGCGGCCGTAGCGGATGTTGTAGCCGATGCTGTCGTTGAACAGCACCGTGTCCTGCGGCACGATGCCGATCGCGCGCCGCAGGCTGGACTGGGTCACCTGGCGAATGTCCTGGCCCGCGATCCGGATCGAGCCCGCCACAGCCGGCGCCATTCCTGCGCCGCCGACATCGTAGAAGCGGTACAGCAGGCGCGCCAGCGTGGACTTGCCGGAGCCGGACGGACCGACCACCGCCACCGTCTTGCCGGCCGGCACCGTGAAGCTGATGCCGTGCAGGATCTCGCGCGCCGGCTCGTAGGCGAAGCGCACCGACTCGAAGCGGACCTCGGGCGGCCCGTCCAGCGCCAGCTCGGGCGCGCCCGGCGCATCGGCGATCTCGCGCTCGCGATCGAGCAGCGTGAACATCTTGTCGAGATCGGTCAGGCTCTGCTTGATCTCGCGGTACAGCACACCCAGGAAGTTGAGCGGGATGTAGAGCTGGATCATGAAGGCGTTGATCATGACCAGGTCGCCCAGCGTCATGCCGCCCTGGGTCACGGTGCTGGTGGCACGCCAGAGCATGGCGACCAGCGCGGTCGCGATGATCAGCTGCTGGCCGGCGTTGAGCAGTGACAGCGTGGTCTGGCTCTTGACCCGGGCGCGGCGCAGGCGCTCCAGGCTTTCGCCGTAGCGGCGCGACTCGAAGGCCTCGTTGTTGAAATACTTGACGGTCTCGTAGTTCAGCAGCGAATCGACCGCGCGCGTCTGACTGGCCGACTCGAGCTCGTTCATCTCGCGCCGGTACTGGGTGCGCCACTCGGTGACCTTGATCGTGAAGAACACATAGGCCGCCAGCGCGGCCAGCGTGGTCCAGACATACCAGAGCTCGAACTTGATGCCCAGCAGCGCCAGCACCAGCGCCACCTCGAGCAGGGTCGGGAAGATGCTGTAGAGCGAGTAGGAAATCAGCGACTGCACGCCGCGCGTGCCGCGGTCGACATCGCGCGTCATGCCGCCGGTCTGACGCTCGAGATGAAAGCGCAGGCTCAGCCCGTGCAGATGGCCGAACACCTGCAGCGCGATCGCGCGCGTCGCGCCCTCGGTCGCCTTGGCGAAGATCAGCTCACGCAGCTCGGTGAACAGGCTGGTCGAGAAGCGCAACAGGCCGTAGGCCAGCAGCAGACCCAGTGGCACCACCAGCAGCGCGGCCTGGCCCGGCGCCAGGCCGGTGCGCGGCGTCAGCGCATCGACCAGCTCCTTGAGCAGCAGCGGCACGCCGACGTTGGCCAGCTTGGCGCCGACCATGAAGGCCAGCGCCAGCGCCACGCGCCAGCGGTACTGCCAGAGATAAGGCAGCAGGCGACGCAAGGTGGCGGCATCCGAGCGCTCGGGCTGGGCGGAGGCGGGCCCGACAGGGACGGTGGGACTGGAGTGGGCGAGGTGGCGCATCGGCGAAATAGTGAAGGGACAGGCCGATTGTGCCCCTTCCCCTGGACGGCCACACGAGCCAGGACGCGGCACCTCAGCAGCTCGGCCAGATCTCGGCTTGGCCCGGCCTCCCGCTCAGGTCGCCAATCGGCAAGGCCAGCACCACCGCAAAGCCATACACCAGATATCCCGGGACATGAAGGCAGGTTGCCTGGACATTTGAGGCAACCCCCAAAACTTTTGCACAATGGAAAATAGATTCACACGGATGCCGCATTTCCCGCCAATCAGGAAATCGGCGCCTGAGCCCAGAGCAGAACGGCCGTGGTGCTCGGGCCGTACGGGCAAAAAAAACGCCGCCCAGTTGGGCGGCGGCAAGTCCTAGAGGACGTCGTTGGAATCCGGTATGGCAGGTTGCAAGAGGGTCTTGGGCTTGGGTCTTGGCACTTGACTCCCCCGCTGCAACGGCCTTGTCTCAGTCAAATGTGACAGCACTTGGCGCTATTGTGCACCAGCAACATGACCGGGCCTAGCCCTGGCACGGAGAACACAAGGGAAAACCCCTAGTCAGATATCCTTGCCTGTACCCGGGACGCCAGCCAGACCAGCAGCAGCACCGGCAGACCGAGCAGCGCCGTGCCAACGAAGAAGCTGCTGTAGCCATAGGCATCGACGAAGACGCCCGAATAGCCGGCCAGCCACTTGGGCGCGAGCAGCATCATCGAGCTGAACAGCGCGTATTGCGTGGCCGAATAGCTGACATTGGTCAGGCTCGACAGGTAAGCGACGAAGGCGGCCGAAGCGATGCCCGAACTCAGGTTGTCGGCGGCAATCACCGCGATCAGCGCCACCAGGTCATGACCATGCCAGGCCAGCCAGGCAAACAGCAGATTGCTGACGGCGCTCAACAGCGCGCCCAGCATCAGCACCCGCATCACGCCCCAGCGCAGCGCCAGCGCGCCACCGGCAAAAGCCCCGACCAGGGTCATGATCACGCCATAGACCTTGGTGACGGCGGCGACCTCGTCCTTGCTGTAGCCCATGTCGACATAAAACGGGTTGGCCATGATGCCCATCACCACGTCGCTGATGCGGTAGATGGCGATCAGCGCCAGGATCAATGCCGCCTGCCACTGGTAACGGCGCAAAAAATCGGCGAAGGGTTCCACCAGCGCCCCGCGCAGCCAGTCCAGGGCATTTTTGGCGGCCGGCATGGGGCGGCGCAGCGGCTCGGGCGACAGCAACACGGTCACCAGCCCCAAACTCATGCTGGCCGCCATGACCAGGTAGGCGGTATGCCAGGCGCCGTGCTGGTAGCCGGTGAGGCCGCTCACCTGGGCGGCGGCGGCAATCCACAACACGCCAGCGCCGGCCCAGATCATGGCCAGCCGGTAACCGGTTTGGTAGGACGCCGCCAGTGCCGCTTGCCTGCTGACATCGGCTGATTCAATGCGGAAGGCATCGAGCGCAATGTCTTGTGTGGCCGAACCAAAGGCCACTGCCAGCGCGCCCCACACCACCGGTGTCAGCGCCACTTGCGGGTCGTTGAAAGACATGGCGATCAGGCCCCACACAATCGCCAGTTGCGACAGCAGCAACCAGCTGCGCCGGCGCCCCAGCCAGCGCGTCAGCAGGGGGATCGGCAGCCGGTCCACCAGCGGCGCCCACAACCACTTGAAGGCATAAGCCAGGCCGACCCAGCTCAGGTAACCAATGGTGGTGCGGTCGATGCCGGCTTCACGCAGCCAGAAGCTCAGGGTGCCCAGCACCAACAGCAGCGGCAGACCGGCCGAAAAACCCAGAATCAGCATGCGCAGGCTCGGCGGCTCCAGATACACCCGCAAGGTGCTGAGCCATGAAGGTTTGGCGGCAGGGGCAGAGGTGGTATCGGTCATGCCGGAATAATAAGCGCTCAGGTCGCGAGCAACCAAGCGGCCAGCGCCGTCAGCGCCACCACCAGCACGGGTGACCGCCTGCTATACAGCAACAAGCCGAATGCCGCTAGCGCCAGAGCGAAATCGCTGCGCGCATGAATGGCGCTGGTCCATACCGGGTCATACAGCGCTGCACCCAGGACCCCGACCACGGCCGCGTTAATGCCTGCCATGCTGCGTTGAACGTCCTCGCGCTGGCGCAAAAATTCCCAGAATGGCAGTGCGCCGAACAGCAGCAGGAAGGCCGGTATGAAGACGGTGACCAGCAGGAGCAGGCCGACGAGCAATTGTGTCGACTTGCCCGGCAAATGGGTCGACGCTTCCAAAATATCAAGCCGGATTGGTTTCGGTTGTCGTGGGTTAGCCTTGATTAGAATGCGCTTAGTGTTTGGTGTCACCGTCATGTATTCCCCGCTGCAGATTGGCTAACAGCCTGTTTGGTTTTCAGAGGACGGTAGAGACCGGAAGTCTCCAGTGGGGGTGACTCTTGGTCACTACTTGGCCCGACAAATCTCCAACTTCCCATGTAGGGGTATATAGAGTGCAAAGTTGGAGATTTTCTGCCTCGGTCAACCGCGCCGCTGCAACCTGCTCCCTGACCGTGCCATCACCCGGCCTCCCAGCTTCTCCAACTCTTTGTCAGCC
>ERZ1034361.1408-NODE-1408-length-12852-cov-3.150607_pt1 | contig 12852 bp, 11 predicted proteins | sample MGYA00520617_ERZ1034361 | MGnify/ENA primary metagenome ERZ1034361 (study PRJEB33736, sample SAMEA104284507) | Azolla filiculoides | biome: Urban; feature: Water surface; material: Ditch water | place: Netherlands | collected 2015-10-28 | depth 0-0.1 m ... | reverse complement strand
GAATGTCAGTTACTGACTTTTTACTTTAAGACTTTCGACTTTAAGACTTATTTTTTCTTCTTAGGAGCAATGAACATAATCATTCTCTTTCCTTCAAGAACAGGCATTGCTTCCACTTTACCAAATTCTTCAAGATCTGTAGCTAATCTCAATAACAAGATTTGACCTTGATCTTTATAGATAATAGAACGTCCTTTGAAGAATACAAAAGCTTTTAATTTTGCGCCTTCTTTTAGGAATTTCTCCGCGTTCTTTCTCTTAAATTCATAATCATGCTCATCTGTTTGAGGGCCAAAACGAATTTCTTTTACCACTACTTGTGTAGACTTCGCTTTTAAAACCTTATCACGTTTCTTTTGTTCGTAAACAAATTTCTTGTAATCCATGATTTTACAAACTGGTGGATCAGCATTTGGTGAAATTTCAACCAAATCCAATTCAAATTGGTCCGCTAATCTTAAAGCTTCTGCAAGTTTAAAAACTCCAGGCTCAATGTTTTCACCTACAAGTCTTACTTCTTGTACACCACGAATAAAGTTATTTATTCTGTGTGCATCTTTTTTTTCTACGCGAGGTTGGTAACCTCTGTTGCTTCTTATTGCTATGACTTTATAATTTAAGTTAAACTGTAAATACTTTTAATGTTTTGCTGATCTCTTCGTTTACAATAGCAGCAAATTCTTCTATTGTAACGCTGATATTTCCTTTCCCTTCTTGTCCATGACGACGGATAGAAATGGTACCGTTTTTCTCTTCTTCTTCACCTACAATCAACATAAACGGTGTTTTTTGCATTTCGGCATCTCTAATTTTCTTACCGATTGTCTCGTTTCTATTATCAATGAGGGCGCGAATTTCGTGATTTTCTAGCAAATCTAAAACTTTTTTGGCATATATTTCATATTTCTCGCTCAAAGACAATATTATAGCTTGTTCAGGCATTAGCCAGAGTGGGAAATTTCCTGCTGTGTGTTCTAGTAAAATAGCGATAAAACGTTCCATTGAACCAAAAGGCGCTCTGTGAATCATCACGGGTCTATGTAGTTCGTTATCAGAACCTTTGTAAGTCAATTCAAAACGTTCTGGCAAGTTATAATCAACTTGAATTGTTCCTAATTGCCATTGTCTTCCCAAAGCATCTTTTACCATGAAATCCAGCTTTGGACCATAGAAAGCGGCTTCTCCGTATTCAACTACTGTGTTTAATCCTTTATCGGCAGCAGCATTGATGATTGCATTTTCTGCTTTCTCCCAATTTTCGTCTGTACCAATGTATTTATCTCTGTTTTCTTTATCTCTCAAAGAAATCTGAGCGGTAAAGTTTTCAAATCCTAATGAACCAAATACGTAAAGTACCAAGTCAATTACTTTTTTGAACTCTTCGTCTAATTGTTCCGGTGTACAGAAAATGTGAGCATCATCCTGAGTAAAGCCACGAACACGAGTTAAACCGTGTAATTCACCACTTTGTTCGTATCTGTAAACCGTTCCAAATTCAGCATAACGTTTTGGTAAATCTTTGTAAGACCAAGGACGTACATTGTAAATTTCGCAGTGGTGAGGACAGTTCATTGGTTTCAATAAAAACTCTTCGCCTTCAGCAGGAGTGTTTATCGGTTGAAAACTATCGGCACCATATTTTGCATAATGACCCGAAGTTACATACAATTCTTTTTGACCAATATGTGGTGTAACTACTTGTTCGTATCCTGCTTTTTTCTGCGCTTTTTTCAAGAATTGCTCTAAACGATCTCTCAAAGCGGCACCTTTTGGTAACCACAATGGCAAACCTGCACCTACTTTTTGTGAAAATGCAAACAATTCTAATTCTTTTCCTAGTTTTCTATGGTCGCGACGTTTTGCCTCTTCCAATAATTCCAGGTATTCGGTTAAGTCTTTTTGTTTAGGGAACGAAATTCCGTAAACACGTGTCAACTGTTTGTTCTTCTCGTCTCCTCTCCAATACGCTCCGGCAACGCTCATGATTTTCATCGCTTTGATGATTCCGGTATTTGGGATATGACCTCCACGACATAAATCGGTGAAAGTAGAGTGGTCACAAAATGTGATGGTTCCATCTTCAAGATTCGAAATCAATTCGGTTTTATAAACATTGTCTTTGTAAGTTTCCAAAGCTTCTGCTTTAGATACCGGACGCAATTTGAATTCGAATTTTCCTCTTGAAATTTCCAAAACACGATCTTCGATTTTTTTGAAATCGGCATCGGTGATTTTATGATCTTCAAAATCCACATCGTAATAAAACCCATTAGCGATTGCAGGTCCAAGTGTTAATTTGATTCCAGGATACATTTCCTCAAGAACTTGAGCCATTACGTGTGAAGTAGAATGCCAAAATGCTTTTTTACCGCCTTCATCATTCCAAGTATATAAAATAAGACTGCCGTCTGTGGTTAAAGGAGTCGTTGTTTCAACAATTGTACCATCAAAAGAAGCCGAAATTACATTTCTGGCAAATCCTTCGCTAATGCTTTTAGCAACATCCATAGGAGTAATCCCAGGCGCAAACTCTTTAACTGACCCATCGGGCAAAGTAATCTTAATCATTTTTTATTATTTTAGGAATGCAAATATAGGTCATTGCAAAAACACATACAAAATATAAACAAGGTTTGTATGCGGTTAAAGCATAATAAAGTCCTTTTTGGATTTTCGAACAAAGATTTTTCAATTCCGAAGCGTGTATTTTTCTTTTACTATTTTTTTATGAGGTATTTACATCGTAAAAACTCCTTCCGAAGTTTCGGGACTGAAAACTATTCTTTACTTTTGCACCACACAATATAATAACCATGTACAAACTACTAATTCGTCCGATACTTTTTTGTTTTGATCCAGAAAAAGTACATTATTTTACCTTTTCATTAATACGATTGGTTTCGAAAATTCCAGGTTTTCCATCTCTTTTCAAAGCGCTTTACGGAGTCAATGACAGTCGGTTAGAAACAGAAGTTTTTGGTTTAAAATTTAAAAATCCAGTTGGATTGGCAGCAGGATTTGACAAAGACGCTTCCTTGTACAAAGAACTTTCTAATTTTGGTTTTGGCTTTATCGAAATCGGTACGCTTACGCCAAAAGGACAAGAAGGAAATCCCAAAAAACGCTTGTTTCGTTTAAAAGAAGATCAGGCTATTATTAACAGAATGGGTTTCAATAACGGTGGTGTTCAAGAAGCAATCGTTCGATTAAAAAAGAATAATGGAGTGCTGATTGGTGGAAACATTGGTAAAAACAAGTTGACGCCAAACGAAGAAGCTACTTCTGATTATGAAATTTGTTTTGACGCATTGTTTGATTATGTGGACTATTTTGTAGTGAATGTAAGTTCGCCAAACACTCCAAATTTACGCGCCTTACAAGACAAAGAGCCTTTAACGCAACTGCTTCAGACATTAGAAAATAAGAATCTGGCTAAGCCAAAGCAAAAGCCAATTTTATTAAAAATAGCACCTGATTTGACCGATGAACAATTGTTGGACATTATTGATATTGTAAAACAAACTAAAATCGCGGGAGTAATTGCTACAAATACAACGCTTTCAAGAGAAGGTTTACAATCAGAAAATAAAGTGGAAACTGGCGGAATGTCCGGAAAACCATTAGCACATCGTTCTACCGAAGTAATTCGTTTTTTATCTGAAAAGAGCAATAAAGCATTCCCGATTATTGGAGTAGGAGGAATTCATTCTGCCGAAGATGCTATAGAAAAATTAGAAGCCGGAGCAAGTCTGATTCAACTATATACTGGTTTTATTTACGAAGGCCCCTCTTTAGTAAAAGCCATAAATAAGAAAATTTTAGAGCGATTAAAATAGTTTAGCTGTTTGAAAACGAGCATTAATTATCACTTTTGAAAGGAATGTGATTTTTTAACTGTTTGATAGTATTAATCTTGTGGTGTGTTTTGATTCTTTTCAAAATGCCGTGCTGTGAATGTTTCTAAAGTTTTTTAATTTATAATTGTTTCCCCTATCTTTGAACCGCTATGGAAACAGTAAAAATTATCGAATGTCCTCGCGATGCCATGCAAGGCATAAAAGCCTTTATTCCTACGGCAAATAAAGTGGCTTACATTCAATCATTATTGCGTGTTGGTTTTGACACTATCGATTTTGGTAGTTTTGTTTCCGCAAAAGCGATTCCGCAAATGCAGGATACTGCCGAAGTCCTTGCACAACTTGATTTGTCCCAAACAAAAAGTAAATTATTAGCTATAATTGCTAATACGCAAGGCGCAATTGCAGCAGCTGCTTTTCCTGAAATACAATATTTAGGATTCCCATTTTCTATTTCTGAGAATTTTCAAATGCGAAATACGCACAAAACGATAGCCGAATCGATTATTACCTTGCGTGAAATTTTAGCGATTGCCAATCAAAGTAATAAAGAAGTGGTTGCCTATCTTTCTATGGGTTTTGGAAATCCATATGGAGACCCTTGGAATACTGAAATAGTAGGTGAGTGGACGGAGAAATTAGCCGATATGGGAGTGAAAATACTTTCGCTTTCGGATACCGTTGGCAGTTCAACTCCAGATGTGATTGGTTATTTATTTTCGAATTTGATTCCTAAATATCCTCAGATTGAGTTTGGAGCACATCTCCATACCACTCCAGACAAATGGTTTGAAAAAATAGACGCTGCTTACAACGCCGGTTGTCGACGTTTTGACGGTGCGATTCAAGGTTTTGGCGGTTGTCCGATGGCTACAGATCAATTAACGGGAAATATGCCTACCGAAAAGTTGCTTTCTTATTTTACTGCCAAAAAAGAGAATACGAATTTGAGCCCCATGAGTTTTGAAAGTGCCTACAACGAAGCTTCAAAATTATTTGGAACCTTTCATTGACGGCAATAATTGCTATAGTTAAGCGTTTCAACAATACGCTGTTTCAACCGAATGAATACCCATTCGAGAAGGAGTACTTTTTTATTTTAAAGTTATGAAAAATACAGTTTTTAAAAAGTTTTCGGGATTGTTGTTACTGGTAATAGTATGTTTTTCTTGTGCCAGTGACTTAGATTTTAATCAAGTAAATGATGTCAAATTAGAACCGGTTTTCGTTTCGAATTTAGCTTCTTTTGAGATTCCTGCAAAAGATTTTGTTACAGGCGGTGTAGAACAAAATGTAATTTATGCCGTACCAACCGTTGACATATTCAATGATTCCTTTTTTAGAAATAATTTGGTCAAAGCTGGTTTAGATTTTGAAATTAACAATACCATTAACCGGGCTTATACTTTAGAAATAACGTTTCTGGATGTTAATGATTCTCCCATTCATAGCATTAACTTTAGTATTCCTGCTTACACAGGAACAGAAAACTTGGTTTCAACAACGGAAACATTTGAGAATACCCAATTAAATATATTAAAAAGGACAACAAAAATGGCTTTCTTACTCAGGATGGCATCAGGTCCTGCATTAACCGAAAATAGCTTGGGAAGTATAAAATTACGCTCAGGTGTAACCGCCTATTTTATAATAGAATGAGAAAAAAAGCATTGATTTTTACTTTGTTTATTGCAATGAGTTGTTTTTCGCAGAATAAACAAATTCTATATAACTTCACTTCAATTCCGCAATCTATGATGACCAATCCCGGTTCGGATGTCAAGTATAAATGGTATTTTGGAGTTCCTTTATTGTCCGGTATTTCTGCAAATGTTGGGTCGAGCGGATTTTCTGCTTATGATTTATTTGCGGATAATGGAGTCGATTTTAATGATAAATTGAGAAATGTACTTTTCTCTACTACCAAAAAAGATAAGGTTGCTGTAAACGAGCAAATCGAATTGTTTAGTGGTGGTTTCAGAATTGGACCAGACGAAAAGAAAGCCTACATCTCTTTCGGGATGTATCAGGAATTTGATATGTTGTCGTACATGCCTAAGGATATTGCCGTTTTGGCTATTGATGGCAATAAAGATTATTTAGGAAAAGTATTTGATTTGGGAGATTTGAATGTCAAGGCCGAAATGCTTTCGGTACTGCATGTTGGTTACCATAAAAATATAAAGGAGAATCTTATTTTGGGAGTTCGCGGTAAAATTTATTCCAGTGTTTTTAACGCTACTTCAACTAAGAATTCCGGATATATTTATACCATTCCGTCAACGGGTAATTCGGTTTATGAACAAGTTATTTATTCGGATTTACAATTAAATACATCAGGAATTGCCCAATATGATGATGAAAATTATACGGCTGATGTAGCAAGCGACATTAGAAAAAAAGTTGTATTGGGAGGTAATTTAGGAGTAGGAATTGATTTAGGATTAACCTATTATCCTCAAAAAAACATTCAATTTACCGCTAGTGCAGTCGATATTGGATTCATAAACCATACTAAAGAAGTAGAAGGGTTGCGCTATAAAGGATACTATAAGTTCGAAGGTGTGAAACCTAATTTTTTAGATCCAAGTCAGGTTTCGGATGCGTATCAGGAATTTAAAGACGCGATTCCTTTGGATACCGTATATACCAAATATACAACTTGGCGTCCTGCAAAATTTAATTCTTCGATTCAATATTCTTTTGGAGAAGATCGATCCGATGAAGAATGTGATTGTCAAGGTTTCGATTCGGAAACCGTTTATAAAAACGCAGTTGGCGCCCAATTATTTGTGATGACTACACCAAGAACGCCTTTGGTCGCTTTTACAACCTATTACAGAAGAAAGATTTCCAACGGATTGCAATTGAAAGCAACCTACACTTTAGATTCGTTTTCATATACGAACATTGGTTTGGGTTTGTCGAGCAAATTAGGGCCTGTTAATTTCTATGTATTGGCGGACAATCTTTTGGAATATAAAGACATTACAAAATCAAACAGTTTCTCTTTTCAATTGGGATTGAATGTTATTTTCAACGACAAATAAGCTACTCCTTTTTTAAACGTTTAAATCCTTTGTAAATTTCAATCCAAAACACGGAAATTCCTCCAACTAAAATACTCAAACCTATATGTTGAATGGATACAATATTAAACATAAAGAATTGGGAGAATTGCGGTATAAATAAGAGCAAAGTTGTAATGAAAACGGTTACTCCGATAATGAGTAGAACCAAATTATTCTTGTATTTTATTGTAGTAAATATCGAATAGTAAAACGAACGATTGGCAAGCGTCAGGAATATATTTGAAGCGATCAAAGTCAAAAACACAATGGTTCGGGTAGCATTTTCGGTACAATTCTCACGGATGCAATATTGATAAACAAAAAGTAACCCTAATGTGATAGCAAGCCCTTGAATGATACTGATGGTGATTTCTTTTAAATTAAAAAAGGTGTTCGTTAAAGGTCTTGGTTTTTGCAGCATCAAATTGTCTTCCATAGGTTCGTTCTCGTAAATGATGGAACACGTTGGACCCATTATAATTTCCAGAAAAATAATATGTACCGGAGAAAAAATATTAGGATAAATCCATCCCAATGCCAGCGGAATGAAAACAATCAAGATAATGGGAATGTGAATCGAAATGATATATTGAATGGCTTTCTTGAGGTTGATATAAATTTTTCTACCCATAGCAATGGCGTCCGTCATTTTAGCAAAATCATCGTCTATCAGAATTAAATTAGCCGCTTGTTTAGCAATTTCAGTCCCTTTTTTACCCATCGCAATCCCAATATGAGCTGATTTTAAAGCAGGGCCATCATTTACACCGTCGCCTGTCATGGCTACAATCTGATTGTTGTCTTTTAAAGCTTTAATGATTTTGAGTTTGGCTTCCGGAAACATTCGGGTGAAAATGGTTGTTTCCATAACTTTTGATTTTAAAGTCGCTTCGTCCATGTCCATCAAGTCATCGCCATTCAGCACTTTTTCAGGATTTTTAAAACCAATTTGCTTGGCAATGGTGGAGGTCGTAGCCGCATTATCGCCGGTTATTATTTTTACTTCAATTCCGGCATTGTAAAAAGTCTCAAAAACAGTTTTTATATTTTCTTTTGGCGGGTCATAAAACGCGACCAACCCTTTGAACTGAAACGTAAATTCCTGCTGTTTTTTTGGGTAATCTGTTCCGTAGAATTTGGCAACACCAACACCTAAAACACGAAAACCTTCATTGGTCATCGTTTCCATTGCAGCTCGTATGTTTTGAGATTCCTCTTCAGATAAATCAGAACACGCCATTAGTGCTTCTGGCGCACCTTTGGCAGCGATGATTCTTACGCCGTTTTGATTTTCAAAAACATGTGTCATCATAGGTGGTTTTCCGCTCAAAGGATATTCGTGTACGAGTTTAAAGTTGGAGCGTTCGTCTTCTAATGCTAATTTCCCGTAAGCATCATGCAAAGCAATTTCCATCGCATCAAAAGGAATAGGTTCGCTCGCCCACATCGAAAGGCTCAGTAGTTCTTGCTCTTCCTCGCTGCTTTTTTCTTTTGAATCCGAAATAACATTCGATGATAAAGTATACCATTGTGCCAGACTCATTTTGTTCTCTGTAATGGTTCCGGTTTTATCAGTGCAAATTACAGTTGCGCCTCCCAGTGTTTCTACGGTTCGTATTTGCTTAACGATAATCCCCATTTTCATTAAGCGCCAAGCGCCCAAAGCCATAAAGGTGGTAAAAGCCACAGGAATTTCTTCCGGAATAATGCTCATGGCTAGTGTCAATGCTTTTAATAAACTGTCCAAAATCAGTCTGGAATTCCAGTAATTGATGGCCCATACAATTGCGAAAATAACCAATCCTACCAAAGACATTTTGGTAACAAAATTTTCCATTTGCTTTTGCAAAGGCGTTTTTTCCTCTACAATTGTATCTAAACTTTTTCCTATTTTCCCCAGTTGCGTTAAGCTCCCAATGGCGGTTACTTGACAAATCGCGAGTCCGCTGGCAGCAATCGTTCCTTGATAAACCTTATTGTCTTCTGACTTTTCATTTTTAAAAACCGTAAAGGATTCTCCGGTTAAGATGGATTCATTTACTGAAAAATCATTCGATTGTATGATGATTCCGTCTGCAGGAATAAAAGTGCCTTCTTCCGTTTGGATACAATCTCCCAATACGATTTCTTCACTTGGAATTTCAAGAACTGCACCATTTCGGATGACTTTGCTTTTGGGTTGCGTCAATTTTTCAAGAGCTTCTATGGCATTTCTGCTTTTAGATTCTTGGTACAACGAAATCGTAGAGACTAAGGCAATGGCAACAGCCATAAAAATACCATTTCCATATTCGCCGATGATAAAGTAAATGCTTGTTGCCGTGAGAAGTAACAAAAACATAGGCTCTTTGACCATCTCTATTACCGAGGAAAGGAAATTATTTTTCTTTTGATGGTCTAATGAATTGGAACCATTTTGAGTTCTGGATTGCATTACTTCAGCAGCAGAAAGTCCTTGTATTTGTTGGTTTTGTTCTGTCATATCAAAAGAAATAGGGTAGTATGAATTGTAAACAGTCAAGGTTTGAAATAAGGAATGAAATCCTCGATGTATTGCAATTTAATCATTAAAAACAAAATTAAGATGGTTTTTATCTTAAGATTGTCTATATTTGCACGCAATTTAACTACAACTACAAATTGCAATGATCGCACACAACTCTAAGATTATCGGTGAAGGATTAACTTACGATGATGTACTATTAGTTCCTAACTATTCGAATGTGCTTCCTCGCGAAGTGAGTATCCAATCAAAATTTTCAAGAAATATAACGCTTAATGTTCCTATTGTATCCGCTGCTATGGATACCGTAACCGAAAGTGCAATGGCAATTGCTATGGCTCAAGAAGGAGGAATCGGTGTTTTACATAAAAACATGACTATCGAACAACAAGCTGCCAAAGTACGTAAAGTAAAACGTGCCGAGTCAGGAATGATTATCGATCCAGTCACTTTACCGTTGACTTCTACTGTAGCAGATGCTAAAAATGCAATGAAGGAATACGGAATTGGAGGAATTCCAATCGTTGATGAAAACAGAATCCTAAAAGGAATTGTTACCAATAGAGATTTGCGTTTTGAAAAAAACAACGCAAGACCAATCGTTGAGGTAATGACCAGTCAAAACTTAGTGACCGTTGCCGAAGGAACTTCTCTGGAACAAGCCGAAGTTGTTTTGCAAGGACATAAAATTGAAAAACTTCCTGTGGTAAATGATAAATCAGAGTTAGTGGGTTTAATCACTTTCAGAGACATTACCAAATTAACTCAGAAACCAAATGCCAATAAAGACAAGTACGGACGTTTGCGCGTAGCTGCTGCTTTAGGTGTTACTGCCGATGCGGTCGAAAGAGCAACTGCTTTAGTAAATGCCGGAGTCGATGCAGTGATTATTGATACCGCTCACGGACATACAAAAGGAGTGGTTGATGTACTAAAATTAGTAAAAGCCAAATTCCCGCAACTAGATGTTATCGTAGGAAATATTGCGACTCCCGAAGCCGCTAAATATTTAGTCGAAAACGGTGCCGATGGGGTAAAAGTAGGAATTGGTCCAGGTTCAATCTGTACCACTCGTATTGTTGCCGGTGTTGGTTTTCCTCAGTTTTCTGCAGTACTTGAAGTAGCTGCGGCTATCAAAGGAACTGGAGTTCCTGTAATTGCCGATGGTGGAATTCGCTACACAGGGGATATTCCTAAAGCCATTGCTGCAGGTGCTGATTGTGTAATGTTAGGCTCTCTTTTGGCAGGAACCAAAGAATCTCCGGGAGAAACAATTATCTTCGAAGGAAGAAAATTCAAATCATACCGCGGAATGGGTTCTGTTGAAGCCATGCAAGAAGGATCAAAAGACCGTTATTTCCAAGATGTAGAAGATGACGTTAAGAAATTAGTTCCTGAAGGAATTGTAGGACGTGTACCTTACAAAGGGGAATTAAACGAAAGTATGCAACAATTCATTGGTGGTCTTCGCGCCGGAATGGGATATTGTGGTGCCAAAGACATTCCAACCTTGCAGGAAACCGGACGTTTTGTTCGCATTACAGCAAGCGGAATCAACGAAAGCCATCCACACAACGTAACCATTACCAAAGAGGCTCCAAATTATTCAAGATAAAATCAGTCCGAAAGGGCAGGTCTAAAATAAAAAAAGTGTAAGATTCAGTTCTTACACTTTTTTTTATGTTGTAAACAAAAACGTTTTTTCAAAAATTCTATTTCTTTATTCTAATAAACAACATAACACTTTTAAGGGTGTTTGTTTACAGAGAATACTATGGTAGCTGATGATAATCGTGATTATTGATAATTTTGAATTAGAACATCAGTTGGGATGTGTAGCACTTTGTGTAATTTTCTAATCATCTCAAGTGATAGCTTTCTTCTACGATTTAGAATTTCGCTTGCACGGCTTTTTAGCCCCACAATGTTTGCTAAATCATTTTGATTATAGCCCATCTGTTCCATTCTGAATTTAATCGCTTCTATTGGGTCTGGCAAACCAATAGGGAAGTGTTCATTTTCGTATTGGTCAATCAAGATTCCAAGCACTTCAAGTTCATCTCCTTCTGATGTGCCATTTTTTGCGTCAAAAATAACTTCAAGTCTTTCAAGGGCTTGATTATAATCTTTAACTGTTTTTATAGGTTTAATTTCCATAGCTATTAAATTTCGTTAGCGTTTATTTTGTCATACTCTGAATGGGTTCCAATGAATCGAATCCAAATCATTTGATAATCATAATTTATTTTGACTATCAATCTATAGTTGTTGCCTTTTATATTAAAAACAACTCGACTATCATTCAAAATACTTGCGCTTGGGTATTCTTGCTTTATCTCATTTGGATTTTTCCATTCCGCTTTACTGGTCTCATAAAACCAAGCCTTTAATTGTTGCTCACAATCTGCATGGGATTCCCAAAAATCTCTCAATATTTTTTTTGCAATTACTCTCAAGCGGTTTTAATTTTTTACAAAGATAATGAAAGTTCCCAAAAAGGGAAATTATTTAGTATTTTTTATACCGGACTCATAAAACTGCTAACTTCCCGCTAATACAACAGTTCTAAAATAAAAAAAGTGTAAGATTCAGTTCTTACACTTTTTTTTATGTTGTAAACAAATACGTTTTACAAAGAATCTATTTTTATTGACGTTTGTTTTTTTAGGGAACTTTCTTCCAAGTTTATTAATGAAGCCTAAATTTTGTCAATTGCCATTGAGCCGTCAGTTATGATTTATTTGCAGTCTGTACTATTTCTAGGATGTCGTTTTTTAGGGATGTCCTCGTTTGAAATTTTGAATCAATTAGTTTTTGTAATTCCAAATTGTCTTTATAAAATTCTTTGAGTGTCTCTTTAAACTGATCAAGACTCCTTATTCCGGTGTTTAAAAAGGTGTATGTACCGTCTGCCTTTTCGAAAGTATAAAAAGTTCCAAGAGGAATTCCATTTTGATTTACTGTCTGAAACTCATAAAGACTAGTTTTTTGTCCAAGAAGGACAGGTTGAAGAAATCTAAGGTTATTTTGGGTAATAGTAGGCTTTGAAAAAAAGCTATAATTCTCTCCATGATATAAAAACCAAAAACATTTAATGTCTTCGGGCTTAAATTTTTTAGTCTCACTGTTACTGTCACTAACTTCAACTTTAAAAAGAAATTTTGAGAAGTCCACCGATCCAAAAATCGATTTTGGCATTTTTAATTGAGCACTAAGGGTGTCATTTGTTTTAGTCACATAATATCCCGAAACTGTAGTTTGGGAATAGGAATACCCCATAAAGGTTAAAAAAAGAAATAATAAAATACTATGTTTCATTGTTGTTTTAAATTTAACGGTTATTTGCTTGCAACCAACGTCAGTCTGTGAAAAAACTTACGTTTGATTGTAAACAAATATACTAAAATAGTGTTTTAAAAAC
>ERZ1034361.1407-NODE-1407-length-12853-cov-2.217517_pt1 | contig 12853 bp, 13 predicted proteins | sample MGYA00520617_ERZ1034361 | MGnify/ENA primary metagenome ERZ1034361 (study PRJEB33736, sample SAMEA104284507) | Azolla filiculoides | biome: Urban; feature: Water surface; material: Ditch water | place: Netherlands | collected 2015-10-28 | depth 0-0.1 m ... | reverse complement strand
ATCACTGGCTGAGCTGGCTTTATTGGTTCAAATTTTCTTTCGAAGTATGTACTTTTATTTCCCCATATTTGATTTGTTAATATTGATGCACTTACCTATGCTGGCAATATAGAAAAGATTTCGCTTGAGGCAAGAAATGCACCAAATTATAGCTTTGAGCATGGAGATATTTGCGATATTGATTTCCTTCGGAGTGTGTATGAGAAATATAATCCAACTGATGTTATTCATTTTGCTGCAGAATCACATGTTGATAATTCTATTAAGAATCCGAGACTTTTTACAGAAGTAAATGCTCTTGGTACACAGAATCTTCTTGATCTTCATCGTACCTATAAGTTGAATCGATTCCACTATATTTCTACCGATGAAGTATACGGGGATATCCCAGAATCTGGTTTTTTCACGGAAGAAACACACTTAGAACCATCATCTCCATATTCCGCTTCGAAGGCAGCATGAGATATGCTTACACAGGCATATGGACGTACCTTCTGAATCGATTATACGATTACACGATGCTCCAATAACTATGGAAAAAATCAGAATTTCATCTCTTTGATTCCACTTTTTATTTCTAAGATACAAAAAGGCGAAAAGGTACCACTCTATGGAGATGGCTCCAATATACGTGACTGGCTCTATGTAGAGGATCATTGTGATGCTATCTGGGAAGTTTTTACTCGAGCAAAAACGGGAAGTGTGTATAATGTCGGTGGGAATAATGAGTATACCAATTTAGAGATTACCAAGATTCTTCTTGAATCTATGTGAAAATGAGTTGAACTGATATCTTTTGTTCCTGACCGTCCTGGTCATGATAAGCGATATGCGATCGATGCAACAAAAATAAAAAATGAACTTGGCTGGAGTCCAAAAGTTCGATTTGAAGAAGGTATACAACGGACTATCAACGATTATCTCGGAGCATAATTACTCTCTCAATTTTACCTATATCATTATGAAATGAATTATTCTCGCATGAGGTTCTTGAAGTCGTCTTTATCCGATTACGATGGCTATTTCCAAACAGCTCATGCCCATCTACGATAAGCCGATGATCTACTATCCACTTTCTACTCTTTTGTTAGCAGGTATTCGTGAGATACTCATCATCACAACACAAGAAGATCAAGCGGGATTTAAGCGATTATTGGGTACTGGAGCGCAATGGGGAATAGATCTTACCTATGCAATACAGCCCTCTCCAGATGGACTCGCACAGGCTTTTCTTATCGGGAAAGATTTTATCGGAACAGATGATGTATGTCTTGTCTTATGAGATAATATATTCTATGGAGATGGTCTTTCACAACTTCTTCAAGAGAGTGTAGCAACGGTTACGAAAGAACGGAAGTCTATCGTGTTTTGATATGAAGTATCTGATCCCGAACGCTATGGAGTGGTCGAGTTTGATAGTGAACGGAACGCACTCTCTATAGAAGAGAAACCGCACGAACCAAAATCAAATTTTGCTGTAGTGGGATTGTATTTTTATACCAATGATGTCGTCGAAATAGCAAAAAATATAGAACCAAGTGAACGTGGAGAGCTTGAGATTACATCGGTAAATGCACAATATCTGAAACAGAATAATCTAAAAGTAGAGATTATGAACCGTTGATACGCCTGGCTTGATACGGGTACGCATGATAGTATGATGGATGCTGCAAATTTTATTTCTATACTTCAGAAGCGCCAGTGACTTCAGGTATGATGTCCTGAAGAGATTGCATATCGTATGGGTTGGATTTCTCCCGAAGATATTCGAATACTTGCAAAGCCTATGATGAAAAATGAATATGGAAAATATCTTATATCACTTATTCAATAGGTATGGCTTTTAAAAAATCAAATACAACATTACAGGATTGTTTTCTTATAGAACCACAGGTATTTTGAGACGAGAGAGGTTTTTTTATGGAAACATATTCGACCGTAGAATTTGAAAAAATTGGAATCTCATCGCTCTTTGTTCAAGATAACCACTCGAAAAGTAATAAATGAGTTCTCCGTGGTCTCCATTTTCAAACTCAGAAACCACAAGCAAAACTTGTACGAGTTGCGGCTGGATCAGTATATGATGTTGTTGTTGATTTGAGAAAAGATTCCACCACATATGGGAAATGGGAAGGATTCCTCCTATCAGGGGATAATAAGAATATGTTATTTGTCCCGCGTGGTTTTGCCCATGGCTTCCTCACTCTGGAAGACGATACAGAATTTTTGTATAAGTGTGATGATATATATGATCCGAGCAATGAAAGTGGGATCATATGGAATGATTCAGCTCTCTCTATCGACTGGAATAAGCATCCTACCATTCTACCAGAAATTTCTAAAAAAGATAGAATCCTTCCAGATTTTGCTTCGTATAACCGTAATCCGATTTTCTAATGCAGAAAAAAACTCTCCTCATAACTGGTTGAAATGGTATGCTTGCATATGATTTTATAAAAACTCAAAGTGAGGATTATACCATTATTGCACTGGATAAAACAGCATGTGATATCACATCGTATAGTCATATCGAGCAAGTTCTGAAACAGTATACACCAGATATCGTTCTGAACTGTGCAGCCTATACAGCCGTTGATGATGCTGAAGATATTGGTATGAAGCTCTGCTATGATATCAATACTCTATGATCATATAATCTCGCTCGCGCAACAGCATCTTCTTGAATTGATTTTATTACGCTCTCAACGGATTATGTATTTGATGGGAGAAAAGAACATTGATATCTTCCAGAAGATGCTTGCAATCCACTTGGGGTCTATGGTATGAGTAAATACCTTTCTGAGCAGCTAGTGAAAAGAGAGAACCCAATGAGTGTTATTATACGTACGAGTTGGCTCTATGGAGGAGAGAGATATGGTGAGGATTCTGGTGTGTATAAGAATTTTGTAAATACTATGCTCCGATTGTCAGAAACGAGAGATGAACTCCGAGTGGTATCAGATCAGTATGGAATACCGACCTCTTGTGTCGATCTATCTCATGCCATTTCTCAGGTTATACAATCCATCCAGTCATTCCGAGGAGATATTATTCATTTTTCCAATTCTTCTCTTTCTGGAGGTATTCATTGGGCTGACTTTGCTCGTGAGATATATACATTGAATGGAAAGAATACATCTATTCAAGAATGTTCTACTCAAGAATATCCCCTGAAAGCAGTTCGACCACAGTGGAGTATTCTACTCAATCCATCAACTATTCAACTCCCAGATTGGAAAGATGCACTCAAAAGATACCTCACTTCATCTCATCAATAATTCATATGCAAACAACTCTTCTCTTAACCTGAGCCACCGGATATATCGGATCTCATGCAGTCGTCGCTTTCGAACAAGCAGGATATAAGACGGTTATCATCGATAATCTATCGAACTCTTCAAAGGATTCACTCGATGGAATAGAACACATCCTCTGATATAAGCCTGACTTTTTCGAAGGAGATATCCGGGATAAGGATTTTTTGCGGTCCGTATTTTCAAGATATGCCTTCGATGGAGTTATACACTTTGCTGGACTCAAGGCAGTAGGGGAGAGCTGCACTCTCCCACTTCACTACCATGATAACAATATAGGAGGGAGTATAGCACTTTTCCAAGTTATGGAGGAATACAGTGTTCGTAAAATAGTATTTTCCTCTTCAGCAACCGTCTATCGAGCAGATAATATTTCTCCACTGACCGAAGATATGCCCCTTGGAACGACCAATCCATATGGAACGACGAAGCTTGTTATCGAAGAGCTCCTCGAAGACCTTGCTCGACTCGGTACTTGGTCTGTCATCCCACTTCGGTACTTCAATCCTATCTGAGCACATCCATCGGGTCATATCGGAGAACTCCCGAATGGTATTCCGAATAATCTCCTTCCGTATGTCCTCGATGTTGCTATCGGGAAACGGAAAAAGGTATCGGTCTATGGAAATGATTATCCAACCCATGATGGAACTGGAGTTCGAGACTATATAGATGTATGTGATCTCGTAGATGCCCATCTTGCTGCGTATAAACATCTCGCACTCTGATATACTCCCATCAATATATGAACCGGGAAGGGAAGCAGTGTACTTGATATGATATCACTCGTCGAGAAAGTTACAGGAGTAACGGTCCCCTATGAGATTACCGCTCGGAGACCCTGAGACCTTGCAACCTGTTTCTCGAGTGCAACTCGAGCCAGAGAACTCCTCGGATGGAAGGCAACTCGTACCCTCGAAACATCGCTTGAAAATGGATGGAAGTTTCTGAAAAACCAATAATGTATTTTTTATCTTAAAATATAAGTATTGAATATATTGGGATTTAATTTTGAATTATTTGCAAAAGTGTTGGAATACCGATAAACTAGAGGAATACTCAATAGACTTCGACTCATGGGAAACGTACCTCCAGAGGATTCATCCGAACAAATAAATACTCATATCTCCGAAAGGGATATTCGGGTATTTTTGACTCAGTACGAGGCTTCTATAGGACGATACCTTTCACAAGATTCAAAACATCGCATTATCCGAGTACTTATTCTCCTCATCAAAGATGGAACATATTTTCCATCCAATTTTACCAATTTCCAAATCCGTGGAAAGTGAGAAGCTTGACTCGTATTCTTTACCGGAAAAGATAATGTTCTCGTGAAGATACCTATTGTCTGGAGAAAAGAAGAACTGACACCAAAAGGGATAGAATTAGAAAAAGAAAAACCTGATCCAGTTATGTCAGTAAAAGAATGATGGAATCATGAGTCGTTCTATTATGGACTCTGGTCAATCTATGAGTTCGATCCTGCGAAGCAGTTCTTTCGGATTCCGATATACTACAAAATCAAAAATCACAAAGAGCTCATCGATATGGGCGCCATCATCATGGAAGAAGTCCAGGGAAGATCACTCTATTTTTATTGATTGATTGCATATCTTGAGGAAACACAACAAGCAAACTTCCAACGTTTGTTCCCAAATGGAAAATCAGATTATATGAGGATCAAAAATGATGATGAACTTGCTCGTATGTTTGGTGTGACCAATATACCAGAGACACTAACGCAATTCATGGAGTCAAAAAATCATACCCTCGATTATGAATCACTGACTTATGAGTTATTTGGACAAGAAGTCTATGATTCGATCATTGATTTTCTCAAGGAGTTCCGGAGTCATGGCTTCGAACACTGAGATATTCATCCATGAAATATTCTTATTGTCAAAAATCCTGAAAATGATACAATGATAAAGAATGTATATCTCATCGACTTCTGAAAATCAACCATACTCGATGAACCCAAGTTACGCGATAGGGCCACGACAGATATCCGTGCAGGAAAAGAGTTCTGGAAATCAAGAGGCTGAATGCTATAAACACTCCCAACTATGAAAAAAAATCAATTCCCCACATCTTCTCATTCTCTTGAGACAACGAATCCAGTACAAGAATATTTTCGCAGAGCGGAAGACTTTTTGGAACTCCCAGAAGAGGTGACCATACCACTCAATCATATTATCTGACTCGCAGTAGAAAATAGACTCAGCAATCGATTCGTTGATCTGGAAAAAAATCAAATTGTTCTTCAGAAATATGCACACAGTTGGATTATTATATTTCGTGGATCCTACTTTGCAGTACCGAAACATCTCATCGAAGGATACAATAAGAAAAATACTGCCAATCCGTATCTCCACTATCTCAAATGAGAAAAACCCATCTATAAAATCCGCCATAAGAATGAAACCGTTCTCGTCTATTCATCCAATATTTCCCTTGTAGATGTTGTTACAAAGGGATTCGGTGAGAGGGTAGAGTCCACTCTTATTTCTGAAAACAAAGAATAAAAGCACCTCCAAGAGACGGGAATTGATAGAATACATATATTTTTGACAAGTGTTTACATATATGTACTATATGAATAGTCTCGATATACAAAGACGTATTTACATGTCGTAAGCACTTGTCTTGATACAAAGACGGAAAGGAACCATCATGTTGAAGTATTTATTGGTTGGTGCGATCGTGGGAATATTTTCTCCGCTTACCATCTTGGGTGGTATGCTCGTTGGATTTATTTTCTGGCTCATACTCAAGTAATGCCCATTGCGCCTTTCTTTTTTCTACCACTCTTCGGAGTGGTTTTTTTGTTTGCTTTTTCTCATTCTTCTGTTATCTTGTACCTATCATAACCCATGCTGTTTATGCCTCCATCATGTCTCATCCGTGATCACGACATAACTGCTCTCTCAGCATTTCATACTCCTGCAAAGGCAAGATATTACTTTGAGATATTGGATCAAAGCGCTCTCGAACATCTTCGAGAAATATATGAGTTCTCCATTCATGAACATCTCCCGATAATATTCATTGCTCGTGGTACGAACTTTTTGTTTGCCTTCGACGTTTTTCCTGGGATTATTATCCGATTTGATATTCGAGGATATACCCTGGATGGATGAATCTTGACGGTACAAGCATGAGAACTCGTTTCGCTCACTTCTCAGAAAATATATACCGAACATAAAAATTCTCACCTCATCCCTTGGGTGTGACTTCCTGGAACTTGGGGAGGAGCGATTGCTGGAAATGCTGGTTGCTTTGGTCTTGAGGCAAAAGATTTCTTACTCGATGTTGCTATCTATGACATGGCACGGTGAACCCATGAAACTTGGACACGTGAGCAATGTCTCTTTGCATATCGTACCAGTAAGCTCAAAGCCCAATCACAGCGTCTTATATTATCTGCTCGTTTCGACCTCGGAGCTATCGTAGAGAATCCCTATATGGAAATGTCACTTGCAGAGTTCATGTCAGTTCGTCGTGAAAAACAACCAGCAGGACATACCTGTGGTTCTTTCTTTAAGAATCCTCCATGAGAGAGTGCAGGAAGACTTATCGATGCAGTCGGACTCAAGTGAACTCGAATTGGTTGAGCCAAAATATCTGAAGTTCATGCCAACTTTTTCATGAATGATGAACATGGAACATTTCAGGATATTCTTGCCCTTCGTGATCTTGCGAAAAAAACAATTCAAGAGAGCTATAAGATAACCTTAGAAGAAGAGGTTCGTATCATCTCAGTGAAGTAGATAACAAGGACAAGAGATATTACCAATCTTTTACTCATGTATCGATCGGATCAAATCCTGCCATTTCTTGGAGGAATTGTTGTATTTGATCATGGGCACTCGATACCTCACTCTTTCCATCTGGATTGAGGAATTGTTCTTGTTGTTTCGTGAGATTTTTCAGATCTTCCGCATACAGTTGTAATGATTCACGATCTTCATCTCGAAGTGGTTCCTTGGAAGTTGGATCTGGAGTGAAAGTTTTTTCATTTCCATTTGACCAGATTTTCTTTGTATCCCCTCAATCTGATGGTTTCTCGGAGGTTCCAGATTGGGTTTTTCCTGATCCAGAATCCTCTTTTTTTTGTTCTCATGATCCACTCTCTGAATTTTCTGAGCTGTCTTCTTTGGATTGCTGTGATGCCTTTTCATCCTGAAGGAGTTTTTCTACAAATGCATAATTCCAGTCCACTCGGGAATCAGTATGCACCATATTTGCTCAGGTATAGGCAATAAGAGCTTGCTCATATCGTGCAATTCTCGCACCGGTATCCGAGAGGGACTTTCCGATATAATACGCTGTATTTCCTCGGACAAATTGCGTACGAAAGAGTGTTTCACCAGTTGCTCCATGGGCTATACTTGTATCAAACATACTCTCGCCACTCATATAATTTCCAGAATAATATAAGATCATTCCTTGATTATATGCGAGTTCCGCTCGATGAGTTCAGGAAAAAATTTTCTCTACTCGATGGTATCATAGAATACTTGGTGAAAAAAGAAGTCATGCATGAAAAACCGAACCTGCTAACTCTCGAAAATTCATGAATACAATAAGAATGAGTGTTCCTATAATGATGAAAATGCTTCGTAAATTCATAGTCTAATGTGGTCGATACCGAGTAAGGGCAAAACTTATAAAAAAGAGAAGAAAGAGGGAACCATACCACCATGTCGTCCTCCCTGGTATATGAAATACTGGTAATATCGTATGAGGGATTTTTCCTTGTGGAATAGCATCTGAAAAGGTATCAATATCAAACTTCTCTAGGAAAATATATGGAGAAATGAGAATCTTGCTGAGTCGAGAGAGGTTTTCATCATTTCGGATGGATAGAACAGGTTTTCATCCATACATCTTATAATTTTGTCATCCAAATGCGTCCATTCCTATTGGGATATTGGCACCTATCTCTGTTCCAAGTCCGATAATAGAATACTGTAAGGAAGATGAAGGAATGTATCCAAGATTCCCAATATCTCATTCTTCCCCTCCATCAGTCAGGATAACAACGCTAACAGTATTATCCAGGTGTCAGGAACTATAACGAGTTCTGATGCTATCAATAGCTGATTCTATGTTACTTCCTCACTGAAAATTGACTGGACGAAGGCTCGAAAGAAAATTGATGATAGTCTCTGGAGTGCTTGTAATCGGAGATATAAGACGGGGTTCTCGACTAAAAGCGATCAATCCATATAACTTTTCAGGATGAGCAGTGATATACTCAGATATTAGCTCTTTGGCAGCAAGAATTCTACTCGTTTTTCATTCGTGATATATGATATCCTCTGTCGCCATAGAGAGGGAATTATCCAAGAGCCAGATGATACTTTCTGTTTTCTTGAGTTCATTCGATGATGGAGTCACTTGTTCTCGATAGAGGAGAAGAAGGGAAAGCATAATCCCAAGAATGAAACACCCCCATGCAATAAGTATGTTCACTCGAATGGGAACATGGGTATAGAAATAGGATTTTGGTATTTCGATTTTCATATATCCGTATTCTAATTAGGTTCCCGAGAAAGGCAAGCAGGGTTTTGTTTCTTTGATAAAAAGTGATTTACTTTTCTGCTCTTTTCGGTAGAGTAGATATATGATTACTGTACTTTTTGTTGCGGCAACTCCCTGGGAGCAACGCATAATAACACAATCCATAAAGACACTTCATTATCCAGGAATTCATCCTCTCTTCCTGACAACAGGAATTGGATCCTATGCTATGATCGGAAGTCTTGTGGCTTATCTATCTCAACATGCTGAGATAGATTTTGTGGTCAATATTGGCATCTGTGGCTATCATCCAGAGTATGCACTCAATGCACCACTTATACAGGTAGGACATATTCGATCTGGATCAAACCAGAAGGAAGAAATCCCACTTCTTCCTTTTCGATTTGCTCCATTGGGAAGTTTCTATTCTTCTGAAAGGGAAGTCCGCTCTCTGGAATGAATTCTTGAATCCTACGTTGATATGGAATCATATGGTTTCGTACAGGCCATGAAACGTTTTCCAAGTATCCCGTATATCCTGCTCAAGGTTCCAGTAGATGCAATTGACTCAGCTGTTTCTCTGGATTCTATCCAAAAATGAGTCGAAACCATTTCTGATAGCATTTCTTTTCAATCATTTTTTGAAAGTATAGAAACGTATCTCCAAAAAATCCCAAAGAGAAAAACGTATGAAAATATCCGAACGTACTATCGTTTGACACATGCAGAGTATAGTATCTATGAAAAACTTGCCATCTCTTATGAGGCACTCTTTCAGAAAGATATAGAAGAATATATACTATCTAGCCAAGGAAAAGATAAGAAAATTTTTCTTCAGGAACTCGAATCCCTTATTTTTCCATCCCTCATATGAAAATAATATCTCATATACATTCATTTCTTAAGAATATCATTCTCTCCATCTTGCAACGATACCAAAGATACCTTTCTCCTGATCATTCACTCTGGGCACGTTCACTCAATCGTCCCCCGTATTGTAAACATATTCCTTCATGTAGTGATTATACGATAGAAGCTATCGAAAAAAAAGGGATTATTCTCTGAATTCTGAAAGGAATATGGAGAATTCTCCGTTGTAATCCTTGGTCACGTGGGTGATATGATCCAGTAGATAAGCCAAAACAGTAAGATTCACTCTATCTGTTTTTGCTTTTTCGACCTCTTTATCATAGAATAGAGAGGTATTTTTTTACTTATATTGTATGTTTGATATTGTTTCATTCATTCGTGAGCGTATATTTCGAAGACCGAAACTTACGACACTTACTATTGGTGAGGAGCTTTCAGAAAAACAAACGACAAAACTGGGATATTTCCTCTTGTATTGTATGTTTGCTGCTATCCTCATGTCGGCACAGTGGACACTCTATATCATTCGTGAGATCCCAGATCAACCGAAAGCAATTCCAACTTGTATCTCATCACTCCTTTCTGTATTTGAAGTTGGTTCTTCCAATTATTCATTCTATGAAAACCAGAACTCATATGCTTACAATGGATACAACACGTGTGATCTTGTATCCAATAATCCAAAATATGATTTTACTAATAGTTACAATTCTCTCCTTGGAAGTGCTCAGGAAATCAATTCGTATGGAGATCAGCTTCGAAATCTTGAAAATGAAAATTCGAATCTTCTCCGACAAAAACGAGATGCACAAGATGATTATAATACGGCTTTAACCGAAAAAATTGCTCGTGAAGAAAATGGAGCAATCGATAAAAATGAGGTAAAAGAAACACTTCAAAATTCAAAATCACAACTCGAATCAGTTGAAGCAAGTATCGCAAGTGTACGAGCTCAGATTGAGTCCATTCGTACAACTCATGCGAGTCAAGTAGAAGAACTCAAGGCACAATACAAACAAGCTGGCGAATTATACCATACTGCCTACCTCACGTATAAGCTTATTGTAGCTATCTTATCACTCCTATTTGCAGTGATCGTGTTTAGCTTTCTCTATCGAATCTATATTGTACAAAAGATAAAAAATAGTCCTCATGCTATCATATTTTCTGTTGCAACGTTTGCGTATGGATTGGTACTTATACAGATTGTAGGGATGTTTCTTTGGGATATTATTCCACATAAGATATTTGCACTCTTGGCAGAGTTATTCTCTGTATTTACGCCTCTCCTCTATCTCGTTCAGTTCCTCTGGCCAGTACTTATTATAGTAGTATTTGGATATCTTGTATTTCGTATCCAGAAGAGACTCTATTCTCCACAGAATGTTCTGAAACGATTTATTTCAGATAAAAAATGTCCAAAATGTGGAAATGGTGTGGATTTTACAAAACCATACTGTCCACTTTGTTCACATGAGATTCAAATCCATTGTCCACATTGTCATGAGCTTACCCTCAAAGGTATGCCATATTGTTCAAGTTGTGGTGGAAAGCTTCCTGAAAGTGATAAAGAAATAACGCATGATTCACTCACTTCATTCGATGATGTATTCAAGAATGAGTTATCAAAAATCAGTATTGAAGAATATAGTGGAGTAGTATTCAGTGGAAATGGAATTGATACATTTACTATGAAACGTGCCAATATTATACGTATAGCACTCTATCTGACTCATAAACTTGAAAAGACAGAATTTGCACCGAAAGAATTGATTCCTTTCTTGGAAGAAATCGAAAAACACATTACAACATCGCTTCCGAAAGCAGAACAAACACGAGTGATAGGAAGAATTCATTCTTGGATGGAACTAGGAGGAAAAGTTGAATTCATGAAAAAATAAACATAAAAAATACCCGATATATTCGGGTATTTTTTATACTAGTATCAATCTTGGAAGTCTTCCTCTTCTGTTCAATCATCATCAGGATGAAGCAAGGTGAATGAATCATCTGCGATGATATATTTCCCTCATATGTCTTCAAGCCTATCACGCATAACCTTTGCGACGTTATGGACGCATCTTCATCGATATTCTCAGGAGAATATAAATCTTGTATCGGGTGTAAGTGGAAAATTCATCGACCGAAGTACTTCAAGTGGTTGGTTCTGCATAAGTTTCCGATGACGAGAAAGAGAGAGTGCATAGGTAAGTCCATCTCTCAGGAGAGTTGCATTTCCATAAGTCACCTCTTCAGAAGTATGAAATATTTTCTGTGGATACATATCAGCAACTGGGGTCGGGGAAAGTGTTCTATCTTCATTCCGAAAATGAGTAACCGGCTCTATGGGAACAGTAAAACTCCCTTCCGCATCTGCAATAAATATTTCTCGAACTCGCTCTCTGCCGAGTACTCGCATGGCATGTTGATAGAGTCGAATAAATCGTGGACGGTTTCTCATATTTCGAGAGGTCTGCGTTTGCCATCATTCAAGTACGCCTATTTCGGAAAGAGCCTTCTTGGCAAGTGCTGAGATATCAAGTCTATTTTTAATAGTCTTTTCCCATTCGTGAAGTCTATCTGATTCTGTATCAAGCCATTCCCGCCTCGTCTCATCTCATAATCCATGTGTCATATATATTTTCTTATGTTCTCTCCTTTTCTCTGCAAGTTGACCCATCTCAGTAAGGTCAATATTTTCCTTACACCACATATATAAAACTCGACTCAATCCGTTATTTTCTAATGCCTTAAAATAGATCTCTTCTGAATTCTCAAATTCATGAGAGAGATTCAAGAGCATATCTCATATGCCACCATCATGAAGGGAAACAAAGATTGATATTCATTCCACTAAACGGATAAGTTCGAATTGACGAACTTGCTCCTCGTCAAATGATTCCCCATCGGAGACAAAAAGGAGAATATCTCAAACCGTAGAAGCTATATAATGAATGTACGAATGCATATATGCTTCGAAATCTTCGTGTTCTCAAGCATCAAATCCAGTATGTACCATACAATGGACTACTGGATCAGTTGCTTCTTTGGTTAGTATTCATTCACTAATGTATTCGTTTCAAGATAAGAACATAGGTGGGATCTATTATCGAAGCTGAACGAGCTTCTCATATATATAA
>ERZ1034361.1405-NODE-1405-length-12870-cov-9.544126_pt1 | contig 12870 bp, 9 predicted proteins | sample MGYA00520617_ERZ1034361 | MGnify/ENA primary metagenome ERZ1034361 (study PRJEB33736, sample SAMEA104284507) | Azolla filiculoides | biome: Urban; feature: Water surface; material: Ditch water | place: Netherlands | collected 2015-10-28 | depth 0-0.1 m ... | reverse complement strand
TGGTCCAGCATCCATTTTTCAAGGAAGGGCTTGGCGGTGCTCCACAAGTCCAACTCGGGGTCGAGCTGGCGGCCCAGGCCTTCGATGTTGAGCAGGGTTTTTTGCAGCAAGACCAGCTGAGGCTGGATCTCGACCTGAAAGCGCCGCGAGGTCTGGAACAGGCGCATCAGCACCATGCCCAGCGAAATTTCTTTCAAGGGGCGGTCAAAGTACGGTTCGCAGACCGCACGAATGGCCGACTCCAACTCATCCACACGGGTGTCTGCGGGCACCCAGCCAGATTCAATGTGCAGCTCGGCCACGCGCTTGTAGTCGCGGCGGAAAAAAGCCGTGAAATTTTGCGCCAAATACTCTTTGTCGTATTCGGTGAGGGTGCCCACGATGCCGAAGTCCAGCGAGATGTAACGGCCAAATGTCTCGGGGGCCAGGCTGACCTGGATGTTGCCCGGATGCATGTCGGCATGGAAAAAACCATCGCGGAACACCTGCGTGAAAAACAGCGTCACACCATCGCGCGCCAGCTTGGGGATGTCGACCCCGGCTTCGCGCAAGCGATCAACCTGGCTGATCGGCACGCCGTGCATGCGCTCCATCACAATCACCTCGGGCTGACAAAAGTCCCAGATCATCTCGGGAATCAGCACCAGATCCAAGCCCTGCATGTTGCGACGCAACTGCGCTGCATTCGACGCTTCGCGCACCAGGTCCAGCTCGTCATTCAGGTATTTGTCGAATTCCGCCACCACTTCACGGGGCTTGAGCCGTTTGCCGTCGGCGCTCAGGTTTTCAACCCAACCCGCCATCATGCGCATCAGGCTCAGGTCTTTTTGAATCACGGGCAGCATGCCAGGGCGCAACACCTTCACGGCCACTTCGCGCAGCGCGCCCGATTTGCTGCGCAAGGTGGCAAAGTGCACCTGCGCGATCGAGGCACTGGCCACGGGCTGGCGCTCAAAGCTTTCAAAAATGTCGTCTACCGGCTTGCGAAACGCCCGCTCAATGGTGGCCACGGCAATGTCCGAGGCAAACGGTGGCACACGGTCTTGCAATTTGGCCAACTCTTCAGCAATGTCGAGCGGCAGCAGGTCGCGCCGGGTGGACAACACCTGGCCAAACTTCACAAAAATCGGTCCCAAGCGCTCCAACGCCTCGCGCAAACGCACGGCACGGGGAGACCTCAGGTCACGGCCCACCGACAAAATGCGGGCCAGCAGGCGAATCCAGGGTTTTTGAAAGCTCGAAAGCACCAACTCGTCCAGGCCGTAGCGCAGGACAATAAAGACGATGAACGCGCCGCGACCGATGCGGCTCATGCTGCGGTACCCACCGACGTGCCAGGTGCACGCTGGGCCACAAAACCGCGCAGGGCTTCCATGGCTTTGCGGGCAGCTTGGGCCAGCGTGTGGGCCGGTGCATCACCGATCAAGCGGGCCAGGTCTTCTTCAGCGTCCCAACGGACATGGTCGATCAACCAATTGACCTCGGCGGCCAATTGCACATCGCCTTCGATGCGCACCTTGGGCTTGTCACCCTTGGCCAAGGCCGAGACCAAGGACACAGGCGACTCTTCGGTCACCGACAGGCGCAGATCAAAGCCGTCAAAACGACCCCGCTCCAACAAGCCCGCCGGGGTGGGTGTGAGCTGGAGTTGCATGCGGTCCCAGACCAGCTCGATGCGCTGGCCTTTTTGCCGGGCCAAACGGGCCATGGCCTCGGGCTCACTCATCAGCACATGGTTCAGGAAGAGGACAAGGCGGTTGACCGACTCGTCGACCACCCAGGCTGGGGGCTGAAAATTCGCGGCCATTTGGTTGACCATGTCGGGCAGCGCCTGAGCGGCCCAAGAAAAAGGGGACTGTGTTGCCATAGTCCCCGATTATTCCCGAAAGCGGAGCCCCATCCGGGGCCAGGCTTTATTGCAGCGCTTGCACGCCAGCCACCAACCAGCCGCCGCCTTGCTTGGATTTGGTCATGTTCCAGACTTCGCGGAAGGAGCTGGGACCTGCCGAAGCGTCTTCGCGGATCATGCCGTTGAACTCGACGCTGGCCAAATAAGCATCGGCCTGCTCTTCGATGCCCAGCAGTTGGGCTTCCAGCATGACCACTTCAGTCTTGTTGGGCTGACCGGGGAACTGGCTTTCGCGTTCGGCCAGCTGGCTGCGGATCTCTGACACCATGGTGTCGGTCATCATGGAGCGCAGTGTGGAAATATCCGAACGGTCCCAAGCGTCTTGCAAAGTCACAAAATTGCGCTTGGCTGCTGTCACGAAGCTGTCCACGTCAAAACCGGCAGGAATGCCCCAGGTCTGGCTGCCCTCCAAAGCGGAGCCGATCATGGAGCCACTGCTGGCCTCGACACCCGAGCTGTCAAAACGGGTGTTTTGGGATTCCCATGGGCGGGCAGAAGCATCATTGCCGACTTTTTCGGGGTTGTATTGCTTGAAAGACGCAGGCTGATCGGCAGATGCACCGGCACCTTGGTAAGCAAAACCACCCTGGTTGCCCGATGCCGCATTGCGCCGCGAGCGCATGAACATGCCAATCGCGGCCATCACAGCCACACCGATCAACAAGGCCATCAGGACGTTGCCAAAGGCGCCGCCCATGCCCAAGGAGTTGGCCAGCCAGGCCAGACCCAAACCTGCGGCCAAACCACCCAGCATGGCACCCCAAGGTTTCTTGGGTGCAGCGGCGGCTGGCGCAGCAGCGGGTTTGGCGGCATTGGTGGCTGCCGCATTCTGGGCAGGCGCGGCGGGCGCTGCTGCCTCTCGCTTGGTGACCTGACCCGATTGCTGACCAATCGACTTGCCACCGCCCATACGGCGGGCGGCTTCGGCATTGAGGCTGCCCAGGGCCAACACGCCTGCGAGCATCAGTGTCATCAACTTGTTCATGGTGTCTCCAACTTCGGTCCAAAAATTGATCAGTTGGGCATCAACATTTGATACCCATGTGCAAGGCTACCACCCCAGCCGACAAGTTGTGAAAGTCCACATGGCCAAATCCTGCATTTTTCATAAGGGTTTTCAGCTCTTCCTGGCCCGGGTGCATGCGGATGGATTCGGCCAGGTAGCGGTAGCTGTCGGCGTCCCCCGCCACCAGCTTGCCCATGTGCGGCAAGATCTTGAAGCTGTACCAGTCATAGACTTTTTCGAGCGGCTTGGCCACTTTGGAAAACTCCAGCACCAACAATTTGCCACCCGGCTTGAGCACGCGGCACATCTCTTTGAGCGCCACATCCTTGTGTGTCATGTTGCGCAAACCAAAGGCCACACTGACCACGTTGAAATGGTTGTCAGGGAAAGGCAGTTTTTCGGCATCGCACACCAGGGTGGGCAGCGCCAGGCCGTGGTCCACCAAGCGGTCACGCCCAGTGGACAGCATGGCTTCGTTGATGTCGGTGTGCACCACGCGACCTGTGGGGCCCACTTTTTTGGCAAATGCCATCGACAAATCGCCTGTACCGCCCGCGATGTCCAGCACCTGATCGCCCTCTTTCAGGTTGGCCAGCTGCACGGTGTAGGCCTTCCACACGCGGTGCAGGCCCATCGACATCAGGTCATTCATGACGTCGTATTTGGACGCCACCGAATCAAACACGCCACGGACGTGTTGGGCTTTTTCTTTTTCGTCGACGGTCTTGAAACCGAAATGCGTGGTGCTCATGGCAACTCTTTCAACCTGAAATTCAGTGGCTGTGTCCGCAGGCACTGCCTGCTTTTTCGGGCATGGGCGCGTCGCGGCTCATGCCAGCGGCTTGTAAACGGTCTTCGTACTGTTGCCACAAAGCAACTTGCTGGTCGCCCAGGAAATACAGGTATTCCCAGGTAAACAAGCCCGACTCATGGCCGTCTGAAAATAAGGGTTTGACAGCGTAATTGCCCACCGGCTCAATCTCGGCAATCGTCACGTTGCGCTTGCCCGTTTGCAGCACTTCCTGGCCCGGGCCATGGCCCTGCACCTCGGCCGATGGCGAATACACGCGCATCAGCTCAAAGGGGATGCGGAACTGCGCCCCGTCAGAAAAGCCGATTTCCAGCACCTTGGTCTGGCCGTGCACGGTCAACGATTCGGGCGTGGGGGTGTCTTTTTTCAATCCGGCCATCTTTTGCTTTCGAAATCTTGATGTCGAGGTGTGCGTTCAGGCTTAGACCAGAACACGTTCAATGCCACCGGCGTTCGCTGCGCTGACGTATTCGGGCATCCAGTTCTCGCCCAGAATGTGCTTGGCCATTTCGATCACGATGTAATCGGCTTCGAGCAGGCCATTTTTCATGTCATCGCCATAGCGCGACAAGCCTTGCAAGCAGCTGGGGCAACTGGTCAAAATCTTGACGTTGGCTTGCGGGGCCAGGGCACCGCTGGCACGCAAAGCGGCCTCGCCCTTGAGCAGCTCTTCTTCCTTGCGGAAACGGACCTGGGTCGCAATGTCAGGACGGGTCACGCCCAAAGTGCCCGACTCGCCGCAGCAGCGGTCTGATTTCAGCACCTGCTCACCCAACAAGCCTTTGACCGTCTTCATCGGGTCTTGCAGCTTCATCGGGCTGTGGCAAGGGTCGTGGTAGAGATAAGCCCCGCCCGGGTCGAGCTTCATGCCTTTTTCCAGCAAAAACTCGTGGATGTCGATGATGCGGCAGCCGGGGAAGATCTTGTCGAACTCGTAACCCTGCAACTGGTCGTAGCAGGTGCCGCAGCTGACCACCACGGTCTTGATGTCGAGGTAGTTGAGCGTGTTGGCCACACGGTGGAACAGCACCCGGTTGTCAGTGATGATCTTCTCGGCCTTGTCGAACTGGCCCGAACCTTTTTGCGGGTAACCGCAGCACAGGTAGCCCGGCGGCAACACGGTCTGCACGCCCACATGCCAAAGCATGGCCTGGGTGGCCAGGCCGACCTGGCTGAACAAGCGCTCCGAACCGCAACCCGGGAAGTAAAACACCGCCTCGGATTCCGAACTGGTGGCCTTCGGGTCTCGGATGATCGGCACGTAATCGTTGTCTTCGATGTCGAGCAAAGCACGCGCTGTTTTCTTGGGCAGGTTGCCCGGCATCTTTTTGTTGATGAAGTGGATCACCTGCTCTTTGATGGGCGCAGTCCCCACGCTGGCAGGCGGTGCACTGGTCTGCTTGCGGGCCACGCCCTTGAGCAAGCCGGCCACAAAGCGCTGCGCACGCATGCCCACGCCCACCATGGCGGCACGCGCCAGCTTGATGGTCTCGGGGTTGGTGGCGTTGAGCATGAACATGGCCGCTGCGTTGCCAGGGCGGAAGCTTTTCTGCCCCATCTTGCGCAGCAGGTTGCGCATGTTCATGGACACGTCGCCAAAGTCAATATTGACCGGGCAAGGCGTCAGGCACTTGTGGCAGACGGTGCAGTGGTCGGCCACGTCTTCAAACTCTTGCCAATGCTTGATCGAAATGCCTCGACGGGTTTGTTCTTCGTAGAGGAAAGCCTCGACCAGCAAGGAAGTCGCCAAAATCTTGTTGCGCGGGCTGTAGAGCAAATTGGCACGCGGCACATGCGTGGCGCACACGGGCTTGCACTTGCCGCAGCGCAGGCAGTCCTTCACGCTGGCGGCAATCGCGCCAATGTCTGACTGCTGCATGATCAGCGACTCGTGGCCCATCAGGCCAAAGCTGGGGGTGTAGGCGTGTGTCAGGTCAGCCGCGTGCACATCGTCGCCCAGCCCCGTGAGGGCCGCGCCGCGCAGCAGTTTGCCTTTGTTGAAGCGCCCTTCGGGGTCTACTTTGGCCTTGTAGGCGGTGAAGTTGGCCAACTCGTCGTCGGTCAAGAACTCCAGCTTGGTGATGCCAATGCCGTGCTCGCCCGAGATCACGCCGTCCAGGCTGCGCGCAAGCACCATGATGCGGGCCACCGCTTCGTGCGCGGTTTGCAGCATCTCGTAGTTGTCGGAGTTGACCGGGATGTTGGTGTGCACGTTGCCGTCACCCGCGTGCATGTGCAGCGCCACCCAGACACGGCCTTTGAGCACACGTTGGTGAATGGCTGTGACTTCGGTCAGGATCGGCAGGAAGGCCGAACCGGAAAAGATGTTCTGGAAAGCCGGGCGGATTTGCGTTTTCCAGCTGGCACGCAGGCTGTGCTCTTGCAGCTGAGGGAACAGCGCGTCGACATCACTCAACCAGCCTTGCCACTGCGCACGCACCTCGCGCACCACCGCCAAGGCTTGCGCCACGCGGTCTTCCAGCAACTCGGCCGAAGGAATGTCGCTGGCGTCGTCTTGCTTGCCCAAAGGCAGGTTGCCCTTTTCCAGAAAATCTTCCAGCTCACGGCAAAACTGCAGCTTGTTGCGCAGGCTCAGCTCGATGTTGATGCGCTCGATGCCGTCGGTGTACTCGGCCATGCGTGGCAGCGGGATCACCACGTCCTCGTTGACCTTGAAAGCATTGGTGTGGCGCGAAATAGCGGCCGTCTTTTTGCGGTCGTGCCAGAACTTTTTGCGCGCTTCGGGGCTGATGGCGATGAAGCCTTCGCCACTGCGCGAGTTGGCAATGCGCACGATCTCGCTGGTCGCCTTGGCCACGTCGTCGGCGTTGTCACCGGCGATGTCACCGATCAAGACCATCTTGGGAAAGCCACCGCGCTTGCTCTTGGTGGAATAACCCACGGCCCGCAAATAACGGTCGTCCAGGTGCTCCAAACCGGCCATCACGGTGCCGGTGCGCTTTTGCTCGGCAAACATGAAGTCTTTGATCTCGACGATGCTGGGCACGGCCTCGCGGGCGTGGCCAAAAAACTCCATGCACACGGTGCGGGTGTGGGTGGGCATGCGGTGCACGACCCAGCGGGCGCTGGTGATCAGGCCATCGCAGCCTTCTTTTTGCACGCCCGGCAGGCCGCTCAAAAACTTGTCGGTCACGTCCTTGCCCAAGCCTTCTTTGCGGAAGGTTTTGCCGGGGATGACCAGGGTTTCAGTTCGGATCGGGGTTTTGCCGTCGGCCTTGAAGTAGCGCAGCTCAAAGGTGGCGACCTCGGCGTCGTGGATCTTGCCCATGTTGTGGTCCATGCGCACCACATCCAGCCATTCGGCGTCGGGCGTGACCATGCGCCAGCTGGCCAAGTTGTCGAGCGCCGTGCCCCACAAAACCGCTTTTTTGCCGCCCGCGTTCATGGCGATGTTGCCCCCCACGCAGCTGGCTTCGGCCGATGTCGGGTCCACCGCAAAGACAAAACCGCCGCGCTCGGCCGCATCGGCCACACGCTGGGTCACCACACCGGCTTCGGTGTAGATGGTCGGGATTTTGTGCAGCACTTGACCGTTTGGGCCCGGCAGGTCGACCATCTCGACCTCGGTCATGGCTTCGAGCTTTTCGGTGTTGATAACCGCGCTCTTCCAAGTCAACGGAATCGCGCCACCCGTGTAGCCGGTGCCGCCGCCCCGGGGCACGATGGTCAGGCCCAAGTCGATACAGCCTTTGACCAGCCCCGCCATTTCGGTCTCGCTGTCAGGCGTCAGCACCACAAAGGGGTATTCCACGCGCCAGTCGGTCGCGTCGGTCACATGGCTCACACGCGAGAGGCCATCAAATTTGATGTTGTCTTTGGCCGTCAGGCGACCCAGCGTCTTTTGCACCTGGCTGCGCAGCTTGGCCATGCGGGTGAAACGCTCGTTGAATTGCGTGACGGCCTGGGTGGCCAGCGCCAGCAGTTGGCCCACCAAGGCGTCGCGGGCCGTATCGGCCTCGGGTGTGCGGCGCTTTTGAACCTCGCCCAAGCGGTGCTGCAGGGCATCAACCAGCAATTTGCGACGCCCGGGATTGTCCAGCAAGTCGTCTTGTAAATAGGGGTTGCGCTCCACCACCCAGATGTCGCCCAGCACTTCATACAACATGCGGGCTGAGCGGCCCGTGCCGCGCTCTTCGCGCAACTGGTTCAGCAGCGTCCAAGCGGGTTCACCCAGCAGGCGCACCACGATTTCGCGATCTGAAAAGCTGGTGTAGTTGTAGGGAATTTCGCGCAGGCGCGGCGCATCGGCGTCGGCTTGCATCAAATGTTGGAGCGTGGTGGGTGCATTCATAGGGATGTGCGCGGTCAAATGCGTTCTCAAAACGCGGTCAGCCAGACCTGGACGGAGGCGTCAAACCGGCTGGGCCTGAATGTTACCGCAGTGCAACAAACACGCGCCGGGGACAGGGACACCTGTCGCCCAAGGCTCCGGGTGTCATGGAAACCCCGGGTTGTCACAAATCGGTCATGTCATTTAAATGGTTGGGTCATGAATCAGCGCCACACTCGCTGTGGAATTTGCTTATTTTTTAAGCGAACCAACTCATTTTTTTGGAATTGCCATGAAACTCAAACTGACCCTTTCCGCTTTGGCCTTGAGCCTGGCCAGCCTTTCGGCCCAAGCACAAACTGAAATCCAGTGGTGGCACTCCATGGGCGGCGCCCTTGGCGAGTGGGTGAACGACCTGGCCAAAGACTTCAACGCCAGCCAGAAAGACTACAAAGTGGTGCCCACCTTCAAGGGCAGCTACGACGAGTCCATGACCGCCGCGATCGCCGCGTACCGGGCAGGCAATGCACCGCACATCTTGCAGGTGTTTGAAGTGGGCACCGCCACCATGATGGCCAGCAAAGGTGCCATCGTGCCCGTGGGCAAAGTCATGCAGGACGCAGGCCTGAAGTTCGACCAAAACGCCTATGTGCCCGCTGTGGCCGGTTATTACACCGCCCCCAACGGCCAGATGCTGAGCTTCCCCTTCAACAGCTCCACCCCCGTCTTCCACTACAACAAAGACGCCTTCAAGGCCGCAGGCCTGGACCCCAACGCCCCACCCACCACCTGGCCTGAAGTGGCTTTGGCAGCGGCCAAGCTCAAAGCCAGCGGCCACAAATGCCCTTTCACCACCAGCTGGATCAGCTGGACACAGCTGGAGAGCTTCTCGGCCTGGCACAACACCGAATTCGCCACCAAGGGCAACGGCATGCGCGGCATGGACGCACGCCTGAGCTTCAACACCCCGCTGCATGTGCGCCACATTGACAACCTGGCCAACATGGCCAAACAAGGCCTGTTTGTCTACAAGGGCCGTGGCAACGCAGCCGACGCCACTTTTGTCTCGGGCGAGTGCGCCATGGCCACCGGCTCCTCAGCGCTCTACGGCAGCGTGGTGCGCAACGGCAAATTTGGCTACGGCATCGGCACCCTGCCTTACTACCCCGATGTGAACGGTGCGCCCCAAAACACCGTGATCGGCGGCGCGAGCCTCTGGGTCATGAGCGGCAAGAAGGCCCCTGAATACAAAGGCGTGGCGCAGTTCTTTGCCCACCTGTCCAAAGACAATGTGGCAGCGGCCAGCCACCAACGTACCGGCTACTTGCCCGTGACAAAGTCCTCTTTTGAAGTGACCGAAAAGTCTGGCTTCTACAAAAAGAACCCCGGCACCGACGTGTCGGTCACCCAGATGATCCGCAAGACCACCGACAAGTCGCGTGGCGTGCGTCTGGGCAACTTTGTGCAGATTCGCACCATCATTGACGAGGAACTCGAAGGCGTGTGGAGCGGTAAAAAAGGCACCAAAGAAGCCTTGGACACAGCCATCAAGCGCGGCAACGAGCAACTTGAACGCTTCGAAAAAGCCAACAAGTGAACTGAAAAAATCACTCAACAGAGTGGTTGGCACTGAAAAAGCAGAGGCTTGGCCTCTGCTTTTGCACATTTTGAGGTGAAACTTCAAGGCTGGGTCTTTCAAAGAATTTATGGAAAAACGCGTCCGCTTCAAATCCCGCTGGCTGCCTTGGCTGTTGATCGCGCCACAGCTGAGCATCGTGCTGGTGTTCTTTTTCTGGCCCGCTGGACAAGCCCTTTACCAAAGCGTGCTGCAAGAAGACGCCTTTGGCGCTTCGCGTGAATTTGTGGGCTTGGAGAATTTTTCTCGCTTGTGGAACGACAGCGGCTACCTGGACTCCTTCAAAACCACCGCCGTGTTTTCACTTTTGGTGGCAGTCACTGGCCTGTCGGTGTCGCTGCTCTTGGCCGTGATGGCCGACCGGGTCGGGCGTGGCGCGGGCCTGTACAAAACCCTGCTGATCTGGCCTTACGCTGTGGCCCCGGTGGTCGCAGGTGTGTTGTGGCTGTTCATGTTTGCCTCGCCCATGGGCGTGGTGGGCTACGCGCTTCGGGCCATGGGCATCGAGTGGAACCACCTGCTCAACCCCAACCACGCCATGGCGCTGATCGTGATGGCGGCGGTGTGGAAGCAAATTTCCTACAACTTCCTGTTTTTTCTGGCGGGCTTGCAGTCCATCCCCAAATCTCTGATCGAAGCGGCGGCCATCGACGGGGCCAGCCCCTGGCGGCGCTTTTGGACCATCGTGTTCCCGCTTTTGTCACCCACCACCTTCTTTTTGCTGGTGATCAACATCGTTTATGCCTTCTTTGACACCTTCGCCATCGTGGACGCCACCACCCACGGCGGCCCTGGAAAGGACACGGCCATCCTGGTCTACAAGGTCTATTACGACGGTTTCAAGGCGCTGGACATGGGCAGCTCGGCCGCACAGTCGGTGGTGCTGATGGTGATCGTGGTCTCGCTCACGGTCTTGCAGTTCAAGTTTGTTGAAAAGAAAGTGCAGTACTGATGTTGCACCGAACCGTTTCCATGGGAGGCCGCGCATGATCGAACGTCGCCCCGGCCTGCAAATCCTGCGGCATGTCATCTTGCTTATCGGTGTGGCCATCGTGGCCTTTCCGCTTTACCTGACCTTGGTCGGCTCGACGCAGACCGCCCAGCAAATCAACCAAAGCGTGCCCATGTCGATGGTGCCGGGCAGCCATTTTTGGGAGACCTACCGCCTGACCCTGTTTGGCGGCACCAACTCCCAAGGCAGCCCCTTGCCGGCCATGTGGCCCATGATGCAAGTCAGCCTGATCAGCGCCTTGGGCATCGCCATTGGCAAGATCGCCATCTCCCTGCTGTCGGCCTTTGCCATCGTGTATTTCCGCTTCCCGCTGCGCAACATGGTGTTCTGGATGATTTTTGTCACCCTGATGCTGCCCGTCGAAGTGCGCATCAGCCCCACCTACGAAGTGGTGGCAGGTCTGGGCCTGCTCAACAGTTTTGCAGGTCTGACGGTGCCCTTGATCGCCTCGGCCACCGCCACCTTTTTGTTCCGGCAGTTTTTCCTGACCATTCCCGACGAGCTGGTGGAAGCCGCCCGCATGGACGGTGCCGGACCGATGCGCTTTTTCAAAGACGTGCTGCTTCCCTTGTCGGCCACCAACATCGCGGCGCTGTTTGTGATCCAGTTCATTTATGGGTGGAACCAATACCTGTGGCCGCTGCTGGTGACCACCAACGAAGACATGTACCCCGTCGTGCTGGGCATCAAACGCCTGATTTCGGGCGAATCCTGGACCGAATGGAACGTGGTCATGGCCGCCGCCATCCTGGCCATGCTGCCCCCGGCGCTGGTCGTGGTGCTGATGCAAAAATGGTTCGTTAAGGGCCTGGTTGATACTGAAAAATAATGGCTGCAATTACCCTTTCCCACATCCTCAAAACCTACGGCGCTGGCGCCAAAGCCAACACCGTCATCCACGACCTGAGCGCCAGCATTGCGGACGGCGAATTTGTCGTCATCGTTGGCCCCTCGGGCTGCGGCAAGTCCACCTTGCTGCGCATGGTGGCGGGCCTCGAAGACATCTCGGGCGGCACCATCTCGATTGGTGATCGCGTGGTGAACGAGCTGGAACCTGCCGAGCGCGACATCGCCATGGTGTTCCAAAACTACGCGCTGTACCCGCACATGAGCGTGTTCGACAACATGGCCTACGGTCTGAAAATCGCCAAGCGCCCGATGGAAGAAATCAAGGCCCGGGTGGACAAGGCGGCGGGCATCCTTGAACTGAGCCACCTGCTGCAACGCAAACCCCGCGAGCTGTCGGGCGGGCAGCGCCAGCGCGTGGCCATGGGCCGCGCCATCGTGCGCCAGCCGCAGGTGTTTTTGTTTGACGAGCCGCTGTCGAACCTCGACGCCAAGCTGCGCGCCCAAACCCGACTCGAGATTCAAAAGCTCCACCGCGAATTGGGCATCACCAGCTTGTTTGTGACGCACGACCAGGTCGAAGCCATGACGCTGGCTCAGCGCATGATCGTGATGAACGGCGGCCACATGGAGCAATTCGGCACGCCCGAAGAGGTGTACAACCGCCCGGCCAGCACCTTTGTGGCCAGCTTCATCGGCTCACCGCCCATGAACCTGCTCAAGCGCGCCCCGGGCACGCCTGAGGGGCAAATCCTGGGCATCCGCCCTGAGCATTTGGACATCACCCCCTCGGGGGGCTGGACACTGACGGTGGACACGGTGGAGCTGCTGGGCGCTGAACGTTTGGTGCATGCCCGATTGGGTGATGAAACGCTCACCTTGCGCGTGGACGAATCGGTCACGCCGCCGCTGCCGGGCAGCACCTTCCACGCCACACCCCGCGCCGACCGGGTGCACGGGTTTGACGCCCAGACCCAAAAACGCATCGCCTGAACCGAAGCCCATGCAAGCTTGGCCCTACTCCCGCTGGATCGCCCACCGAGGCGCTGGCAAACTCGCCCCCGAAAACACCCTGGCCGCCTTCCGGCTGGGCGCGGCGCACGGCTACCGCATGTTTGAGTGCGACGCCAAGCTCAGCGCTGATGGGGTGGTGTTTTTGATGCACGACGCCACCCTGGAGCGCACGACCAGCGGCCAAGGCGTTGGCGGTGAACTCACTTGGCACGCACTGTCGCAACTGGATGCGGGCGGCTGGCATTCACGCACTTACGCAGGCGAGCCTTTGCCCACCCTAGAAGCGCTGGCCCGTTTTTGCCTGGCCAACCGTTACCTCCTCAACATCGAGATCAAGCCCACCCC
>ERZ1034361.1404-NODE-1404-length-12884-cov-3.274225_pt1 | contig 12884 bp, 11 predicted proteins | sample MGYA00520617_ERZ1034361 | MGnify/ENA primary metagenome ERZ1034361 (study PRJEB33736, sample SAMEA104284507) | Azolla filiculoides | biome: Urban; feature: Water surface; material: Ditch water | place: Netherlands | collected 2015-10-28 | depth 0-0.1 m ... | reverse complement strand
AATAAACGGATGAAGCAAAAAAATTATGATACATTTTTTAAAATTTCTTTTCGCAACATTTCTAAACTCTTAATCATCGCTCTATCAATCACTTTTTCACGGGGTTGGCCAAAATTAAATTCTTCAACAATTACTTCATTTGGCGTAGCCAATGCTATAAAAACAGAACCAACCGCCGCATCTGTATCGTCTTTTGTAGGTCCGGCATTTCCTGTAGTGGCAATTGCATAGTCTGTTTGCATCATTTGCTTTACACGCAAAGCCATAGCCGAAGCCACTTCTGCACTAACTACAGAATGCTCTTGTATCAAGCTTTCTGAAACACCCAAAACATTAATTTTCACCTCAGTTGCATACGAAACTACACTTCCTTTAAAATAGGTTGAAGCCCCCGGAACCGATGTCAAAATTTCCGCAATTTTTCCACCCGTACAACTTTCTGCTGTAGCGATAGTTTTAAGTTGTTTTTTCAACAATCTTCCTACCACAACTTCAATCGTTTCATCATCATCAAAACCAACAATTATATCGTGGATAATCGCATCCAATGAGTTGACATTTGCTTCAATAGCAGCCTCTAACTTTTCCTTGTCGGTACCTCGTGCAGAAAGCCTCAAACGAACTCTTCCCGGCGCAGGCAAATAGGCTAGTTTAATAAACTCAGGAAGGTTATTTTCCCATTCTTCAATACGTTCAGCGACCATACTTTCCCCTTGTCCATAAGTAAGAATCGTTTTGTGAAGAATGTAAGGGCGCTTATATTCTTTGACTACTTTGGGAATTATTTCATTCTCAACCAAATATTTCATTTCAAAAGGAACTCCCGGAAGCGAAATAAAGACTGTATTTTCTTTTTTCATCCACATGCCCGGCGCGGTTCCCACTTGATTATGAAGTACAGTGCATTTTGAAGGAACAAGCGCTTGATCTTTATTGATTTGTGTTATAGTACGTTTATAAAAACCTTCTATAAGCTGTGTAACGTGAGTCAAAACATCTTGATTAACAACCAATTCGTCTTCAAAATAATCACAAAATGTTTTTTTGGTAATATCATCTTTCGTTGGTCCTAAACCTCCGGTTATGATCACTAAATCAACCGTATTTTGAAGCTTCAAAAAAGTATCCAGAATATGTTGTTTATTATCCGAAATCGAAATCATTTCGTGAATCTCTACTCCAATTCTATCTAATGATTTAGCTATAAAACCAGAATTTGTGTCTACAATTTGTCCTATTAAAATTTCGTCGCCAATAGTAATTATGGTTGCTTTCATTTTTGGAAGTATCTGTCAGAATTGATAATCTGTTGTTTTTTTAAAGTAAACACAAACAAAAAAAAGACTCAAAACCAAAATGGCGAATCTTTATTGTTTGTATTAAATTAGGAGTTTTTTTGCTACGAATGAAGTAAAAAACTACAAATCAAAGTCTTTTTTTATTTCTTTGATTGCATCACTTACTTGAGTTTTAACACTCTTGAAGGTCTCTTTAATATCTTTCTTTTTCCCTTCAGTTTTTGTCCAGGCTTCTATTTGCAGAATTTCTTCAAAAGCTACATTTAAACCTAACAAATCTAAACTGGGTTTTATTTTATGAGCATAAGCATATGCATGTTTATGATCTTTCTTTTTTATTCCTTCTTTAACTTGTAATAAATCGTCTGGAACTTCGGTAACAAACAGTGTCAGAATCTCTTTTACAAATTCTGGATCGTTGTCTGAAAGTGCGTACACTTTGGAAAGGTTGTATTTTAAAGCCATTATTTTACTTGTATTCTAAATAATTTTTGTCCTTCTAAAAATCCTTCTAAAACATCATCCGGTTTTACAACAGCAACTCCTTCCGGCGTTCCTGTAAAAATAATATCCCCTATTTTCAACGTAAAATATTGTGAAACATAAGAAATCAGTTCGTCAATATTCCACAACATAAAACTTGAATTACTTTTTTGAACCGTAATATTGTTATTAGTTAATTCAAATGTAATATTTTCTAATGAACTAAATTGATTTTTAGGCAAAAATTCTCCAATAACTGCCGAACCGTCAAATGCTTTGGCTTTTTCCCAAGGCAATCCTTTCGCTTTTAATTTTTCTTGCAAATCCCTTGCGGTAAAATCAATCCCTACACTAATTTCATCATAATATTTATTTGCAAATTCAGGCTCTATATACTTCCCTACTTTACTTATTTTTACGATTATTTCTATTTCATGATGAATATCCTCTGAAAATTCAGGAATTACAAACGGATGCTGCTTCAATAAAATGGCTGAATCTGGCTTCATAAAAACCACTGGTTCAGTAGGCCTTTCGTTTTGTAACTCTTCTATATGATTGGTGTAATTTCTACCGATGCAGATTATTTTCATAACTTGAGTTTTGGGTTCTGGGTTTTGGGTTCTGGGTTTTAGAAGAATGTTACTCCCAATACCTAAAACCCAATACCCCAATACCTATTTAGTATTTAGTTTTCTTAATTTAATGGCTGTCAAAACCTTTTTGGTATACAACGGAAAATCAGCATTCTGAATCCAACTAAAATAGCCTGGTTCAGTTTCTAAAACTTTATGCACTTTAACTCCTTTGTGTTTTCCAAAAGCAAAAATTTCTTCATCATCTTTATCAAAAGCAATCATTCCTGCAAAATCAGCAATCTTTTTTCGAGTTGAAAATTCAGAAAGCAATTTCATATCATTTTCCAATTCCGGATACCGGTCTAATTGTGCTTTTAATATTTCATAAGTAGCCATCGTATCCGCTTCCGCAGAATGGGCGTTTTCAAGGCCTTTATCACAATAAAACTTAAGTGCTGCGCTCAAGGTTCGCTCCTCCATTTTATGGAAAATCGTTTGAACATCAACAGAAACTCTGCCTTTCATATCAAAATCAACTCCGGCTCTCAGCAACTCTTCCGCTAATAGAGGAATATCAAATCGATCCGAATTAAACCCAGCCAAATCACTGTCTTTAACCATATTATACACCTGTGATGCCAACTCATTAAAAGTAGGCTCATTGGCTACTTTTTCATCTGTAATTCCATGAACCGCTGTTGTTTGTGGCGGAATTGGAATAGTTGGATTCACTAACCATGTTTTGCTTTCTTTGTTTCCGTTAGGATATACTTTAAATATTGAAATTTCTACAATTCTATCTTTTCCGATATCAATTCCTGTAGTTTCCAGGTCGAAAAAGCAAATTGGCCTATTGAGTTTGAGTTCCATTTTTATTTTTTATAAGGATACAAATATATCAATTTGAGTTTAATCTGATTTAAATTTTGCCGTTTAAAGTTGCTAAAAAACAATCCCTTTTTCATAAAAAAACCCTTTCAGAGTTCAGCACTCCAAAAGGGTTTGTATACTAAAATAGATTACAATTAAAAATCGCTGTCTACATCAAAAGTTTCTAAATAATCAGCTACTCGTTTTACAAAACTTCCTCCTAACGCACCATCAACCACTCTATGATCGTAACTGTGCGATAAAAACATTTTTTGGCGAATGCCTATAAAATCACCTTCCGGAGTTTCGATAACCGCAGGCACTTTACGAATTGCACCCAATGCTAAAATCCCAACTTGCGGCTGATTGATAATTGGCGTACCAAAAACACTTCCGAAAGAACCAACATTTGTAACTGTATACGTTCCTCCTTGTGTATCGTCTGGCTTTAATTTTCCCAGTTTAGCACGATTGCCTAAATCATTTACCGCTTTAGCCATACCAACCAAATTCAATTGATCTGCATTTTTAATTACAGGAACAATTAAGTTTCCGTTTGGCAATGCTGCCGCCATGCCAAGATTGATATTTTTCTTCTTGATAATATAATCACCTTCTACCGAAATATTCATTCCCGGAAAATCTTTCAAGGCTTTCGCCACTGCTTCCATGAATATTGGTGTGTAAGTCAACTTCTCACCTTCTCTTTTTTCGAAAGCTGTTTTAACTTTATCCCTCCATTTTACAATATTCGTTACATCAACTTCTATAAAAGATTGTACGTGTGCCGAAGTTTGGATAGAAGCCATCATATAACCGGAAATCAGCTTGCGCATTCTGTCCATTTCTACCATTTCATCACCACCGTTTACAGAAACCGGAGCTGCTGTTGACGATACTGTTTTGACTGCTATTTTTTGAGATTGGGATGCTATTTCTTTAGGCTCTTGAACCTTTGTTGGATTTGTTTTTTTGTTGGCAACAAAACTCAAAATATCTTCTTTAGTAACGCGTCCTTCTTTTCCGGAACCGCTGATACTTTCTAATTCAGCCATTGAAACACCTTCTTCTTTGGCAATATTTTTTACTAAAGGCGAAAAGAATTTATCACTTTCAGAGAAATTTACCGGAGCCGCAACAGTTTCTTTAACAGCTTCGATTGTTTTTTCAATGACGGCTACTTCAACTGGAGCAGCAACTTCTTCTTTTACTTTTGCAGGAGCTGCATCGCCTTCGGTTTCAATAATAGCTATGGTTTGTCCCACTTGAACTAAATCATCTTTACCAAATAATTGTTCTACTAAAACACCCGAAACTTCACTTGGCACTTCGCTGTCTACTTTATCAGTAGCAATTTCAAGAACTGCTTCGTCGGCTTCAATTTTTTCTCCAACTTGTTTCAACCAATTGGTTATTGTTGCTTCTGCAACGCTTTCTCCCATTTTTGGAAGTTTTAATTCAAATCTTGCCATATTATTACCCTAAAAGGTGATTTTGATTTTCAGTTTGCGAATTTACTAAATATTTTAAATATAAATTACATTAACCGCAATTTATCGCTCTATTTTTATAATCTCTCCTCTTTCGCTGTTTGTATTACTCCCAATTAAAAAATCAGAATATTTGGGTACAATTTTAAAAGTAAATCCTTTGTTTTTTAAAGACGCTAAAACGGCAATACTTTCTTTGAAAGAAACGAATTCGTTGTCCAGAATAATTTCGGTTCCGGCACCTTCATTAAGCAGTGACGAAAGTACCATTTTTTCTGTTTTTAAGTCGTGAAATACTACTTTTTTTTGTAAAATTAACACCAATTTATTTGCTAATTGTTCGCTGGAGGAATAAAGAACAAAAGATTTTGGAGGCGTTTTAATTTTGGGTTGCCCCTGAAATAGTTTAACCAAAGAAAAAAAGACAATTCCTACTTTCATAAAAGCGGAAAACAAAACAGAAACCTTGAAATGTTTTTGGTAAAAAAACTGCATGGCTTCCTGAAACCGTTTCATATACGTCCCATCTTTCACCGTACTTTCCCCTTTATAATGAATCACGGTCGTTTCATGAAAATAATAATTCGATTTTCCGGCCTTCAAAACAGTGTAAGACAAATCAATATCATCCGAATACATGAAGCATTTTTCATCAAAACCGCCAATTTCAAGGTATAAATCGCGTTTCATCAACATAAAAGCGCCCACGAGAATTTCGATTTTTCCGGTTTGATTTTCGTCTAAATGTTCTGCGTAGTATTTCCCGAAAATTTTTGACTTTGGAAACATCCTGTACAAACCGGTAATTTTGGTAAAAGCAACAAAAGGCGTTGGAATTCCTCGTTTACTTTCGGGCAGGAAATTCCCGGTTCCATCAATGAGTTTAACGCCTACAATGCCTAAATCGGATTGTTTTTTGGCGAAAGCCAGCACTTTACTAAACGTATCTTCGGCAACAACGGTATCCGGATTGAGAATGCAAATATATTCGCCCTGAGCTTGGGCAACTCCTATATTATTCCCTTTTGGAAAACCTGAATTTTCGTTATTTTGAATGAGTTTCACGTTTGGAAACCGCGTTTTCATCATGGCGCAACTGTCATCGGGAGAATTATTATCGACAACAATAATTTCGCCGTCAATGTTTTCTAAGGCGCTTTGAACGCTTAAAACACATTGCTCGAGAAAATAGCGAACATTATAATTGAGAATGATGACGGATAGTTGCATTTTTCAAAGATATATTTTAAGATGGAAAGTCGCAAAGAATGAAAGTAACAAAGTTTCGCTTCAAAAAGATTACTTTTGCAAAAAAATTAGCCTTGTGAATTACTTATCAGTCGAAAATATCTCAAAATCTTTTGGGGAAAGAACACTTTTTGAAAACATTTCTTTTGGAATTAACAAAGACCAAAAAATTGCCTTTATAGCCAAAAATGGTTCGGGGAAAACCTGCATCATGAAAATCATCAATGGCGAAGATGAGCCGGACACGGGACAAGTGGTTTTGAGAAAAGAAATCAAAATGGCATTCCTGTCACAAGATCATCAATTGCAGGATGAATTGACGATTGAAGAAAGTATTTTCGCTTCGGATAATGAAACTTTGAAAGTGATTGAGCGCTACGAAAAAGCATTGGAAAACCCAGAAGATGAAGAAGCGTATCAAAAAGCTTTTGACCAAATGGACCAACACAATGCTTGGGATTTTGAAACACAATTCAAACAAATTTTGTTTAAATTGAAGCTGGAAGATTTTAAATTAAAAGTAAAAAATCTTTCGGGTGGACAGAAAAAACGTTTATCACTAGCTATAATCCTAATCAATCGCCCAGACTTATTAATCTTAGATGAGCCTACGAATCACTTGGATTTAGAGATGATTGAATGGTTAGAAAGTTATTTTGCCAAAGAAAATATTACTTTGTTTATGGTGACACACGACCGGTTTTTCCTGGAACGTGTTTGTAACGAAATCATTGAATTAGACAACGGAAAATTATACCAATACAAAGGAAATTACTCTTATTATTTAGAGAAAAAAGAGGAACGAATTGCCTCCGAAAATTCTAGTGTCGATAAAGCGCAAAACTTATTCGTAAAAGAATTAGAATGGATGCGTCGCCAGCCAAAAGCGAGAACAACCAAATCAAAATCACGTCAGGATGATTTTTATGTCATCAAAGAAAAAGCGCAAAGTCGCCGCAGAGAGAACAAAGTAGAACTCGAAATAAATATGGAGCGTATGGGAAGTAAGATTATTGAGCTTCACAAAATCTCCAAAAAGTTCAAAGACCATGTCATTTTAGACAATTTCAGTTTTGATTTTCAACGTGGGGAACGCATCGGAATTATTGGTAAAAACGGAACCGGAAAATCGACTTTCCTGAATTTATTGACTGGAACAATTCCGCTTGACGGAGGAAAAGTTGTGGTGGGCGAAACCATAAAAATTGGATATTACACACAAACCGGTATCAATCCGAAACCGAATCAGCGTGTGATTGACATCATCAAAGAATACGGCGAATACATTCCGTTAACAAAAGGAAAAATTATTTCGGCTTCGCAATTGTTGGAGCGTTTTCTTTTTGATGCCAAAAAACAATATGATTTTGTCGAAAAATTAAGCGGTGGTGAATTGAAACGTTTGTATTTATGTACGGTTTTGATTCAGAATCCAAACTTCCTGATTCTGGATGAGCCTACGAATGACTTGGATATTGTGACCTTAAATGTACTCGAAAGTTTCCTTTTAGATTATCCCGGCTGTTTGCTTGTGGTGTCGCATGACAGGTACTTTATGGATAAAATTGTAGATCACTTATTTGTTTTTAGAGGCGATGGTGTGATTGAAGATTTCCCTGGGAATTATTCTGATTTCAGAGCTTATGAGGACAGCGCCGATGTAGCGCAAAAAGAAGAAAACAAAGCCGAGAAGAAAGATTGGAAACAAAACAATCCAACCGGAAATCTGACTTTCAACGAGCAAAAAGAATATCAGAAAATTGAACGTGAAATCAAAGATTTAGAAATCCAGAAAACAAATATCGAGCAATTATTCTCTGACGGAAAAATTGAAGAGTCAGCCATCGAGAAAAAAGCCAACGAATTGAAAAACATCATCAATAAAATTGAAGAGAAAGAGGAACGCTGGTTTGAACTTTCGGCCAAAATCGAAGGATAAACCACTCTAATTAACAACCTCAACACTTTTTTGCGGTAACAGTGAATTATAAAACCCTATCAGAGTTCAAACTCTGATAGGGTTTATTATTTAATCTCATTTTTTATTTTAATTGTACATAAACACAGTGCAACAAATAGTGCTACTCCTCTATTTCTAAGTAGTTTTACGCAAAATTTTACGCTAACAACCCAAGTTTTTACCCCATGGTACGTAAAACTTTACCTAAGAGACCTAAAATTTTACCCCTCATGACGTAAAATTTTACGCTGACAACCTAAAAATTTACGTAGCCATACGTAAAACTTTAGGTCCTTGACCCAAAATCTTAGGTCGCCGTACTTAAACTTTTAGGTTATTTTAGATATAAAATCAAAGCAAAAAGCATTTTCTTTAAAATAAAAATCTTAAATTTATAGTAGATTTTGATAGCTTCTATTCCAACTTAGAACAGGAACATACTTCCAATTACAACTGATATTCAAACAGTTAATTAATTTTACAAATATTCTAATTATTCATCTTATACTTAATTATCATGATAAATTTTAGTTTAAGACCACAAGGCGATTTTATCTGGACTGCCGAATACCGAGAGTTATATATTCTCACAGAACATTGGCAGTCCGATTTACAATTTTATAAAAGTGATTTGCGTTTTTTGTACCATCTTATTGATAAATATTTTATTTGGCTGGTCAACAAAGAAAATCTGGACGGAATGAGGACCATAGCGTCTGATTTGTCTGAAAGCGTCAAAAACTGTGACAAACTGCTGGAGAAAACGTCTAAACATTTGACTCATCTGGCCGAACTAATTGATGATCCTTTTAAATATGATTCTCATCAATTTAGAAGTGAGCACGAGGAATTAGAAAATGAGATTGCATCGTTTATCAAAAATTTCTGGAAAATCAAAAAAGACACCTTTGCAGTATCGGAACATGTTATCGAAAAAGGCGTTCAAAGACTAAATCCTTAGACTATGCCCGACTTATAGAAAACAAAAAAAACACAACAAAATGATTCTGTTGTGTTTTTTTATTGTACAAATCTGAAGTTTTTACCAAGCTATCGGATTGTAATCTTTGAGGAACTTCCCACACCAATGTTTGCCCGTATTAATACCGTCAAATAAGGGATCCATAACCCGTGCTGCACCATCAACAATATCTAATGGCGGCTGAAAATCTTCTTCTTCCTGTTTTCTTTTGGCTAATTCGGCAGGATCTTCATCGGTTACCCAACCGGTGTCAACTGCATTCATAAAAATTCCGTCTTTTGCCAAGGTTCCTGCTGCGGTGTGCGTTAACATATTCAGAGCGGCTTTCGCCATATTAGTATGCGGATGACGGTCTTCTTTGAAATCACGGTAAAACTTCCCTTCCATTGCCGAAACATTGATGATGTGTTTTTTGCCAGTATGATCCTTTTTCATCACTTCCGAAAGACGATTGCACAACACGAAAGGTGCCACCGAATTGACTAGCTGCACTTCAATCATTTCGGTCGTTTCTATTTGTCCTAATTTCAAACGCCAGCTGTTTACTTTTCGTAAATCGACTTGTTGCAAATCGGCATCGAGTTCGCCTTCTGGAAAAACTTCCTGCGCCACCAAAGCATTATCAAACGAATATGGAATTTGTGATAATTTGGCGGAAGCCCGCAAACCAATTCCAGGTTCGGGTCCGTGCCAAGTTACTGGCATATTTTCATTCGACGATGCGCCTAAAGTCAAAACTTTCAACTCCTCCAAACAATTGGTGTGATCCAATAATAATTCTTGTGCTTTTTGGGGCAAAGAAGCAATAGGACGCTCTTCATTTTCTATCAAATGGGTATAAAAACCAGCTGGTCGTCGCACAGTTTGAGCAGCATTATTGATTAAAATATCCAATCGACCGTATTTTTGTTCTATAAAATTGCAAAAAATCTCTACACTCGGAATATGTCGCAAATCCAATCCGTGAATTTTCAAGCGATGTCCCCATTCCATAAAATCATCTTCTTTGGAAAATCGCAAAGCTGAATCCACAGGAAAACGAGTCGTAGCAATGACAGTTGCTCCACCACGCAAAAGCATCAAGGTAATATGATAACCAATTTTCAGGCGAGAACCTGTAATCACGGCTATTTGTCCATTGACATCGGCGGTTTGAAAACGTTTGGCATAATTAAAATCACCACAATCGCAGCACATTGTATCATAAAAATGGTGCATTTTGGTAAACTCTGTCTTGCAAACATAGCACTTTTTAGGCGTTTCGAGTTCCAATTGTTCTTTGTGTTCCAAATCGTGCGAAGCCAATAATTTGGGTGCTACAAAAACACTCGCTTCCCGAGCCGAACGAATTCCAGTTTCCTTGCGAGCCGTTCGGTCTTTTTTTTCCTGTTTGCGTTTGGCTATGGCTTTTCCGTCCTTTTTTCTTTTGGCAAATTCATCTCTATCCGGACGTGAAAATTGTCCTGCCGCTTTGATTAAAGCAATTCGTTGTTCTTTTGGAATTTCGAATATTTGATCAGTATCGGTATTTAATTGTGCCAAAATAGCAATGCATCGGTCAATTTCTTCCGAACTTATTGTAGTTTTATTTTCTATTTCTTCGTTTACCATTGTAAAAAAGCATTTTCTTTAGGAAAATTATAAGGCTGCAAATATAGTCTTTAAAGTTATATTGTTTTCAAAGTCAAAAGCTATTTCATAGTGACTCTCAAAGCAAACGTAAAGCCTCACAAAGTTTATTTTTTGTTTTTCAAATTATAAAAAATCTCCTTGTATCTTTGCGTTTTTAGTTTGCGAACCTTTGCGTAATAAAATATGTTATTCCAAATCCAGTCTTATCTTAAATTCCTTTGGCATTCCAAAAATGAACACGCTGTGCATTCGCCATTTGTTTTTAATTTGATAACCAAATGCTTTTATGACAAAAAATCAAAACCACAATATACAGTTTTAAAAGAATATAGAAATTCGCTTTTAGCAAACAAAAACACGATTGAAGTAACTGATTTTGGTGCAGGTTCCAAAGTTTTCAAATCGAACACCCGACAAATTAATCAAATTGTCAAAACGGCAGGAATTTCTCCAAAACGAGCCGAATTATTATTCCGAATTACAAATTATTTCCAACCTGACTCGAGCGACAGCGAACAGGCGAAGCAAAACATTTTAGAAATTGGCACTTCATTAGGATTAGCGACTTCTGCCCTAGCCTTGGGGAATCCAAAAGCTAAAATCACAACACTCGAAGGCTGTTCACAAACTGCCAAACAAGCACAATTGCAATTGCAAAATTTCAATATTAATAATGTAGAAAGTATTACTACCGAATTTTCAAGCTACCTCAAAACCCAAAACCCAAAACCCAAAACCCACGACCTCATTTACTTCGACGGCAACCATTCCAAAACCGCCACTTTAGACTATTTTGAATTGCTTTTACCAACCATAACCAATGATTCTGTTTGGATTTTTGATGACATTCATTGGTCTCCCGATATGGAAGAAGCCTGGGAAATTATAAAAAAACATCCAAAAATATCCGTGACTATCGACACTTTTCAATGGGGACTGGTCTTCTTCAGACAAGAACAACCGAAGGAACATTTTGTGATTCGGGTTTAAAATAGTTTAAAAGTTTAAGGGTTTAAGAGATTAAAGTTATTTAAATTTGTTGTAACATTACTAAAAAAAGCAAAGAATACTATGAAAAAATTTGGCTTAGATATAAAAGACATTGTAAGAGTAATATTAGTATTATTACAGCTAATGAATACTTAAATTCTCTAACAAAACATAAAATTAATAATAAAAAATAATTTATAAAAAGAATACTTAAAATTTAATAAAATATATAAAATGTTTTTGTTCACATTATTATAATAAATATTACGCAATTTTATAATACTGAGAAAAAAATTAAAAATGAAGAAGCTTGTCTATAAAAATTTTTCTCACAACAATTTATTTTATGTTTTTAAAAAAGGATTTTTTAAAGTAATGATATTTTTTAGAAACAACACTATTTAACAAACTTGGAAATGAGCGCATTATTCAATTACTTCCTTTGCATCCTGCATAGTGTAATAAATTTCATTTGATGATTTATTTAATAAATTTACATTGTCAAGCAATACTCTTGAACTCTCTTCAAGAACCAATCCATTTGATTTGTTTTCTTGAAGCATTTGATTTATGATATTTGATAAATTATTTAAACCAATTGCTACATTTCCGCTAGGATTCTGAATTTCATCTACAAAATTTAATTTTGAATATTTTTCAAGTGATGTTAAAATGACATTAATATCTTCATTTACATTTGATTTGAGAGATTCAAAACTATTTTTTTCTATTTCTGTTCCTGAAGAAATAATTTTATAGGTATTTTTATCAATAATTACCATTTCATTATCATCAATCGGAATGTATTTCTCAGTAATATTTGAAAGCGCATTCGCATCACTCGAAAGAAATAAATCATTTCCTGCAATTCCAACTACCAGAGGACTTCCGAGTTTTATAGCAATAATTTGATCTGGATTTTCTCTATCAATAATAGCCAAAGCATATGCTCCAGTTATGAGTTCACGCACTTTTTTGATAGTAGTTTCTAAATCTTTTTCAAATACGTATTCGATCAAATTTGCTACGACTTCAGAGTCGGTATCACCATAAAAAGTATATCCTTTTGAAATCAGTTCTTTTTTGAGTTCAATATAGTTTTCAATAATTCCGTTATGTACGAGATAAAATCTCCCATTTTGACTATAATGCGGATGAGTATTTTCGAGTGTTACTCAACCATGAGTTGCCCATCTCGTGTGAGCGATTCATGTATGAAAAGTGCTCGTATCTTTTTTGTTATTTTCGAGTTTTGTAGCAAGATTAGAAACTCTTCCAATCGCTTTTTCGATATAAATATCTCAGTTATTATTTACAAGTGTCAGTCAAGCACTATCATATCATCTGTATTCA
>ERZ1034361.1403-NODE-1403-length-12888-cov-2.667395_pt1 | contig 12888 bp, 13 predicted proteins | sample MGYA00520617_ERZ1034361 | MGnify/ENA primary metagenome ERZ1034361 (study PRJEB33736, sample SAMEA104284507) | Azolla filiculoides | biome: Urban; feature: Water surface; material: Ditch water | place: Netherlands | collected 2015-10-28 | depth 0-0.1 m ... | reverse complement strand
GCTGCATACCTTGCTGTCGCAACTGCCGCTGTTCCCCTACATGAAGATCCAGGTCACGCCGCTGGCGCAGCACCCGTCGGCCATCGCCTGAAGCCCCCCCTAACCACACATTCCATCGACCCATCCCTCTCACGGAGACAACCATGGCTGAATTTACCCAACAACAATTGCTCGACCACGTCAACACGGTACAGATCGCGCCCGGCAATGCCCGTGTGCGCGCGATCACCGAACGCATCGTGAGCGACCTGTTCAAGACCATCGATGCGCTGGACATCCAGCCCGACGAGTTCTGGAAGGCCATGGACTGGCTGGCCCGCTTGGGCGCCAGCGGCCAGATTGGTCTGATCACTGCCGGCCTGGGCTTCGACCGCCTGCTGGACATCCGCGCCGACGAGGCCGACCAGCAGGCCGGGCGCACAGGCGGCACGCCGCGCGCCATCGAAGGTCCGTTATTCGTGGCAGGAGCGCCGACGTCAAAGGGGGAAGTGCGTCTCGACGAAGGCACGCCCAAGGGCGAGGTGTTCGTGATGGAGGGCCAGGTGCTGGACCTCGACGGCCAGCCCGTGCCCCACGCCATGATCGACGTGTGGCATGCCAACGAAGTCGGCGGCTACTCGCACTTCTTTCCCGGCATGCAGCCGTACGAATTGCGTCGCCGCATCGAAGCCGATGCGAACGGCCACTACCGTTTCCGCAGCTACCTGCCGCCCGGCTATGCGATTCCGCCCAACAGCCCCACGTCGGAGCTGTTCGAGGCACTGGGCCGCCACGGCCACCGCCCCGCGCACATTCACTTTCTGGTGGTGGCCCCGGGCCTGCGCACGCTGACGACCCAGGTCAACATTCCGGGCGACACCTACATTGACGACGACTTCGCCTTCGCGACCCGGGACGGCCTGATCGTCACGCTGGAGCGCGACGTGCCTGCGGCGGGTTATGCATCGCTGGGGATTGAGGCGCCTTTCGTGCGCTCGCGCTTCAACTTTGTGATGCAGAAGGCGTGCAATGACAGCGAGGCGCTGCCGTTGACCCGCATGGAACGCGTCACTGCCTGACCGCCCCACCCCCACTGCATTGCGAGACCACCCCATGAACCGCTCCCGTTTCAACGCGCTCCTGCTGGCGGCCACTGTGTTGCCGCTGGGTCTGGCCCTGCCCGCGCAGGCCGAAGAATGGCCCTCCAAACCGATTCGCTGGGTGGTCCCGTTCCCGCCCGGCGGCGCCATGGACGCCATTGCCCGCGCCCTGGGAGAAAAGGCGTCCAAAACCCTCGGCCCGCCGATCGTGATTGAAAACAAGCCCGGCGCGGGCGGCAACATTGGCGCCGATTTCGTCGCCAAGTCCGCGCCGGACGGCCACACGCTGATGATCACCTCGATCGGCATGGCGACCAACAAGTTCCTGTACGCCAAGCTCAACTACGACCCGGTCAAGGACTTTGCGCCCGTGAGCCTGCTGGCAGTGGTGCCCAACGTGCTGGTGACGAACGCCACGCAGCCCAACGTCAAGACCGTGGCCGATGTGGTGGCGAACGCCAAGGCACAGCCCAGCCGTCTGACCTATGCGTCGGCGGGCAATGGCACCTCGATCCATCTAGCGGGCGAAGTGTTTACGGCGCTGGCCAAGGTGGACATGCAGCACATTCCGTACAAGGGCAGTGGCCCGGCCGTCACGGACTTGCTGGGCGGGCAGGTCAACTACATGTTCGACAGCATCACCTCGGCCAAGCCGCACATCCTGTCGGGCAAGCTGCGGGCGATTGGCCTGACCACGGCCAAACGCTCCAGCGCCTTGCCGAACGTGCCGACCCTGGCCGAGGCTGGGCTGCCGGGTTACGAAGTCTCGCCCTGGTTTGCCGTTTTTGTACCGGCCGGCACGCCCAAGCCCATCATCGCCAAGCTCAATGCCGCCTTGCTGGGCGCCATGCACCAGCCCGACACGGTGGCCAAATTCGCCACCATCGGTGCCGAGCCCGTGGGCTCCACCCCGGAGGAAATGGCGGCCCACCTGACCCGCGAAATCGACCGCTGGGGCAAACTGATCGCCGAGAAAAACATCAAGGCGGATTGAGTCCATGCCCACGCACGCACTTCACTTCACCGGCCAAGGGCAGGGGCCCACCGTGGTGCTCAGCCACGCCTTGGGCTGCAACCTGGGGATGTGGGACGCGGTGGCCGCCGCGCTGCAGGACCAGTTCACGGTGCTCCGCTACGACCAGCGCGGGCATGGCCAGTCGGGCTGCACGGACCGGCCTTTCACGATCGACGACATGGCCGATGACGCGGCCCGGCTGATTGCGCAGGAGGTCGGCGAGGCGGTGCATTTTGTCGGCCTGTCCATGGGCGGCATGGTGGCGCAATCGCTGGCGGCGCGCCATCCGCAGGCGGTCAAAAGCATCGTGATCGCGAACTCGGCCAGTCACTATGACGATGCGGCGCGCGCCCAGTGGGCCTTGCGCATCCAGACCGTGCAGACGCAGGGGCTGGGGGCGATCGCGGACGGCGCGCTGGCGCGCTGGTTTACCCCCGTCTTCATGCAGGACACCGTGCAGGGCGGGGCGCAACAGGTCGCCAGGATGAAGGCTGAACTGGAGGCGCTGGACCCCCGGGCCTACGCCGCCTGCTGCGATGCCGTGGCACATATCGACTTCCGGGCCAGCAATGCGGGGGTGCAGTGTCCTGCGCTGGTGATTGCCGGCACGCTGGACCAGGCCACGCCGCTGGCGATGTCAGAGGCCCTCCGGGCGCAGATTCCCGGCGCGGCATTGCAGACGATCGCGGCCGCCCACCTGAGCGCGGTGGAGCAACCCCAGGCGTTTGCCGACCTGTTGCGCACGTTCCTGCAAGCGCACGCTGGCCCGAACTGAGCCGGCTGCACAGCTCCGGCATGCGGTAGCGCTGGCCGGTTCAGCCGTGCAGGACCTGGTCGAGTTCGGCCAGGTTGCGCAGGGGCCGGATGCGCCGGGCTAGGTCGGCCGGCACGGTGTCGGCATGGCACAGCGAAAACACCTGCATCCCCGCACACAAGCCGGCTTCAATGCCCGGCAAGCTGTCTTCCACCACGGCGCAGCGCGCGGGTGCCACGCCCAGCGCCTGCGCGGCATGCAGGAACAGGCCCGGTGCAGGTTTGAAGTGCCCGACCTCGTAGGCGCTGAACAGCCGGTCTTCGAAATACGGCAGCAGCCCGGTGAGGCCCAGGGTGAGCTCGGCTTTTTCGCGCGGGCCGTTGGTGGCGACGCAGAACGGCCGCTGCAGGCGCGCCACCAACTCCAGTGCGCCGGGCATGGCGTGCAGTCCTTCACGAAAGCGCTCCGCCATCACGCGGCGGATGTGTGCGGTGAACGTGGGGGCGAAGTCATCCTGCCGTTGGGGCAGCCGCGCGCCGATGGCCTCGATGCTCAGGGCCATGCGCTGGCCCCGGAACGCCGCATGGGCCTGCGCACGGGTCATCTCGACACCCAGCTTGGCGGCCTCTTCATGCAGCACGTCCATGCCGGGTACCTCACTGTCCACCAGCGTGCCGTCAAGGTCGAAGAGCAGTGCAGCTATTTCCATCGTTGTATGTGATGCCCTGGTGGGCTGGGTAGTTGTTGTCGAGTGCGTGGCTGCCTCGGGTGCGCCTTTCAGACGCGCCAGGCGGGTAGTTCCCAGTTCCGCCACAGGGCCAGCCCGCGCAGGCCGGCGGTCACCGCCAGGCAGCCTGTCAGGGCCGTCCAGCCGGGGGCATCCATTTGCCAAAGGCCGATGTAGACCCAGCCGCCGGCAAAGGCGCACACGGCATAGGGCCGGTGGTCGCGGAAGGCGGTGGGGATTTCGTTGCAGACCATGTCGCGCAGCACGCCGCCAAAGACGCCGGTGACCACGCCCATCATCACCGCCACCAGCGGCGGCATCAGCGCGTTGAGGGCATGGTGCACGCCGGTCGCGGTGAACAGGCCCAGGCCCAGCGCGTCCGGCCACTGGATGGCTTTTTCCGTCAGCTCGAAGTGCCGGTGCCGCAGGAACAGCATGGCCAGCACGCACAGGCCCAGCACGCCCCAGAGCACCTCGACATGCTGCACCCAGAAAAACGGCCGCTGGTCCAGCAGCAGGTCGCGCAGCGTGCCGCCACCGAACGCCGCCAGGAAGGCCACCACGCAAATGCCCACGATGTCGAGTTTCTTGCGGGCGGCCTCCATCAGGCCAGACAGTGCGAAGGCCGCTGTGGCCGCCAGCTCGACCAGCAAGCGCAGGGTTTCGCCCCAGGATTGAATGCCATACATAGAGCAGGATTGTCGCCTGAACCGGGTCTGCAAACGCCGCGCCGGCCGGTTAACATGGCCGCCGCCTGCGCCCCCGTGCGCTGGCCCATGCCCTGATTTCCAACTCCGCCGTCCGTCTGCGCTGGCGCGGACCTGAAAGACCCGCCACCGTGCTGTTTCCGCTGATCACCGATCCCTTTTTCTACGCCGTGTCCATCCCTGCCGTGCTGCTGCTGGGCATCAGCAAGAGCGGCTTTGGCGCCGGCTTTGGCTCGCTGGCCGTGCCGATGATGGCGCTGGCTGTCACGGTGCCGCAGGCGGCAGCCATCCTGATGCCGGTGCTGCTGGTGATGGACCTGCTGGGCATGGCCGCGTTTCGCAAGGACTTTGACAAGCCGTTGCTGAAATTCCTGCTGCCGTTCGGGTTGCTGGGTATCGGCGTGGGCACGCTGCTGTTCAAGCTGCTCGACCCCAAAGTGGTGGCCGGCATTGTGGGCGGCTTCACGTTGCTGTTTCTCGCGCAGCGTCTGCTGTTTCCGCCCAAGCCCGACGCGGCCCCGCCGCTACGCTGGGTCGGCGCCCTCCTCACGGCCACTTCGGGGTTCACCAGCTTCATTGCCCACGCGGGCGGCCCGCCGATCAATGCCTACGTGATTCCGCTCAAGATGAAACCGATGCTGTTTACCGGCACCATGGCTTTCTTCTTTTTCTTCATCAACCTGGCCAAGTGGCTTCCGTACGCCTGGCTGGGCTTGCTGGACACACGCAATTTCGCGACCTCGCTGGTGCTGCTGCCTTTGGCGCCCGTGGGTGTCTGGGTGGGCGTGCGCATCGCCAAAAGCATCAGTCCGGTGCTGTTTTACCGGTTCATCTATGTTGGCATGGCCCTGACCGGGGTCAAGCTGCTGTGGGATGCCTTCCGATAAAAGTCCTGAATTGATAGCTTGAAATGACCATTCCACGCTGGGATGGTGCCTTTTTATCTTGAAAATCAACCTGCGGGCTTCGTCGCCTCATCCTGCGGCGTCCCTGTCGCCTGCTGATCCGCTTCGGCACGCTCCTGCGCCATCTGCTCCTTGAGTTGCAGGCGGCCGCGCTTGACCAGGGCGATGAGCTTGGCTTCGTCCTTGTGGTGCGGGTACATCTTGGCCATCAGCGCCAGGTTGTGGGCGCGGAAGCGCTCCGCGGCGTGCAGCGCGGCCTCCGGGGGCTGGCCCAGCAGCTCCATCACGCTGCGCGCGCTGGCCAGGCTGCTCTCGAAAACTTCCCGTTGCGCGTGGGTGATGTGGCGGTCCCGCAGGGCGTACCAGTGGGAGACGTCACGCGCGCGGGCGACGATCTGCAGGTGCGGGAAATGCTGCTTCGCCAGGTCGATAACCGCCAGCGACTGGTCAGGGGCATCCACTGCCACCACCAGCACGCGGGCCTGGGCCGCACCCGCCATGCGCAGCAGGTCGAGCCGCGTGGCGTCGCCGTAGAACACCCGGTAGCCAAAGCGCCGGGTCTGCTCGATCAGTTCGGCGTCGTGGTCCAGCACCGTGGCGCGGATGCCTTGCGCCGCCAGCGTGCGGCCCACGATCTGTCCGTAGCGCCCGAAGCCGGCGATGATGACCGGCGCTTCCTGAGGCTCTGAAATTTCCTCGGGGGTGGGCGCCGGGCGGCGGCTGAAGCGCGGCAGCACGAGCCGGTCCATCAGCAACAGCAGCAGCGGTCCGAGCACCATCGACAGCGTGACGGCGCCCACCAGCAGCGACGATGTCTTTTCAGGAAACACCCGCGCCCCCACGGCCGTCTGGAACACCACGAAGGCAAATTCGCCGCCCTGCGCCAGCAGCAGCGTGAACACGGGGCGCTCCTGCAGCGGAATGCCCATCAGCCGGGACAGGCCGTAGATCACCAGCAGCTTGATCAGCAGGAAGCCGGCCAGGATGGCCGCGACCTTGCCAGGCGACCCCATCAGCACGCCAAAGTCGATGTTCATGCCCACCGCCATGAAGAACAGGCCCAGCAACAGACCCTTGAACGGCTCGATGTCGGTTTCCAGTTCGCGCCGGAACTCGCTCTCGGCCAGCAGCACGCCGGCCAGAAAGGCGCCCAGCGCCATGGACAGGTCCAGCACCAGCATCAGGGCCGAGATGCCCACCACCAGCAGCAGGGCGGTGGCGGTGAAGATCTCGGGCGTCTTGCTGCGCGCGATCCAGCGCAGCAGCGGGCGCACCAGCAGGCGGCCACCGACGATGATGGCGATGATCGCGCCGGCCACGCGCAGGCCTTCAACCAGCAGGTTGCTGTCGTCGCGCTCCGACACCGTACCCAGCAGCGGCACCAGCGCCAGGATGGGAATGGCGGCCACGTCCTGGAACAGCAGGATCGAAAAACCCGCCTCGCCGCTGGATGTGCGCAGCAGGTTGCGCTCGTTGAATGCCTGCAGCGCAATGGCCGTGGACGACAGCGCCAGACCCAGCGAGGCCACCAGCGCCACCTTCCAGCGCACGCCAAACAGCATCGCCACGGCTGTCATGACTGCCGCGCAGGCCAGTACCTGCGCGCTGCCCCAGCCAAAGATCGGGCGGCGCAGGCTCCACAGGCGGCGCGGCTCCAGCTCCATGCCGATCAGGAACAGCATCAGCACCACACCGAATTCGGCAAAGTGCAGCAGGTCGTCCACGTTGCTGACCAGCTTCAGGCCCCAGGGCCCGATGGCCATGCCGGCGGCCAGGTAGCCCATGACGGTGCCCAGGCCGAGCGCCTTGAAAAGTGGCACCGCAATGACCGCGGCGGAGAGGTAGATCAGGCTGTACGTCAGCCAGGAGGGCATGTGTTCCATGCCGTGAACATACCTGATGCCGGCGTCAGGGCGGCGGGGCGGGCTGGCTGCTGTCGCTGGCTGGACACCGGGCGACCCTGCACGGCGCTACATTGGCACGATGAAAACCTTCCAGACCCTCCAAGACCTGGCCGCCTGCGTGGGCCAGGAAGTCGCCGTCAGCGACTGGACCACCATCACGCAGCAACAGGTCAACCAGTTCGCCGAGGCCACGGGCGACCACCAGTGGATCCATGTGGATGTTGAAAAGGCCAAGGCCGGCCCGTTTGGCGGCCCGATTGCCCACGGCTTTCTGACCTTGTCACTGGTGCCGCAGTTTTTTAGTTCCACGTTCAAGGTGGTCGAGGCGGCCATGGGCGTGAACTACGGCCTGAACAAGGTGCGCTTCATCGCCCCCGTGCCCGTGGGCAGCCGCCTGCGGGCCCGCATGAAACTGCTGTCGGCCGACCCGATCGACAACCACGGCTTTCAGATGGCCTGGGAGGTCACCATCGAGCGCGAAGGTGCGGCCAAGCCGGTGTGTGTGGCCGAGTCGCTGGCGCGCATGTATTGAGGAATTTTTAGGGTAAAACCCCACATCCCAGCGTCAAATGGTGCTGCGATGCTATCGATCGTGATGATTCAAGGCATGGCGTTATGCCACCTCAGGCGAGGTAAAACCGTTTTGCCTCCAGGCCTCGAAGACTGTCACGGCCACTGCATTGGACAGGTTCAGGCTGCGCTGGCCGGCACGCATCGGCAGCCGCAGTTGTTGGGCGGGCGGAAAGCTTTCGCGCAAGGCAGGCGCCAGGCCGCGGGTCTCCGAGCCGAAGACCAGCCAGTCGCCGGGCTGCCAGGCCACGTCGTACACCGTGCGCGTGCCGCGCGTGGTCAGCGCGAACAGGCGTGCCGGGTCGGGGCGTTCGGTGTCCAGAAAGGTCGCCCAGCTGGCATGGCGCCGCAGCGTGGCGTACTCGTGGTAGTCGAGGCCTGCGCGGCGCATGTGCTTGTCGTCCATCGAAAAGCCCAGCGGCTCGATCAGGTGCAGCGTGCAGCCGGTGTTGGCCGCCAGGCGGATGACGTTGCCCGTGTTGGGCGGGATTTCGGGTTCAACGAGGACGATATGGAACATGGCGGGATTGTCGCCGGGCCGTGCGCGGCCCAGCCCGGCTTGTCATTCCGTGCGGGCGAAGACCACGGCCGTGATGTGGGTGGCCCCGGCCTGGCGCAGGGCCTGCGCAGCGGCGTGGAGCGAGGCGCCGCTGGTCATCACGTCGTCCACCAGCACCACGCGCTGGCCGCGCAAGGTGGCCGCGCGCAGCGGCTCCACGGCGAAGGCACCCTGCATGTTGCGCAGGCGCTCGGTACGGTGGAGTTCGGTCTGAGGCAGCGTGTGCCGGGTGCGCAGCAGCAGCGTGGCGTCGGTGGTGCGCGGGGCCAGTTGCTTTGCCAGAAGCAGGGCCTGGTTGAAGCCACGCGTGGCCAGCCGCTCGCGCGAGAGTGGCATTGGCAGCACATAGCCGGCCTGCTCCAGCGCCGGCTCCACCCAAGGCGTGCTGCGCATCAGGGTGGCGAGCGTGTGCGCCCAGCCCGGCTGGCTGCCAAACTTGAACTGTGTTACGCAGTCAGACCAAGGCCAGATGTAGGGCATGGCAGCCAGGCAGGCGTCCAGCGGCGGGGGCTGGATCAGGCAGGCTCCGCACCGCAGGATGCCTGACGGCACGGGGAGTGCGCACGTTGCGCAGCGTGGCACGGGTTGTGCAAAGCGGGCCACGCAGACGTCGCACACCACCCGGGCCGGCCAGGCATGGCACACCGTGCACCGGGCGGGCAGCTTGTGCGAAACCCTCTGGATCAGCTGGCGGAACATGAATCAATATACTGCGTCGCCACCACCGTTCCCCGTCACCCGCCAGCACCATGCCCAACGAACTGCCTCCCACCATCGACCCCGTCGCTGCCGCGCGCTGGGCTGCGCTGACGATGCCGGCTGGCGCGCAGCCGGATGGCAGGCTGGATTCCCCCTGGTTGCACGAGGAGGTTGCGCGACGCATGGAAGAACGGCTTGGCTGGATCAGGCAGCAACCGCAGCAGTGGGCCCATTGGGAGCCCGTGCGTGGCGGGTTGCAGGCCCACGCCCTGCTGGCGCGCCGGTATCCGGATTCTGCGTGTTTTGTGGTAGAACCCAGCGTGGAACGGTTGAAGTTTGCTATTGAAAAAATAGAAAAACCCTGGTGGAGTCCGGCCCGCTGGAAGGCTGCATCCCAGCGTTTCGAGCCGCCCCGCGAGGCGGGGGTGCAGATGGTCTGGGCGAACATGCTGCTGCACCACGCCGCAGATCCGCAGGCCTTGATGGCGCAGTGGCACCGTGCGCTAAGTGTGGACGGATTCGTGATGTTTTCCTGTTTCGGTCCTGACACCTTGCGTGAACTGCGCGCGCTCTACGCCGCGCTGGGCTGGCCGGCGCCAGCGCACGAGTTCACCGACATGCACGACTGGGGCGACATGCTGGTCCACGCCGGCTTTGCCGAGCCGGTCATGGACATGGAGCGCATCAGCCTGAGTTTCGAGACGCCGCAACGCCTGCTCCAGGAGTTGCGTGAACTTGGACGCAACCTGCATCCCGGCCGCTTCGCCGGGCTGCGCGGCCGCACCTGGCTTGCAGACCTGCACCGCGCACTTGTGGCGCGGCTGGCCCGTCCGGAGGAAGGCGGCCGTCTGGGGTTGACCTTCGAGATCATCTACGGCCATGCGTTCAAACCGGTGCCACGCCTGCGCCTGCAAGCCGAAAGTCAGGTCAGCCTGGAGGAGATGCGTGCGACGTTGCGGCAGAGCAAAAAGAATTCGGCGTTGGATTGAGAAATATCAAAGACCTGTGCCGACTCGGTTAAGATTAGCGGCTGTGAATGTATCGATTCGGCATTTTCCGCACCTCTGTCAATAGAGTTTGACGCGTGTCAAATCCAGTGTTCCGTTTTGCCAGTGTTTCCGGTCAGAACATCGACTGGATGCTCAAGCGCAATTGCTCGGTGACGCCATCCCAGCTGGGGTGGATGTACGGTTCGCTGTGCTTTGTGTCGCTGGGCATTGGTGTGTTTTTCTGGATGCAGGGCGCCCGCCTTGTACTCGGGTTTGCGTGGATTGAGTTGGTGGCGGTCGGTCTGGCATTCTTGGCTTATGCCCGGCATGCCACCGATGGCGAAACCATTTCCCTGCAGGGTGGCCGTCTGGTCGTTGAGCTGGAGCTGGCGGGGCGGCGCGAACGTGCCGAGTTCCATCGGGATTGGGTGCGGGTCGAACCTCAGGCGGGTGACACTTCATTGATTGAGGTGTCCGGCCAGGGGCGGGCCGTCAAGGTGGGGCGCTATGTGCGTCCCGAGTTGCGCCCGGCGTTGGCGTACGAAATTCGAAGGGCATTGCGCCAGGCGTGATGTCGGTGCGGCGGCCGCAGGGCTGCGGCGGTGGGTGTCAGGTTAATCATAGGCAAGAGAAGTGAACACGATGAAGAGCATTCCCAACAAACTGGCTTCACTGCTGTGTCATGCGGGCGTGTGGGCCGGCGCCTGGGTCGCGACGGCGGCACAGGCCGTCAACGACCTGCCCGGTGGCCCCGCGGTCAATCAGCTCAATCTTCCAGAGCCGGCGACCAAGATTGCCGCAGAGCAGAATTCGCTCCACTGGATGATGTTGATCCTGTGTACCGTGATCTTTGTTGCGGTGTTTTCGGTGATGTTCTATTCCATCTGGAAGCACCGCAAGTCCGTGGGGCACAAGCCCGCCAATTTCCATGAGTCGGTGACGGTCGAAATTGTCTGGACCATTGTTCCCTTCATCATCGTGATCCTGATGGCCCTGCCAGCCACCAAGCTGCTGGTCGCACAGAAAGACACCACCAACGCTGATCTGACGGTCAAGGCCACGGGTTACCAGTGGAAGTGGGGCTACGACTACATCAAGGGTGAAGGCGAGGGGATCGGGTTCATCTCGACGCTGGATTCCGGGCAGCGCGCCATGTCGGACGCCGGCAGGCCGCAGGGTGATAACTACCTGTTCAAGGTGGACAATCCGCTCGTGGTGCCGGTCGGCAAGAAGATTCGTGTCATCACGACGGCCAACGACGTCATTCATGCGTTTGCCGTGCCGCAGTTCGGTATCAAGCAGGATGCGATCCCCGGCTTCGTGCGCGACACCTGGTTCCGCGCTGAAAAAGTGGGTGATTTCTACGGCCAGTGCCAAGAGCTGTGCGGCAAGGAGCACGCTTACATGCCCATTCACGTCAAGGTGGTATCTGCCGAGGACTATACGAAGTGGGTGGATGGCGAGAAGAAGAAGCTGGCTGCCAAGGCGGATGATCCCTCCAAGGTGTGGACCCAGACGGACCTGATCGCCCGCGGTGAGAAAGTCTACGCAGCCAACTGCGCCGCCTGCCATCAAGCCAATGGCAAGGGCGCAGGGCCCATCCTGCCGCTCGACGGGTCGGCCAAGGTGCTTGACGCGGACAAGCTGGTCCAGGTACAGGTGCTGCTCAACGGTCAGAACAATGGCGCCATGCCCGCCTGGAAACAGTTGTCTGACACCGAAATTGCCGCTGTGATTACGTTCACCAAGAACAGCTGGTCCAACAAGACCGGTCAGATCGTGCAGCCCGCCGAAGTCAAGACGGCCCGCAAGTAAGTCAGTACCGCATTGTTGATAAAGAATTGAGAAGGAATCCCGACATGAGTGCTGTCCTCGACACCCACGGCCATGGTGATCACGCCCATGACGATCACGGGCATGCGCCCAGCGGCTGGAAGCGCTGGGTCTATGCGACCAACCACAAGGACATTGGAACCCTGTACCTGCTGTTCTCGTTCACCATGCTGATGATCGGTGGCGTTCTTGCGCTGCTGATCCGGGCCGAGCTGTTCCAGCCGGGTCTGCAACTGGTCAACCCGGAGCTGTTCAATCAGTTCACCACCATGCACGGTCTGATCATGGTGTTCGGCGCCATCATGCCGGCCTTCGTGGGCTTCGCCAACTGGATGATTCCGCTGCAGATCGGCGCCTCCGACATGGCCTTCGCGCGGATGAACAACTTCAGCTTCTGGCTGATGATTCCTGCGGGCCTGATGCTTGCCGGGTCGTTTTTCATGCCCGGTGGTGCCCCCGCTGCGGGCTGGACGCTCTACGCGCCACTCACGCTGCAGATGGGGCCGTCCATGGATGCCGGCATTTTTGCCATGCACATCCTTGGCGCCTCGTCGATCATGGGCTCGATCAACATCATCGTGACCATTCTGAACATGCGCGCGCCCGGCATGACGCTGATGAAGATGCCGATGTTCGCCTGGACCTGGCTGATCACGGCCTACCTGCTGATCGCCGTGATGCCGGTGCTGGCTGGTGCCATCACCATGACGCTGACGGACCGTCACTTCGGCACCAGCTTCTTCAATCCCGCCGGCGGCGGTGACCCGGTGATGTACCAACACATCTTCTGGTTCTTCGGCCACCCCGAGGTGTACATCATGATCTTGCCGGCTTTCGGCATCATCAGCCAGATCGTGCCTGCGTTCTCGCGCAAGAAGCTGTTCGGCTATGCCTCCATGGTGTACGCGACGTCGAGCATCGCCATCCTGTCGTTCATCGTCTGGGCGCATCACATGTTTACCACCGGCATGCCGGTGACCGGCCAGCTGTTCTTCATGTACGCCACGATGCTGATCGCCGTGCCGACCGCCGTGAAGATCTTCAACTGGATCGCCACCATGTGGCGCGGTTCCATGACGTTTGAAACCCCCATGCTGTTTGCTGTGGGCTTCATCTTCGTGTTCACCATGGGTGGTTTCACGGGTCT
>ERZ1034361.1401-NODE-1401-length-12907-cov-2.629228_pt1 | contig 12907 bp, 12 predicted proteins | sample MGYA00520617_ERZ1034361 | MGnify/ENA primary metagenome ERZ1034361 (study PRJEB33736, sample SAMEA104284507) | Azolla filiculoides | biome: Urban; feature: Water surface; material: Ditch water | place: Netherlands | collected 2015-10-28 | depth 0-0.1 m ... | reverse complement strand
ACCAGGAATATCCTTAGGGCCATAGACACCGGAGCTAATTCTGCATACAACAACAAGACCTGATCCGTTAATAATCTGAGCTACGTTAGTAATCTGCTCGCTATTCTGCCTAACAGCTTTCCACGCCCCACCCAAACCAGTAATGGCGATGTCAGCACGTCCATCCCGTAATTCAACAGCTGCATTGATATGAGGAGCACCTTCGATAAGGGTTACTTGAAGGCCTTCTTTTTCGAAATGCTTGCGCATCTGTGCGACATATAAACCGGTAAATTGACTTTGGTGCATCCAAGGCAACTGAACCCGAAGTTCAGTCAAAGAACTCTCTTTGGCCTGTGCTGGAGCACAAAACAATTGCAGCAATAAAGAACCAAAATTGAGATAAAAAGAATAATCCTAGTTGAAATTTATCAAAACCCTTATAATATTTAGCTGTTGTAGCGTGTCTTCTTTTTTGATAAAACCATGATTTAAAAGTTGTTTTTGGTTCTGAAAAAGTAAAACTTTCTGGTGTAAATAAAATTTCAGTATTTTTTTTCGTTGCAGCTTGATTAATGAATAAATCATCGTCACCTGAACGAATTATCATATGATCCATAAAACCTCTTACATTGAAAAATTCTTCTTTTTTATAAGCCAAATTTCGTCCAACACCCATATATGGATTTCCAATTTTTGCCCAAGAAAAATATTGTGTAGCTGTTAATAAGGTTTCAAATCGAATTATTTTATTCAGGAAAGAATTAGCAATTTTTTGATATCCTCCATACCCCAAAACGATTGTTTTGTGCATGGTAAATTGAGAGCTCATTGCCGTAATCCAATCTTTGGATGTTGGGTAGCAATCGGCGTCGGTAAAGAGTAAGTATTCTTTTTTTGCAGCTTTTATTCCCAGTGTCAGCGCATATTTTTTATTGCCCCAAAAGGCTTCGTTGTTCTGTACTTTTACCAAACGTATATTTGGATATTGTTTTTCAAAAGCTTCAAAAACAGCTAAAGTGCCATCGCTTGATGCATCATCAATCAATACGATTTCAAAATCCGGATAGTTTTGTTCCGCTAACAACGGAATAAAATTAGCCGCATTTTCTTCTTCATTTTTGGCACAAACGATGACGGATATCGGAATTCTTTTTGGGGTAACTTTTTGTGCCTTGGCGAAAGCAAATTTCCCAAAAACGCCCAAATAATACGATAGTTGTATGGCAACTATGCCAATAAAAAAATATAAAGTAATGGTCAGCATCAGATTGAAATGTCTTTTTAAATCGTCTGCAAAGGTACTTATGAAATGTTAAAATTCAATGCTTAAAAGGAAATTACTTTTGGGGTTTTGTCATTTCTTTTGTACAAATCCGGCAGCAATATTTTAAATTACGTTTACTTCGGCTTCAATGTGAATGCCAAATTTTTTAAAAACAGTTGCTTGGATTTCTTTCGAAACATTCAGGATTTCCTGCCCGGTTGCCTTACCATAATTGACTAAAACTAAGGCTTGATTTTTATGAATTCCGGCATCGCCAAAACGTTTTCCTTTGAAACCGGCCTGTTCGATTAGCCATCCTGCGGGAACTTTTACTTCTGTTTCTGAAATGTCGAAATAGCGCATTTCTGGAAACTGCTGGTGAATTTTTTCGAAATCTGATTTCAATACGATTGGATTTTTAAAGAAACTTCCGCTGTTCCCCAGTTCAGCCGGATCAGGTAATTTGCTTTTTCGAATAGCGATTACCGCATTACTGACGTCTTTTAAAGTAGGATTTGTGATGTTGTTTTTTAAAAGTTCTCCCGAAATATCTCCGTACGAAGTATTGATTTTATGATTTCGTTTCGTGAGTTTAAACACTACTGCGGTAATTATATATTGGTCTTTTACGTCGTTTTTAAAAATGCTCTCGCGGTATCCAAAATGGCATTCTTCTTTGGTAAAGGTTCTTATTTCTTGATTTTCGATAGTCATTGCTTCACAGGAAACGAAGGTGTCCTTGATTTCAGTACCATAAGCTCCAATGTTTTGAACTGGCGTAGTCCCTACATTTCCGGGGATAAGCGACATGTTTTCCAGTCCGCCAAAATCTTGATTGATGGTCCAAAGCACAAATTCATGCCAGTTTTCACCCGCCTGACTTTCCACCCAAACAAAATCATCATTTTCCTGTTTGATTTTTTTACCTTTCAAATCAATGTGAATCACCAATGCTTCAATATCTTTTGTCAAAAGCATGTTGCTTCCTCCTCCCAAAATAAATTTTTTCTGGGATTTGTTTTGTTCTAAAACGGTTTTTAAATCGGCTAAGTCATGAACAGCTACAAATTGCGTTGCTTTGGCTTCAATGCCAAAAGTGTTGTAGTTTTTTAGAGAAAAATCAGTCAGTATTTCCATAAAAGAAAGGTCTTTTTGAATCGTTTAATTCTTTCGTCAAAAGTAAGAATTAAAATCTATTGGCATAGACTTTCATCCAAATATGCATCATGAACAGCGGCATGATGTACGGAATCATTCGGGCGTCTCCTTTTTGTAAATTTTCTATGAGTTTCTTTACTTTAATGTGTTCAAAATAAGGGATTTGAAAGAGGTCGCTTTTGGCGAAAGCCTCTAATTCGTCTTTAAAAGCTGGACTTTTGGTAATGTAATCTCCCCAAGGCGCACTCAATCCTACTTTTTTGAATTTCAGAATAGCTTTGGGCAAACGGTCTTGCATCGCTGCTTTTAGAATGAATTTACCTTTCTTGCCTGTAAACAACCATTTGTCTTCCAGAGAACCCAATCCGGTAATTAACCGTTGGTCTAAAAATGGTTCTCTACATTCTATGGAAGCGCCCATAGTGCATCGATCATTGCGGTCCAAAAGAGAACACAAATAGGTATGTTGGTCAAAATACAAGGCTTGTCTTTGTAAATTATTAGGATACAACGATTTGGCTTCTTCGTAAATTTGGTTTCGGTATTCATTTTTGGGAAGGGTATGAATTCCAAAGGTTTCTTCAATATCGTTTGGAAAAATATTAGACCCGTTAAATAGCACTAAATCCGCATTTTTTTTGATTTGTGCATATCGGACTAATTTCTCGTAACGTGGTTTTTTTGAAAACACATCCAATGATCCAATTGCGGCTATTGAACTCAGTAAGGAGGGAAACTGAAGGGGTTTATATCGTACATAACCACCCATCAATTCATCGGCACCTTCACCGGATAGTAACACTTTTACAGTTGGTTTTGCCAATTGAGAAATTGCCAAAAGATGTGGTTCATTTAAATGCATGATGGGTTCATCCTGAAAATAGGTGCTTTTTAATACATTATCAAATAGACTTGTATTTTCTAATTGCATGGTGTGAAAACGGTAATCCAGTTTTTCGGCTATCATTTTCGCCAAATGCGATTCGTTGTGTTCTTCTTCTTTAAAACCAATATTAAACGTATCGATGTCTTTGTAATTTTGACGGTATAAAGAGGCTAAAATAGACGAAGAATCCAGGCCGCCGCTTAACAAAACGCCCACAGGAACATCACTTACCATTCGCAGTTTTATGGAATCATCAAAAGTTTCCCGAAACCATTCTACCGGATTTTCAATTTTGGGTTGGTTTTGGATTTCTGATTTCAAGTCCCACCATTTTTTGGTACTTACTTTTCCGCTTTCGTGGATGGTCATGATGTGTCCGGGAAGTACTTTTTTTACATTTTGGTACAACGTATTTTCTCCGGCAACAAATCGGTTAAAAACATATTCTTCTAAACCTTCATCGGCTAGTTTTAGCGGAACGCCAGCAGTAAAAAGTGCTTTTTGCTCTGAGGCAAAATAAAAACTTTCGTTGTAAAACGAATAATATAGTGGTTTAACGCCCATTCTGTCCCGAACGACAATAAGCTTTTTTTCCAGTTTGTCCCAAATGGCAAATGCAAACATCCCGTTGAGGCGGTGGAGCATTTTTAGTCCATGCAATTGAAACAGTTTTAACAAGACTTCGGTATCTGAAGTTGTTTTTATATCAAAACCGTTGCTTTTTAGTTCGGGATAAAAATCCTTGAAATTATAGATTTCGCCATTATAAACCATTATAAATCTTTCATCATCCGAAAGAAACGGCTGATGACCAGCAGCAGAAACATCAAGAATTGAAAGTCTTCTGTGGCCTAATCCTATAGTTTTGTCTATAAATAGTCCTTTATCATCAGGACCGCGATGTTCCAATGCATCTCGCATTTGGATTAGCATACGTTCATCTACTGTCCTTTTGGATTGTAAATGCAAAATTCCATTAATTCCACACATGGGGGCTATTGTGTTTTAGAAGCGTTAATTAGTTCGTGGTATTTCTCCGCGATGATTGTCATATTTGTTTTATAATTGGCATTTTCTTCTACAAAGTGTCTGTTTTTTAAAACCGCTTTGTTTCTGTATTCTTGATTTTCAAAAGCCCATTTTAATTCATCCGCAAGCATTTTGACATCATCAACCGTAATTAATTGTCCGTTTTCCCGGTGTTTAATCCAACTTTGATTGCCTTCAATATCTGTTACAACGGGATAACAGCCACAGGCCATTGCTTCAAATAAAGAGCCTGAAACTCCTTCTGTTACGGGCATACTGATGTAAAAATTTGCCTGCTGTAATAGCTGCGGTAAGGCTGTATTTGGGATTCTTCCGGTGAAAATTACTTTGTCCTGAATGTTTAAATTTTGCGCTACATTTTTCAAATAGGGAAGCAGTCTGCCGTCCCCCACAATAGTAAGTACGAAATCTATTCCTTGTTGGTTTAAAATTGCAAAAGCATTCAGGATAGAATCATGTCGGTATTCCGGTAATAAGGAACGGGTTACAATCGCATTTATTTTTGTCGCATCACGATTGTCTTTGTTTTCGAATGTATTTAAATCAATTCCTTTTGGCAGCACCAAAACCTTGCTCATGTTGACCTTTGCTTTTCGCATTGAAATGGTCATTACTGGGCCCCAGGCATGTATTAAATCTGCTTTTTGAAAGGCGTATTGTTGGATTAATTTTTTGAGGGGTAAGGAAAGCGATTGCTCCGGCCATAAGTCGGTTTTGCCTTGTTGTGCAATTGCTACAGGTTTCACGCCAGTTAGTGCAGCGAGAAATCCATAACTGGTGGTTCTTTCGGCAATAACCATGTCCGGTTTATGGATTCTGATTATTTTTTTAATTTGGAAAAGTGCTAATTTAAACTCGGAAATTCTTTTGAGTCGGTTTACAATACTATTATTCGGGGTTTTTAATTCCCAACAAATAATTTCGAAATTCCCAAACTCTTTCAGTCCATTCATCCAGGTGATGGCATCGGCTCTGTAGGATTCTCCCAGAAAAAGTATTTTCCTTTTTTTCATAATCAAAAATTAGAATTCATCGGAAGTTAAGGCTCTGTTGATAAAATCATTCAAGGGTTTTAAAGCAATCAGTTTTTGGCTCATGGTAGCCACAAAATCTTTTTTGGTAATCTCCGAAATATCGAATTTCTGACTGGATTCAAAGCTTTTTAATTTTAATAATTCAATCGCAGGATGGTCTTTTTCATATCCTCTAGGTGGATTTTTTAAGGTATTTGTTTCGTTTCTGTCAAAATCTCCAAATTCTTTTTTGAATTTTTTTTCGTTTAGAATTTCGTCTAAATCGTCATGGAAAAAGGCAATTTCTTTGCGCATTTTTTTTAAATCATCCGGTTGCGGGCAATACAATCCGCCGGCGATAAAGCTGGCTCCTTTTTCGATATGCACATAATACCCCGAGCGATTCTGATTTTTTGCACCCGACGAAAGCCAAACGCCCAAATGGGATTTGTAAGGGGATTTGTCTTTAGAAAATCGAATGTCCCGATTAATTCTAAAAGTACAATTTTTTACCTCCAGCATTTCTAATGACGGGTCCAAAGGTTTCATGGCATCCAGAAAATCGGATACGAGTTGTTGGTAGTCTTTTTTGAATGTTTCGTATCTTTTTTTATTGTCCAAAAACCAGTCTCTGTTGTTGTTGGCTTTTAAATCATCCAGAAATTGTAAGGTATCTTTTGAAAGCATGTAACGCTATTTAGAGTTGTTTTTTTAAATCTTCTTCACTGATGTATCCGGAATGTTGCCATTTTATTTCTTTGTTCTCATATAATAATAGCGTAGGAAGTTCACTGATTTTCATTTCAGCCATCAGGTTTTTATTTTTATCGGCATCCAATCGGATGATTACCACTTTGTCGGCTAAATCTTTTTGCATTTTCAATAGGTAAGGGGTCATTTTTTTGCAAGGGGCGCACCATTCTGCGTAAAAATCAATCAGCACTTTCTTGTCAGAATGTAGTAGTTTTTCATACTCCTGACTTGACATTCCAATGGTTTTTTCGATGGGTTTAGACAGTCCTGCGGCATCCCATTTTAGTATTCCGCCTTCTAATTCGTAGATGGTGGTGAATCCTAATTCGGCTAGTTTTGCTGCCGCTTTTTGACTTCTTCCACCGCTTTTACAGTACACAAATACGGGTTTTGATTTGTCGAATTTTGCTGCTTTTATGGCAAAACTATCGCTAAGCCAATTCACATTTTCGGCTTTATCGATATGTTCTGATGCAAATTCTTCGGGTGTACGAACATCTAGAATTTGTGTGTTTTCCGTTTCCTGTATTTTTTTTGAAAACGATACGGCATCTGTTTTTTGAATGCTTTTTGGCGTCTGTCCGTTGCAGGATACCATCACAAACGATAGTATTGCGAAGTATATAGAATATAGTTTCATTGGTTTTATATTTAGAATTGTAATAGGCTAAAGTAACTCTTTTTTCAATTTTACTGCTTTTTTAAACTATTAAATAAAAGTTATAAATTAAAAATTCTATAACTCTGGTGTGTTGATTTCACAATAGTTTCGGTACGTTCCGGATGTGTATCAGAAATAAAAAGCTGTCCAAAAGTGTCGCTATTGACCATTTCGATGATTTTTGCCACCCGACTTTCATCTAATTTATCAAAGATGTCGTCAAAAAGCAGAATAGGTTTTACGCCGCTTTGTTTTTTTAAAAACTCAAATTGGGCTAATTTTAAAGCAATCAAAAATGATTTCTGCTGGCCTTGTGAGCCAAATTTCTTTATTGGATAATGATCGATTTCAAACGACAAATCGTCTTTGTGAATTCCCATACTTGTGTAATGCAAGGCTCTGTCTTTATTGAGGTTTTCCTGTAAAAGTGTCACCAAATCATTTTCGAATAAATGACTTTCATATACCAGTTGAACCGTTTCCTGTGATCCGGTTATGGCTTGGTGGTGCGCATTAAAAATAGGAATGAAGGCCTCGATAAATGATTTTCTTTTTTCAAAAATATAATGCGCAAATCCATGGAGTTGCTCATTATATATAGATAGCGTATCGTTGTCAAAAACATGGTTTAAGGCAAAGTATTTTAATAAAGCGTTGCGTTGGCTTATTATTTTTTGGTATTGAATGAGTTGTTGCAAATAATGAGAATCCAATTGCGAAATCACGCTATCCATAAATTTGCGTCTGGTTTCACTGCCTTCTACAATCAAATCCCTGTCGGCAGGCGAAATAATCACCAAAGGCACAAACCCGATATGATCCGAAAATTTGTCGTATGCTTTGCCATTGCGTTTTAATATTTTCTTTTGGCCTTTTTTTAAACTGCAAACGATTTGTTCAGTTCTTTCATTCTTTTCAAATTCGGCATCAATTACAAAAAACTCTTCGCCGTGCTTTATATTTTGCACTGCAAGCGGATTAAAATAGCTTTTTCCGTAGGACAAATGATAAATAGCATCCAGCACATTTGTTTTTCCGATACCGTTTCTACCAACGAAGCAATTTATTTTGCTGTCAAAGTCAAAATTGGCTTCCGAAAAGTTTTTATAATTGAATAAAGAAATTTTTTTTAAATACATTTAAAAGGTATTGTAGAATATGGAATTGGTTTGTTTTTGAGTGCTTTTTTAAAGCCGGTGCAAATTATTGAAAATTATCGATAAATAAGAGTTTTGGCTGTTTTCAATGCTAAATATTTTACCTTTGTACCGTAAGAAAAGAGGATGTTAAAAAATATTTTTCTTATTTGAATATAAAATCAATTTTTTTCATGTCGGTTTGAATAAAAATTTTATTTTTGCGACTCACTAAATTAAATGTAAATGGCTACTTATAGTAAAAGAGGATATAAAGCACCAAAAGAAAAAGAAGTAACAGCAGTTGTTGAAGATGTAAAAGTAGATGAAAAAGACAGTGCAACAGCGGGAGTTTTCTCTACGTTAGATGAAACAGCTTCAAAAACAGAGGACTGGGTTGCTAAAAACCAAAAGATAATTATAGGATTAGTGGCAGGTGTTGCCTTAATCACAGTTGGATATTTGGCTTATCAAAAATTTATCGCTACACCTAAACAAGATGAAGCTGCCAATGAAATGTTTGTTGCACAACAAAATTTTCAAAAAGCTACAGACGGAGTTGCCAGCGACTCTTTATATGCCTTATCTTTGAATGGTTCTGAAGGTAAATTTGGTTTTGTAAAAATTGCTGCTGAATATTCAGGTACAGATGCAGGTAATTTAGCCAATTATTACGCAGGTATTGCTTATTTGAATACTGGAAAATATACAGAAGCAATTGATTATTTAGGAAAATTCAGTTCAGAAGATGTTGTTTTAAGTGCTTTGGCAAAAGGAGCAATAGGCGATGCATACGCTCAGAAAAATCAACCGAAAGAAGCTTTAGAAAACTATTTGAAAGCAGTTGAAGCAAGTAAAAATGATTTCACTACACCGCGTTTCTTGTTGAAAGCCGGAAAAACAGCTTTGGCTTTAGGAAATAAAGAAGATGCTTTGAAATATTTTACAGATGTAAAAGACAATTATGATACAACTCCAGAAGCTGCTTCTGTAGATGTTTTAATAGGATTGGCACAGTAATTAGATTGCAGATTCGGTTTGCAAATGAGATTGATAACAGATTGAAGTTAACAGATAACAGATGGCGGATTTCAGTTTTTGCTGTAATCTAAAAGCGGTTATTCATAATCTAAAATAAAGATGGCTACCGTAAATAAAAACTTATCTGAGTACGATAAAAATACCGTTCCAGATGCCAGAAATTTTCGTTTTGGAATTGTCGTTTCGGAGTGGAACGAAACCATAACAGAAGGTCTTTTTGATGGTGCAATTCAAACACTGTTGGAAAATCAAGTTCCCTCGCAACACATTATTCGTTGGAATGTTCCCGGAAGTTTTGAACTGATTTATGGCGCTAAGAAAATGTTGCAAACGCAAAATGTAGATGCTGTAATCGTTATTGGTTGTGTGATTCAAGGGCAAACGAAACATTTTGATTTTGTTTGTGAAGGCGTTACTCAAGGGATTAAAGATTTGAATGTGCAAACAGACGTTCCGGTTATTTTTTGTGTTTTGACAGATAATACGTTGCAACAATCGATTGACAGAAGTGGAGGAATTCACGGAAATAAAGGAACAGAAGCGGCTATTGCAGCTATAAAAATGGCTTATATTCGTCAGCAGGCTTCTTTATCACATCAAATTGATAATCAACATTTATTGTCATCAGGCGCTTTACAAATAGAAAACCTGCCTTTGCAATTAGAAGAATAATAAAAGTAAAATACATTTTTAAAACCTATACTATTCCTTAAAATAGTATAGGTTTTTTGTTTTTTTTATGATTAACTACACTACAAAACCCAATAGAAATTCCTTAAATTTGTATTCTTTGGTTTTGTAAAAAAAATAAACCTTAAACCCCAAACAAAAAATTAATGTCGAGCATTATACAATTACTTCCTGATCATGTTGCCAATCAAATTGCGGCTGGAGAAGTCGTACAAAGACCTGCTTCTGTAGTAAAAGAATTATTGGAAAATGCCGTTGATGCCAGAGCAACCGACATCAAGTTGATTATAAAAGACGCAGGAAAGTCATTGGTACAAGTCATAGACAATGGTTTAGGTATGAGTGTAACAGATGCCCGATTGTGTTTTGAGCGTCATGCCACTTCCAAAATCCGTCAGGCGGAAGATTTATTTTCCTTACATACCAAAGGATTTCGTGGAGAGGCATTGGCTTCTATTGCGGCTATTGCGCATGTAGAAATGAAAACCAAACAAGAGCAGGAAGAACTCGGAACGCATCTTATTATTGAAGGTAGTAAATTTGTTTCTCAAGAGGTTGCCGTTCTGCCAAAAGGAACTTCTTTTGCGGTTAAGAATTTATTTTTTAATATTCCGGCGCGACGAAATTTCCTGAAATCGGATATTGTGGAATACCGCCATGTTATCGATGAATTTCAAAGAGTAGCCTTGGCACATCCTAAAATTCATTTTACCTTTTATCATAATGGCAGCGAAATGTTTAATTTGCCGCCTGCCAGTTTAAGACAGCGAATTGTTGGTGTTTTTTCAGGAAAAACCAATGAGAAATTGGTTCCTGTTCAAGAAGAAACTGAAATTGTCGCCGTTCAAGGATTTGTGAGTAAGCCCGAATTTGCCAAAAAAAACCGAGGCGAACAGTTTTTCTTTGTTAATGACCGATTTATAAAAAGTGGTTATTTGCATCATGCTGTGATGGCTGCTTACGATGGGATTTTAAAAGATGGCGCACAACCGAGTTATTTTTTATACTTATCTGTTCCGCCCAACACTATTGATATCAATATTCATCCCACTAAAACGGAGATTAAATTTGACGATGAGCAGGCTTTATATGCTATTTTGAGAGCTTCGATTAAGCATAGTTTGGGACAGTTTAATGTAGCGCCCGTTTTGGATTTTGAGCGTGACGCAAATTTAGATACTCCGTACCATTATAAAGATTTAGAAGGCGCAACACCAACGATTCAAGTTGATGGTACTTTTAATCCTTTTGCAGCAGATAAACCCAATAAACAATTCTCAAATTACCGTAAACCGGAGGCGACTGCCAATTGGGAAAGTTTGTATGTGGGATTAAAACAGGACACGGAAACCTTTTCCGGAAAAAGCGATTTTTCTTTTGAAAATGAAAATGAAGAAGTGACTTCTTCTTTATTTAATGATGAAGAGGTAGAGCAGGTAGTACAAAAAACGTATCAGATTCATAAAAAATATATTGTTTCTCCTATAAAATCCGGGATGGTTATTGTAGATCAACAACGGGCACATCAACGTGTTTTGTATGAACAATTTCTGGTAAATATGACCGTTCATCAAGCATCAAGTCAGCAATTGTTGTTTCCGTTGAACTTGTTTTTCTCGTTAAATGAGATGGAATTGATTGCTGATTTACAACTTTCGTTGATGAACACCGGATTTGTTTTTGAAGAAACGAATGAAGATCATATTGTTATTTCGGGTATTCCGGTGAATGTTACCGAAAGTGAAGTTTCTATAGTTTTGGAACAATTATTAAGTGATTTACAAGACGGAATTCCGGAAAGCAGTTTCAGTCAAAATGATTCTATTGCTAAATCGATGGCCCGAAGTTTAGCCGTAAAAACCGGGACTTATTTAACCGAAAAAGAACAGGAAAATTTGGTAAACGGGCTTTTTGCCTGTAAAGACCCAAATGTTTCCCCATTTCAAAAACCTACTTTCATCACGATGCGTGTGGAAGATTTAGATAAAAAATTTGCCTTATGAGAAACGTAACCGAAACAGTTAAACAGTTAATTATTATTAATGTTTTGTTTTTTATTGGAACTCTGATTTTAGGGGATTCCGCGTATAAAATTTTGGCTTTGCATTTTCCGGAAAATCCTGCTTTCGGATTCTGGCAACCGCTTTCGCATATGTTTATGCATGGAGGATTTATGCATATTTTCTTTAATATGTTTGCCTTGTATTCTTTTGGTTCCGCTTTAGAGCATATGTGGGGAAGCAAGAAATTTTTATTTTTTTACATTTCCTGTGGATTGGGTTCGGCTTTGTTGCACACCGGAGTGAATTATTACTATTTTCAAGAAAGTTTAAATCTGTTGTTATTGGCTAAGTAGTTGATTTTGTTGAATAAATCATTTGTGAGATAAAACTGATTAAAATATTTATTAAATATTATATTTGCTTCATACTGTTTTATTTTCAAAAATTAGTTTAGAAAGTTATATAAAAATACTCTTTAAATCGAAATCAATCACTAATTAAGATTATAATTGAATCTATTTTAGATTATAATTAAGTAGTCTCTCTAAAAAAAATATGAGTTTTATTTTAGAAGAAACAAATTAATATTTTCTTGTAAATCTTTAAAGGTAAATGGTTTTCTGATGTAAGCTTTTACACCAAGACTTAATCCATATTCTTCATCTTTTTGCTCCACTTTTGCGGTAAGCAATAGAACAGGAATGTGCGCAAAAGAAGAAACTGTATGTTGTTGCATAAAACCATAACCATCTAACTCAGGCATCATTACATCACAAATAATAATTTCAGGATTAAACTCTTTTACTTTATTTAAACCATCATTTCCATCTTGCGCTAAACAAACATCATAACCTACGTACGTTAACATTTCTGCAATCGTTTCTCTTAAGTTAATTTCATCATCAATAACGAGTACTCTTGTCATCTTTTTATTCTTTACTAATTAACGGAAAACTGAGTGTTACTTTAGTTCCTTTACCTAATTGACTTTCTAATTTTACTTTTCCAGCATTTTTTTTGGTAAACATTTTAATAATATACAACCCTAGTCCAGTTCCTTGTATACCATTTGAATTACTTGCACGGAAAAAGGTATTAAACAATTTAGATTGGTCTTCTTCTGGGATACCAATACCTCTATCAACTACTTCTATTAGTACATTTTTCTCTTCTAAAAAAACATTTAATTCTACATTACCAAATCATTGAGAATATTTAAAAGCATTACTCAATACAATAAAAAGGGAAATGTTAATAAAATTTACAACCG
>ERZ1034361.1399-NODE-1399-length-12910-cov-2.929790_pt1 | contig 12910 bp, 11 predicted proteins | sample MGYA00520617_ERZ1034361 | MGnify/ENA primary metagenome ERZ1034361 (study PRJEB33736, sample SAMEA104284507) | Azolla filiculoides | biome: Urban; feature: Water surface; material: Ditch water | place: Netherlands | collected 2015-10-28 | depth 0-0.1 m ... | reverse complement strand
GCTCGACGTTCCAGCCCGGCAGCTCGACCGCGTGGCCCTGCAGCCACTCCAACAGCGTTGCGACCGGCAGCGCCGCGCCGGTCAGCGCGGCGGTCAGCGATTCGATGTCGGGGTAGCTGTGCCACTCGTCGCCGCGCAGCAGCAGGGCCGAGCCGGCATCCCATTGCGCGCTGGCGAGCGCCGAGCCCAGTGGCGAATAGAGCCTCAGCTCGCCGGTTTGCGCATTGCCGAGCAGCTCGAAGCCGGCATGAAAGCCCTGCGGCGGCTCGCTGTCGACCTGCAGCGACAGCCGCCCGCTCCAGGGGCCGGTGCTGGCTTGGTCGGACGCGCTGGCCGTCATCGGGGTGGCGCTCGGCGGGCTCGCACAGCCTGCGACCAGCAGCAGGGTCGCCGCACAGAACCAGCCCGTGAGCCGGGCCTTGCCGAGGTCGCCGCTCACGGCTTGACCTGCAGGCGCTGCAGCGTGCGCAGCAGGATGTCGTTGTCTGCCTGCAGTTGCAGGCCCTGGCGCCAGACGGTCAGTGCCGCTTCAGGCTGGCCGTCGGTCCACAGCACCTCACCCAGGTGGGCAGCGATCTCGGGGTCGGCACGCCGCTCGAACGCGGCCTGCAGGATGCGTCTGGCTTCGGCCAAGTTGCCGAGCCGGAACTCGACCCAGCCCAGGCTGTCCTGGATGAAGGGGTCATCGGGAATCAGCGCGATGGCGCGTCTGATCAGCTCACTGGCCTCGTCCAGGTTCTGGTTGCGGTCGGCCAGCAAGTAGCCCAGCGCGTTGTAGGCATGTCCGTAGTCGGGTGCGCGTGCGATCAGTTCGCGCAGCAAGCGCTCCATCTCATCGGGTTGGCCGGCCTTTTCTGCCACCATGGCGCGCTCGTAGGCCAGGTCGCTATCTTGCGGGAAGCGCTGTGTTGCTTCTTCGTACACGCTCAGTGACTCGGTGTAATGTCCAAGCTCGCGCAACAGCTGGGCCTCGGTCACCAGCTTCCGGCGTTCGTCGGCCGGACCCTCGGCGGGTAATCCGCGCAGTTGCGAGCGCGCCTCGGCCAGTCGACCGGAGCGTGCCAGCAGCAGCGCCCGGCGCCACTGCACGGTGGCCTGGGCTTCCTGGCCCTCGACTCGGTCTAGCCAGTCCAGCGCCGTATCCAGCTTGCCCTGCTTCTCAGCGATCTGCGACAGCAGCAGCTGAGCCTGGCCCCTGCCGTTGCGCCCCGCGTCGCCCGACGGCAGAGCCAGGTAGCGTTGCAGCGACTCGGTTGCTTCATCCAGCTGTTCGAGCTGCAAGTAGAGCAGGCCATCGAGCAGCCAGACCTGCGCCATTGAGGTCTGTCCGCGCGTCAGCAGATTGAGCTGCGTCCGGGCTTCGGATTGACGGCGTTGTTCAATCAGCAGGCGGGTGTATTCGAGCCGGATCCGGTCCGGGTCTTCGCCTTCGCCGCGTTCTAGCCAGAGCAACACCAGGGCGTCGGCGCCCGGTTGGCGTTGTTCAAGCAGCATCAGCGCCAGCCAGGCCGGTAGCGCCGACCGGCGGTCTCTGGCCATGGCCTGCTGCGCCGATTCGAGTGCCTGGGCCTTCTGTCCAGCCGCGAGCTGAAGTCGGCCCAGGCTCGACCAGGCCGCGACGGCCCGCAGCGGCTGCTTGCCTGCTGCTTCCTGCAGCAGCGGGGTCACCGCCTGGAGCGCGGCTGCCTTGTCGCTCAGGCGCGCGAGCATCTGCGGCAGTGCCAGGATGAGAGGCTGACGCTCGGCGGCCGGGACCAGGCGCAGCAAAGAGCGCAATGGCAGGGCAATGTCGGCCGGGCGGTCCAACGCCAGCGCCAGTTGCAGCACCACGCGTTGTGCTTCGGCCGAACCCGGCAACGCTTCGGTCCAGGCGCGAGCGGCTTGCAGCGCGGATTCGCCCGAGCGGGCCTGCAAGGCGATCTGGATCGCGCGCTGGAACAGCTCGGGCCGCTTGTCCTTGCGAGCGGCATCGAGCGTCAGGCTGAAGCCCGCACCGGGCTGGCCCTGGGTGATCTGCAGCTCGCTGATCAGCAACCGGTAGAGCAGTTCGCCGCCCATGCCCGAATCCGCCGGGGTATTCAGCACGGGCTGTGCCTGGATTGGTGCCGCCGATGACTTGGGGTTGGCGGCCTGCGCCGAACCGGTCCAGGTCAGGAGAGTCAGCACCAAAGCGGTGCCGAGGGCTCCCCGGATCCCGCCCGTGCTGGGCGAGACAATGCAGGGAGTCGAGGAATGCGCGCGGCGGCGCGTCAGAGCGGAGCTTTCCATTGGCCCATGATAATGGAAGCCCTGCTTCACCGCCCGAACCTGCGCTCCACCATTTCCCATGCCTGAATTGCCCGAAGTCGAAGTCACCCGGCTGAGCTTTGCCGACCGCATCGCTGGCGCCCGCATCGAGGCCGCCTTCATGGGCAAGCCCTTGCGCTGGCCCTTGGGCATAGTGCCTGCGACGCTGCAGGGCTGCCAGGTGTTGCGGGTGCGCCGGCGCGGCAAATATCTGCTGCTTGACCTCGATCATGGCCTGCTGCTGATCCACCTGGGCATGTCGGGTAGCCTGGCATTCGCCGACCAGCTGCCAGCGGCCGGTCCGCATGACCATTTCGAGCTCGCGACCAGCCAGGGTCGGTTGCGACTGCATGATCCGCGCCGCTTCGGCGCCGTGGTCTGGGCCGAGTCCGAAGCGGATCCGGTGGCGCGCAAGCTGCTTGGGCATCTGGGCGTCGAGCCGCTCGGGCCTGATTTCGAGCCGTTTGCCTTCTGGCAGGCGCTGCAGGCCCGTCGTTCCGCGATCAAGCAGGTCCTGCTGGCCGGCGACATCGTGGTCGGGGTCGGCAATATCTATGCCTCCGAGGCGCTGTTCGCTGCCGGCATCCCGCCCACCTTGAGCGCTTCCGGCCTGAGCCAGGTCCGGGCCGAACGCCTGCACGGCGCGATCCGGTCGGTGCTGGCGCGAGCGCTCGAGCAGGGCGGCAGCACGCTGAAGGACTTCTCGAGCGCCGAGGGCAAGTCCGGCTATTTCCAGCTCGAAGCCATGGTCTACGACCGCGCGGGCCAGCCCTGCCGGGCCTGTGGCGCTACCATCCAGACCCTGCGCCAGGGGCAGCGTTCGACCTTCTTCTGCCCGGATTGCCAGACCTTTTGACCGCCTCATCTTCTTTCATGCCTCTTGCTGCTTGCGACCCATCGCTGACCGCTTCGCCCCTTCTTTTCTTCCCGCGCCTGGTCGAGTGGCAGCGCAGCCATGGCCGCAGCGGTCTGCCCTGGCAGGGCACGCGCGATCCCTACCGGGTCTGGCTGTCCGAGATCATGCTGCAGCAGACCCAGGTCACGACCGTGCTGGGCTATTACTCGCGCTTTCTCGAGCGTTTTCCCGATGTCCGGACGCTGGCCGCCGCACCGCAGGAGGCGGTGCTCGCGCTCTGGAGCGGGCTGGGCTATTACAGCCGTGCGCGCAACCTGCATCGCTGCGCCCAGGCCGTGGTCGAGCAATGGGGCGGTGCCTTCCCGGCCAGCGCCGAGCAACTGCAGACCCTGCCCGGTATCGGTCGCTCGACCGCAGCCGCGATCGCGGCTTTCTGCTTCGGCGAGCGGATCTCGATTCTCGACGGCAACGTCAAGCGCGTGCTGTCGCGGCTGCTGGCATTCGACGGTGATCTGGCCACGCTGGCGCAGGAGCGCCGGCTCTGGGCGCTGGCGCAGGATCTCCTGCCCGCAGCGCCCAGTCATGACGAGATGGTGGCCTGGACCCAGGGCCTGATGGATCTGGGCTCGAGCCTGTGCTCGCGCAGCAAGCCCGACTGCTCAGCCTGTCCCGGTGCCGGTCTGTGCCTGGCCAGTGCGCAGGCCAGGACTGGCGAATTCCCGGTCCGCACGCGCAAGCTCAAGCGCCGCACGGTCGAATGGTGGTGGCTGCTGCTGCGCCGGCCCGATGGCGCGGTCTGGCTGGAGCGCCGGCCGGCCGAGGGCATCTGGGCCGGTCTCTACAGTCTGCCGACCTACGGCTCGCGCGCCGAAGGTCTGGCCGCGTTCGGCGGCGAGCCGGCCTTGCGCCAGGAGCATGAAACCTTGCGTCACACCCTGACGCACCGCGACCTGGTGCTGCGTCCGCTCGAGCTCGACTGGTCGGTGGCGCTGCAGGAGGCGGCCGGTTCGGGTCCCGTGGCACCCGGTCTCTGGGTCGAGCGCCAGGCCGATCTCGACCTCGGACTGCCGGCACCGCTGCGCAGCCTGCTCGAGCGCCTGTTGCCGGCTTGAGCCGGTGCCGCGGTCGCCGTGACGGGACCGATCCGCGCAGGTTTCAGTGTCCGGCGTGCTTGATCGCGTCGAGCTCGCGGTGGCGACGGCGAACCGTCCAGCGCGGCGAGAAATGCATCGCCAGTTCCTCCACCAGATAGGTCGAGCGATGCTGGCCGCCGGTGCAGCCGATCGCGACCGTGACATAGCTGCGATGGTCGCGCACCATCGACGGCAGCCAGCGTTCGACGAAATCGATGATCTGGGCCTGCATCGCCTGCACCTCGGGCTCCACGCTGAGGAAATCCGCCACCGGTGCGTCCAGCCCGGTCAGCGGCCTGAGCTCGGGTTCGTAGTGCGGGTTCGGCAGCATGCGCACGTCGAACACGAAGTCGGCATCCATCGGCACGCCGCGCTTGAAGCCGAAGGACTCGAACACCAGTGTCAGTGAATTCGGCTCGTGGTCGAGCAGCTTGCGCACTTCGGTGCGCAGGTGCGAGGCCTTGAGCTGGCTGGTGTCGATCACGAGCGAATACTCGCGCAGCTCGGACAGCAGTTCCCGCTCATGCTCGATCGCCTCGATCAGGGCGCGGCGCTGGTCCTGGTTCTCGCGCCGCGACAGCGGATGCAGCCGGCGCGTCTCGGAAAAGCGCCGCACCAGCGTGTCGGTCGTGGCATCCAGGAACAGTACCGTCAGTGGCTGGCCCGCCTTGCGCAGTTTCTGGATCTGTGCTGGCATCCCGGGCAGCGATTTTGCGCTGCGTACGTCGATCGCGATCGCGACCCGGTCGGCCTGGTGCTCACGCTCGATCTCGATGAAGTCTGCCAGCAGTTCAGGTGGCAGATTGTCGACGCAGTAGAAACCTGCGTCCTCGAGCGCATGCAGCGCGACCGACTTGCCCGACCCCGACATGCCGGTGATCAGCACCAGCTGCATGGTGGATTTTTGTTTCATGGAAGTAGCATCTCACGGGCGTGCGCCAGTGATGCGTCTGACAGCTTGTCGCCGCCCAGCATGCGCGCGAGCTCCTGCACGCGCGTCTCGTCCGCGATCGCGCGCACCTCGCTAGCCGTGCCCTGATCGTCCTGCCGTTTGGAGACGAACAGATGGTGGTCGGCGCTCGCCGCCACCTGGGGCAGGTGGGTCACGGCCAGCACTTGGCGGTCCCGGCCCAGCTGCCGCATGAGCTGGCCCACGGTCTGGGCGACTGCACCACCGATGCCGCTGTCGACCTCGTCGAAGATCAGGGTTGGCGCCTGGCCGAGCTGGCTGGTCGTGACCGAGATCGCCAGCGCGATACGCGAGAGCTCGCCCCCTGAGGCCACCTTGCCGACCGGCCGCGGCGTGCTGCCCGGGTGACCTGCGACCAGAAACTCGATGTTTTCCTGTCCATGCGCCTGTGGCTCGGGCAGCGGCGCGAGTCGGGCTTCGAAGCGACCACCCGCCATGCCCAGGCCCTGCATCGCGGTCGTGATGGCCTGCGACAGCTGGACTGCGGCTTGCTCGCGCGCGGCGCTGACCTTGTCGGCGGCCTTGAGCAGAGCCTGCTGCGTGCGGCGCTCGACTTGCTGCAGTGCATCGAGGTCGCTGCTGCGGACGAGCTCGGCGAGCTGGCGCTGCCATTGGTCCAGCCGCTCGGGCAGTTCTTCCGGCTGGCAGCGAAAGCGTCTGGCCAGCGACAGCCACTGTGCCAGGCGCTGGTCGAGCACCTCGAGCGCGCCCGGGTCGAGCTCGGTCGGGTCGGCATGGTGCTGCAGGTCGTGGCAGGCATCCTCGACCTGGGTCAATGCCCCTTGCAGCACCGCGGCGATCTCGCCGTAGCGCGGCTCGATATGCTGCTGTTCCTGCAGCGCCTGCAGCGCGCGGTGCAGCAGCTGGGTCGCGCCGCCTTCCTCCTCGTCGAGCGACTGCAGCGCGCTGCGCGCGGCGTCCATCAGGCCCTGCGCATGTGCCAGCCGGCCATGCTGCAGATTGAGCTCGTCCCATTCGTCCGCGCCCGGAGCCAGCTTGGCCAGTTCCCCGAGCTGCCACTGCAGCCGTTCGCGCTCCTGCTGCAGTGTGGCCTGCTGCTGCCGTGCCTGCTCGAGCGCCTGCAGCGCCTGACGCCAGTCAGTCCAGAGTCCGCGCAGCTCAACGCTCGAAACGCGACCGTAGTCGTCGAGCAACTGGCGCACCGCGTCGGGGCGGGTCAGGCTCTGCCAGGCATGCTGACCGTGGATGTCGACCAGTTCCTCGGCCAGGCTTTTGAGCTGGGCCACCGTCGCCGCGCTGCCGTTGATCCAGGCCCGGCTGCGGCCCTGGCTGTCCAGACTGCGCTTGAGCAGCAGCGCTTCGCCCGGCTCGATCGCAAAGCCGTTCTCGTCCAGCCATTGCCGCGCCAGTTCCGACAGGTCGAACTCGGCCGCGATCTCGCAGCGTGGCGCGCCCTCGCGCACCACTCCGGCATCGGCGCGCGCGCCCAGGGCGAATTGCAGCGCATCGATCAGGATCGACTTGCCGGCGCCGGTCTCGCCGGTCAGCACGGTGAAGCCGGTTTCGAGCTCCAGGTCCAGGGCCCGCACGATCACGAAATCGCGCAAGGACATGCGGCGCAGGCTCATGTGGTCATTCCTTCATTCCAGTGCAGTTTCTTGCGCAAGGTGTCGAAATAGCTCCAGCCCTTGGGATGCAGCAGGCAGAGCTTGTAGGGTGCGCGCCGCACCGTTATACGATCGCCGTGCAACAGGCTGGTGAAAGTCTGCATGTCGAAATTGGCGCTGGCGTCGCGTCCGTTGACCAGCACCAGCGCAATCTCGCCGCTGGCCGGCAGCACGATCGGGCGGTTCGACAGCGTGTGCGGCGCGATCGGCGCCATGATCCAGCCGTCGATCGCCGGATGCAACAGCGAGCCGCCCACCGACAGGGTATAGGCAGTCGAGCCGGTTGGCGAGGCGATGATCAGGCCGTCGGCGCGCTGATTGGCGACGAAGCGGCCATCGACCTCGACCCGCAGCTCGATCATGCTCGGTGCGCCGCCGCGGTTGACCACCACGTCGTTGATCGCGACGGTATCGAACACGCAGTCGCCGTCGCGCCAGACGCTGGCATGAATCAGGCTGCGATGATCCTCCTCGTATTCGCCGCGCAGGATCGGGCGCAGGTGGGTCTCGAAGTCGGCGAACGGGATATCGGTGATGAATCCGAGCCGACCCTGGTTGATGCCGACCACCGGGATGCCGAAGCGGGCCAGCTTGCGGCCGATGCCGAGCATGGTACCGTCACCCCCCATCACGAGCGCGAGGTCGCATGTTGTACCGATGCCAGCCACAGACAGGCTGTTGTATTGCGTCAGACCGGTGTTCTGCGCGGTCTCGCGCTCGATCGACACCTCGCAGCCCATGGCGTGCAGGAAATGCGCCATGCGCTCAAGCGCGTCGCGCGAGCCGACCGCGTGATACTTGCCCACCAGCGCCACATGGCGGAAGCGGGACTTGCCTGCCCTGCTTGTCTCGGGGCTCGGGCTTGATGTGGGCAGATTCATCCTCAAATTACATCACAAGCTTTTCTACAATGGCCCGCATGTTAGACGACCGCTCCAAACTGCTGCTCAAGACCCTGGTCGAGCGCTACATCGCCGACGGCGAGCCGGTCGGTTCGCGTACGCTCTCGCGCGCGGCTGGTCTGGAGCTGTCGCCAGCGACGGTGCGCAACGTCATGAGCGACCTCGAGGACCTCGGCTTGATCGTGAGCCCGCATACCTCGGCCGGGCGCATCCCGACCGCGCGTGGCTACCGCCTGTTCGTCGACACCATGCTGACCGTGCGGCGCGAGCGCCTGGCCGTGGTCGATGGCCTGGCGGGGTCGGGTCTCGCGGCCGAGCAGCCGCGCCAGGTCCTGAGCCAGGCCGCGCTGCTGCTGTCGAACCTGTCGCAATTCGTCGGCGTCGTCATGACACCGCGTCGCCCCTCGGTATTTCGCCACATCGAATTCCTGAGCCTGTCGGAGCGGCGCGTGCTCGTGATCCTGGTCTCGCCTGACGGCGATGTGCAAAACCGCATCATCCACACCCAGGTCGATTACAGCCAGCAGCAGCTGCAGGAGGCTGCCAACTTCCTCAATGCGCATTACGCCGGGCTCGCGATGGACGAAGTGCGTCTGCGACTCAAGACTGAGGTCGATGCGCTGCGCGGCGAAATCACTTCGCTGATGGTCAAGGCGGTCGACGCCGGCAGCGAGGCCATGGAGCAAGACGATGTGGTCATCTCGGGCGAACGCAACCTGCTGTCGGTCAGCGAGTTCTCGCACGACATGGGCCACCTGCGCAAGATGTTCGATCTGTTCGAACAAAAGACCCAGCTGATGCGACTGCTCGAGGTCTCGAACCAGGCTGAGGGCGTGCGCATCTTCATCGGTGGCGAGAGCCAGGTCGTGCCCTTCGAGGAGTTGTCGGTCGTCAGCGCCCCCTACGCGGTCAACGGCGAGGTGGTCGGTACCCTGGGCGTGATTGGCCCGCAGCGCATGGCCTACGACCGCATGATCCAGATCGTCGACATCACCGCCAAACTGGTCAGCAACGCGCTGAGCCATGGCAAGTAGACGCTACAATTTGAAGCTTGGTTCGGGGCGTTAGCTCAGTTGGTTAGAGCAGAGGACTCATAATCCTTTGGTCGTAGGTTCAAGTCCTACACGCCCTACCAAATTTTTAGTGCTATAATTGATACTTCAGCGGCTGTAGCTCAGTTGGATAGAGTACTTGGCTACGAACCAAGGGGTCGTGGGTTCAATTCCTGCCAGCCGCACCATTTACGTCAAGCCTGCAACGAAAGTTGCAGGCTTTTTCGTTTGTCCAGTGTTTTTTCGCGGAGCCGTGATGAGCAAAGCCTTTAACCGAGAAGCCGAGCCAGACGAAAATGACAAGGTTACGCTTCCCTCAATGCCTGCCGCAACACGCAACTACATCACTCCAGCGGGCTATGCGCGTCTGCATGCTGAACTCCTGAATCTGATTGATGTTGAGCGACCAAAAGTTGTGGATATTGTGCACTGGGCTGCTAGCAATGGAGATCGCTCAGAAAACGGCGATTACCTCTATGGCAAGAAGCGGCTGCGCGAAATCGACCGGCGAATCCGGTTCCTGACCAAGCGGCTCGAAATTGCCGAAATAACGGATCCAACTTTCCATTACGGCAATGACCAGGTCTTCTTTGGAGCCACAGTCGCCTACATCGATGAAGCTGGTGTGCAGCGGCAGGTGGCGATTCGCGGTGTGGACGAGGCGGACAGTGCGAAAGGCGAGGTCAGCTGGATTTCACCTATTGCGCGCACCCTTCTCAAGGCCAAAGTCGGCGATGTGCTCAAGCTGGTGACTCCGGCAGGGGTGCAGGAAATAGAAGTTCTCTCTGTAACCTATCCTCAGGTCATCAGTCAGGTTCAGGCAGAAGGCTGAATCCGGTTTGCCCGAAGCACGGAGCTTGTGCGTTTCAGGGTGCGCAGGACGGCTTCTAGATGGGCGCTGTCCCGTACGGCGATCACAAAACGCAGGTCGGTTGCGTCCTGTGCAGCTTCCTCCCCCATGTCCACGTGTGTGATGTCGGCTTCTGTCGCCGCCAGTGCAGATGCCACCCGCGCAAGTACACCTTTACCGTTGGCTACCGTGACGATCAATCCGGTCTCAAATGAGCGCACCGGCTCGTCGGACCATTCGACACGGATGAATCGTTCCGTATCCTTGTGCTGAAGGCGCTTGGCCACTGTGCATTCGGCACGGTGCACCATCAACCCTTCACCACGTCCCAGGTAGCCAACAATAATGTCTCCTGGAACAGGGCGGCAGCACTGCGCATACTGGACTGAGGCATTTTCAGCTCCGTCCAGTGTCAGTGCCCCTTGGGAGACGTTCTCGTGGGCGGTATAGCGCTCGCGCGTTATGAGTAGTGCATCGGGCTTCTCGCCGCGTTCGGTCAGCAAGTGCATCAAGCGTTTCGCCACGATGCTTGCAATCCGCTTGCCCAAGCCGATATCCGTCAGAAGCTCTGATTTGGTGCGGCTGCCAGTAAAACGAAGTAGTTTCTCCCAGATGGGCTGATGGGCGATGTCGTCATCGGGCAGCCTCTCCATGCCCTCAGCCCGAAGCGCCTGTGCAAGAAGCTTTTCTCCCAAGTCCTGCGATTCGGTCTGCGCCAGCGTTTTCAGGTGATGGCGAATTTTTGATCGCGCGCGCCCCGTGCGTACGAAACCCAGCCAAGCCGGATTTGGGGTTGCCTCTTGGGCTGTGACGATTTCCACCACATCGCCGTTTTTCAGTTCTGTGCGCAGTGGAACTTGTTCGCCGTTGATCCTGGCTGCCGATGTGTGATCGCCCACATTGCTGTGAATGGCGTAGGCAAAGTCCACCAGTGTAGCGCCGCGAGGCAGGGCCATGATCTGGCTCTTGGGTGTAAAAACGTAAACGGCATCGGGAAAAAGATCGACCTTGACGTGGTCCCAGAATTCAGCGGCATCCCGGGTTTCATCCTGGATGTCCAGCAACGACTGCAGCCATTTGGCCCCCAGTCGGCTTGCCGCAGAACTGCTGGGGTCACCGGTCTTGTACAACCAGTGTGCTGCCACGCCCGATTCGGCCACTACATTCATGGCTTCGGTGCGCATCTGGAATTCCACATTGACACCGGAAGGTCCGACCAGTGTGGTGTGAAGCGACTGGTAACCATTGAGCTTGGCAATCGCAATGTAGTCCTTGAATTTGCCTGGCACTGGCTTGTACATCTGGTGCAGAACGCCCAATGCGGTATAGCAGTCCGTAACGCCGGGCACAATGACCCTGAAGCCGTAGATGTCGGTGACCTGTGCAAAACTGAGGTGTTTGTCGTCCATCTTTCTGTAAATGGAATAGAGCGATTTCTCGCGCCCCGCGATGCGCACCTTCATTCCTATTTCTGTAAAAGCGGTTTCAACTTCGCGCTGGACCTTCTGGATCAGGTCTCTTCTGCGGTTGCGTGCACGTGTCACTGCCTTGGTCAATACAGCGTAACGCCAGGGGCGCAAGTACCGAAAGGACAGGTCCTGCAACTCCCGGTAAGTCTGGTTTAGACCCAGTCGGTGGGCAATTGGTGCATAAATTTCAAGAGTTTCCCCCGAAATTCGGTTCCACTTTGAGCGTGGCATGTCGGCCAGCGTGCGCATGTTGTGCGTACGATCCGCCAGTTTGATCAAGATGACCCGAACATCGCGGGCCATCGCCAGCAGCATTTTGCGAAACGACTCTGCCTGGTTTTCTTCGCGTGTATCAAACTGCAGTTTGTCTAGCTTGGTGAGACCGTCAACCAGTTCTGCAACTGGCGCGCCGAAGCGCTCTATCAGGTCAGTCTTCGTAACGCCGCAGTCTTCCATGGCATCGTGCAGCAATGCGGCCATCAGTGCTTGGGCGTCCAGCTTCCATTCGGTGCATTGGACCGCCACCGCAATAGGGTGGGTGATGTAAGGTTCGCCGCTATTTCGCAACTGACCCAGATGCGCCTCGTCCGCAAAACGATAGGCGCGACGGACCTGTTCAATTTCGCTTGCGTCCAGATAATCCAGTCGGGCTGTCAAGGCCGCAAAGCTCGCAGCCGCCGCATTGGCTGCTGCAGCGGGAGTGGCGTCAGCGAGGGGTTTGCCCTGCATTGGTGCAGGTGTGGGGGGAGGGACGAGGCTCATCCCTCAAATGTAGCGCGCGCAGGCTCGGGACGACCGGGACATAAAAAAAGCACCGTCGTGCGGTGCTTTAGGGGACAGACGGCTGAACGGTGGCTTAGCCTGGAACCTTCTTGAGCATCTCGAGACCAATTTTCCCTGCGGCGATCTCGCGGAGCGCAGTGACTGCGGGCTTGTTACGGCTTTCGATTTTCGGCGCGTGGCCTTGGCTCAACATGCGGGCTCGGTAGGTGGCAGCCAGCACGAGTTGAAAGCGGTTTGGAATTTGCTGCAGGCAGTCTTCAACGGTGATGCGGGCCATAAAGGTCTCCAGTGTCTAGTCGATGTTGAGGGCTTTGAATGTGTCGGCGCGGGACCGGCGTTGCGCCGCGTACTTGAGTCGCTGGGCATGGACAATCGCCTTGAGATCGAACAGGGCCCGTTCAAACAATTCATTGATTATAACGAAGTCGAACTCCCTCGCTTGGACCAGCTCCAGTGCTGCGTTACGCAAACGCAGATCGATCACGTCGGAAGAGTCTTCGCCCCTGCGTTCCAGCCGGGACCGCAGTTCTTCCCAGCTGGGTGGAAGAATAAAAATCAGGACCGCATTGGAAAAAATCCGCTTGATCTGGATCGCCCCCTGGAAATCGATTTCAAGAATGACGTCGGCGCCCATGGCAATCCGGTCTTCGATGGCCTTGCGGGAGGTGCCGTACCGGTGCCCATGAACATGCGCCCACTCCAGAAAGGCCTCGCCCAATACCATTGCATCGAACTCCTGCTCGGAGGCAAAGAAATATTCGCGGCCATGTTTTTCCTGGCCTCGCGGTGCACGCGTCGTATGGGACACAGACGGTTGTACCCCGACGTCAAGCTCGCGCAGAGCCTTCACTAGGCTCGATTTTCCCGCCCCGCTTGGGGCTGCGACAACAAATAAGTTTCCTGGATAGTCCATGGCAGACATGTGTTGATTGCTGTGATTGAATGGCTTTTATTCGATGTTCTGGACTTGTTCGCGCATTT